>Ga0209162_1000809_pt1 | contig 32839 bp, 25 predicted proteins | sample YNPNPMetaG_FD_187121 | JGI IMG/M metagenome (GOLD analysis project Ga0209162, IMG submission 187121) | Anoxygenic and chlorotrophic microbial mat microbial communities from Yellowstone National Park, USA - YNP NP MetaG (SPAdes) (version 2) ...
TGAGACAATCCAACGCTCGCTTTGTGCGTAAGACCTTATCCTTTTCAAAGTCAGATTCCATGCACGAAATCGTAACAAGGCTCTTCATCATCCGTCACAATCTATCACTTATTACTTAACCACTACCATCCGCTCTAGGCCGCGCAGGCGGCCTTCGCATCCCCTAGCCGAGGGCTTCAGCCCCACGGCCAGCCCGGCATACCGGATTAATTTCTCAAAGACCATTAGCCCCACGGCCAGCCCGGCATACCGGATTAATTTCTCAAAGACCATTAGCCCCACGGCCAGCCCGGCATACCGGATTAATTTCTCAAAGACCATTATTTGTCCACACAGAGAAATCTCGTTCTCCGGTGGAGGGGTCCGGGGCGGCGTAGCCACAAAACCAACGAAAAACGGGTAAGTATTCACATTTCTTCTGGGAGCGCGGACAGTTTACCCGCGGAGACGCGACCAGGGCTTCTCGCCCTCGCTCGCAGGCGCGTGGGTTACTCCAGGGGTGGACAGTTGCAGCTTTGCCCTGGCCTGTCTCAGTTCTGGGTGGAGTAAGCAGGGCTCCCGGCGTACTCAAAGACGTTCTTGCGCGTTTCCCAGAGCTTGAGGTGGCGCAGGCGGCCCTCCAGACGAGGCGCGAGTTCGTTCCAGAGATAAACGACAATGTTCTCGGCCGTTGACGGTTGATCGGCAAAGGCGGCAATCTCGCGGTCGAGATGACGGAAATCGAGCTGATCGAGCACCTCGCGCACGGTGCGATCCAGCGCCGCCAGGTCAATGACCATGCCTGTCTCGGGGTCAGGCAGCCCGCTGACGCTCACCTCGACGGTGTAGTTGTGGCCGTGACCGTTGGGGTTGTTGCATTTCCCGTAAACGGCGCGGTTTTCCTCATCGGACAGGGCCGGCGCGTGGAGCCGGTGGGCTGCCGAGAAGGTGTAGGCGCGGGCGAAGGTGGTCTCGTCGGCGCCGTCGTACTCCGCCCAGAGGTCAGCCATCTCGTACAGGCGCAGGCGCGCCAGACGGGCCTCGGCCGGCAGCCGCGCGGCGATCAGCCGCCAGAGCACCCGCACAAGGTTCTCGGTGGTCGGGAGTTGGGTTTTGAAGTAGGGCGTATCTTCATTCAGGTGCTTGTGGTCGAACTCCTCCAGCACCTGGTTCACAATCGCCTTCAATTCGGTCATATTCATCACCATGCCCGTGCGCGGGTCGAGCGCGCCGGTGATGGTGACATCGAGGGTATAGTTGTGCCCATGCCCGTAGGGACTGGTGCACTTCCCGAAGGCCCGCTCGTTCTCCTCGGGGCTCCAATCGTCGCGCCAGTAGCGGTGCGACGCCGAAAACTCAAAACGTCGGGTTGCATAAACCATAAGCCTGCGGTCCTTTCAGGCGTCGTTGCTCGTGAACGGAGTTCCTCTTCATGCGAATGTAGCCGGTTAGAGGAAGGCGAGGAAGCCATGTTGCTCCACGCCCATGCCAGAGGGCAATACCCCGTGGAGTCTGCGCTTCTCGCGGGTCTCCGTTTTGAACGCCATAGTATACAGTAGCACAGGTTGATCATTTGTCAAGGATTTGCAAAGGTTTTGCAAGGGTATTGCCCCTGGTTGGTGGGTTGGGGAAACCTGGTTTCGCTAACCCTTGGGGCGCAGCCCTTCCAACCCCTCACCTGACCCGAACGCTCAGGGGGTAGAGTCGCCCTCCGCGCCAGACGCCGGTGATCTCCACCGGGCCAAAGCGCACATTGTCGCCGGGGCTGCGTTGCAATTCTGCCAGTGCAGCGTCGTTCCGCACGGGACCGTCGAGCTTGATCTGGCGGGCGGCAGCTTCGGGCACACCCCCCGGTCCCAGCCGTTCGACGAGCACGGCCGAGTCGCCGCTGACCAGCAGGTCGCCCCGCACGCGCACCGCCTGGCCCGCGTAGAGGCTGATGTTTTCCAGCAGCAGGGCGATGGTTACCTCGCGCAGACCCAGGGGGGTGATCCGGGGATCGCTGAGTTGATAAGTATGGCGCCCCTCCGGCCCAAAACGCCCCGGCCCGTCGAGGATGCCACTGGCGCTGACGATGCCGTAGCGAACGGCGCCGGCCGCATCCAGCGGCGGCTCGGCGGGCAGCGGGGGCGGTTCGCCCAACCACAGGCCCCCCGGGGCCAGCGGTGTGGGCGCCCCATCCGGGGCAAAGCTCACCTCCTCAACCAGCGTTGCCCCCTCGGCGCCGATCAAGAGGTAGCCGAAGGTCCGCACCGGGCCGGGGGTGGGCGCGGCGAGGATGGCGCTGAGCGCCGGGGTGGTTGGGGCGGGGAGAGGTGTGGGCAGGGTGCGGCCTTCCGCGCCACAGCCGGCGAGAAGAAGGGTGAGCAGCACAAGCGGCAACCAGCGCATAGGTAACGAGAAACGAGAAACGAATGGTTCGTGGAGGGCACGCGGCCATCCACCCCCCGCCAGCAGGCGACCGCGTAACTCCTGTCAATAACAGGAGTTACGTGGTGGAGGGGTGCGGGGAGGCATCGCCTCCCCGCATACCCCCCTTTCCCGCCTGCGGCGGCCAGGCGGCCTGGCGAAATGCCCACGGCGCTCCCGCCGCGGGCGACAGCCGCTTCGTAGAGGGCCTGCGGCCACCACCCCCCGCCGGAAGGCGACCGCGCCCCTCCTGTCAATGACCCTCTGGATTGTACCATGGCCCGGCCCTCAAGCAGGGTATGGGGAAACCGGGTTTCCCCCCGCCCCCGCCCGCGGGAAGGTGAGGGCGCAGCCCGTGCGCAGGGGGATGGGGGGACCAGGTTCCCCCATCCCCCCGCCCGCGGGAGGGTTTGGGAGAGCGGCGCCCGCGGGCAGGGGGATGGGGAAACCGGGTTTCCCCCCGCCCCCGCCCGCGGGAAGGTGAGGGCGCAGCCCGTGCGCAGGGGGATGGGGGGACCAGGTTCCCCCCATCCCCCCGCCCGCGGGAGGGTTTGGGAGGGCGGCGCCCGCGGGCAGGGGGGTGGGGAAACCGGGTTTCCCCCCGCCCCCGCCCGCGGGAAGGTGAGGGCGCAGCCCGTGCGCAGGGGGATGGGGGGACCAGGTTCCCCCATCCCCCCGCCCGCGGGAGGGTTTGGGAGGGCGGCGCCCTCAGGCAGGGGGGTGGGGAAACCGGGTTTCCCCCCGCCCCCGCCCGCGGGAAGGTGAGGGCGCAGCCCGTGCGCAGGGGGATGGGGGGACCAGGTTCCCCCATCCCCCCGCCCGCGGGAGGGTTTGGGAGGGGCATGGTTGGCGGGCGGCGCAGCCGCCCCTGGCAGCCCTGGAAAGTCCCATGATAGGTTTTGACAGTCTTTTTGAGGCTTCTGGAAGCCTGGCGGTGCTAGAATTGGTAGTGTATTCGAATTGTGCGTGCAGTCACGAACCGAGGAGACAACCGAACGTATGGGTACCAAAAACTCACGCCTCCAGGGATTCTATCAACTCAATCCGTTCGAGCGGCTCCAGATGGTCAAGTCGTTCGATGGGCTGTGCGACGAAGATCTGCGCGCATTGCATGGCGGGCAGGGCGCCCTCTCGATCGAGCGCGCCGACAAGATGATCGAAAACGTCGTCGGCACCTTTAACCTGCCCCTGGGCATCGCCACGAACTTCCAGATCAACGGGCGTGATTATCTTATTCCAATGGTGGTGGAAGAGCCTTCGATCGTGGCCGGGGCCAGTTATGCCGCGAAGATGGTGCGCGAGGGCGGCGGGTTCAGCGCCAGCAGCACCGACCCGCTGATGATTGGCCAGGTGCAGATCGTGAATGTGACCGCGCCGCAGAGCGCCCGGCACGATATTTTGCGTCGCAAAGATGAGATCCTGGCCATTGCCAACGCCCAGAGCCGCTCGCTGGTCGCCCTGGGTGGTGGCGCGCGCGAGGTTGAGGTGCACTATCACCCCGCCAGCCCCATGGGACCGATGCTGGTGGTGCATCTGATTATTGATACGCGGGACGCGATGGGCGCCAATGCGATCAACTCGATGTGCGAAGCCGTGGCGCCGCTCCTGGAGCAGATCAGCGGTGGCCGGGTCTACCTGCGCATCCTCTCGAACCTGAGCGATCGGCGCCTGGCGCGCGCCCGCTGCGTGGTGCCGCCGCGAGCCCTCGAGCGCGACGGTCTGCGCGGTGAGGAGGTGGTCGAAGGCATTCTGTGGGCCTACGCCTTCGCCGCTGTGGACCCCTACCGGGCCACGACCCACAACAAGGGCATTCTGAACGGCGTTGATCCGGTGATCGTCGCCACCGGCAACGACTGGCGCGCCATCGAGGCCGGTGCCCATGCCTACGCCGCCCGCAGCGGGCGCTATACCTCGCTGAGCGTCTGGGAGAAGGACGCCGAGGGCAACCTGGTCGGTACGCTGGAGATGCCCATGGCCGTCGGTATCGTCGGCGGGGCGACCAGGGTGCACCCCGCCGCGCAGGCCGCTCTCAAGCTGCTTGGCGTGACCAGCGCCAACCAGCTCGCCGAGATTGCCGTCTGCGCCGGTCTCGCCAGCAACCTGGCCGCCATGCGCGCCCTGGCCTGCGAGGGCATCCAGCAGGGCCATATGGGCCTGCACGCGCGCCAGATCGCCATGGCCGCCGGCGCCCACGGCCCGCTGGTGGACGAAGTCGCGCGGCGCATGGTCGAGGAGCGCAATATCAAGCCCGCCCGCGCCGAGGAACTGGTCGCCGAGTTGCGCGCAACGAGTTCACACTGACGTGGGAGAACCCGGTTCCCCCATAGCCCGGCGGTATGGACGGCTAACGTGAACGTAGGCTGCTGGGGTAGGGGTGTGGGGAAACCAGGTTTCCCCACGCCCCTGCCCGCGGGAGGGCCTGGTCCTCACGCAGGGGCATGGGGAAACCTGGTTTCCTCATGCCCCCACCCGCGGGAGGGGTCGGGAGGGCTGCGCCCTCCCAGGAACAACCGTATGTTCATTGCGGCGTTGTGCGGCGCAAGCCGCATGGACATCTGAGGTGAACGTGGCCCGTCACAGAGGGGGATGCGGAAACCCGGTTTCCCCATCCCCCGGCCCGCAGGGGGGGCGGGGAGGCGCGGTCTCCTCGCCGGGAGGCAACGGCGGGACTTCTGTTCTCTGCGGATGGGATAGTTCCCGGTGGGCGCCGCCCTGTACGGTTGCTCCCACCGAAAAAAACGGTGACAAGCTGACCGCAACGTTGCCTGGATGAACCACCGGTCGCCTGTCGCCGCTTTGTTGGGGTTGGTTTGTTCTATATGTAAGGAGTTTTTCTTATGATGAAGCCCATCCGGCCCGTGGGTCTGGTCGGCTACGGGGCCTATGTGCCGCGTTACCGCATCGCGGCGCGAGAAATTGCCCGGATGTGGACGGACGGGCAGGGCGGGGTGCCGGTGGAGGCGAAGAGCGTGCCCGGCCCCGACGAGGATGTGATCACCATGGCGATCGAAGCCGGGCGCAACGCCCTGGCCCGCGCGGCCCTGCCCGCCGAGCGTCTGGGCGCGGTGTGGGTGGGAAGCGAGAGCCATCCCTACAGCGTGAAGCCGTCGGGAACGGTGGTGGCCGAGGCCCTGGGGGCCTCGCACTGGATCAGCGCGGCTGACTGGGAGTTCGCCTGCAAGGCCGGCTCCGAGGCGCTGACCGCCAGTATGGCCCTGGTGGGCAGCGGTATGGCCGACTATGCCCTGGCCATCGGCGCCGATACGGCCCAGGGTCGCCCCGGCGATGCCCTGGAATATACCGCCTCGGCCGGCGCAGGGGCGTTGCTGGTCGGCCCGGCCGAGGAGGCCCTGGCCACGCTCGACGCGACGGTCTCGTACGTGAGCGACACGCCCGACTTTTACCGCCGGGCCGACCGGCCCTACCCCGTTCACGGCAACCGCTTCACCGGGGAGCCGGCCTACTTCCACCAGATCATGTCGGCGGCGCGGCGCCTGCTTGACACCCTGGGGCGCTCGCCTGCCGATTTTACCTACGCTGTCTTTCACCAGCCCAATACCAAGTTTCCGCAGACGGTGGCGAAGCGCCTGGGCTTCAGCGAGGCCCAGATCGCCCCGGGCCTGCTCAGCCCGCGCATCGGCAACCCCTACTCGGGCGCGGCCCTGGTGGGGCTGTGCGCCATCCTCGACGTGGCCCGGCCCGGTGATACGATCTTCGTCACTACCTACGGAAGCGGGGCTGGCTCCGACGCCTACGCCCTGACCGTGACCGAACGCCTGCCCGCCTGCCGCGAGCGCGCCCCACTCACGGCGGCGTACCTGGAGCGGGAGGTGTTCGTGGATTATGCGACCTACGCTAAATGGCGCGGCAAGCTGGTGCTGGGGTAGAGGGGGACCTGATTGCTCCGACAGCCTGGGCACGGTTCAAACTCACGTGACAATTCAGCCTTCAGCCGTCCATGCGGCTGCGCCGCACCCCGACGGGATGAAAACAGGTTGTTCCTGGGAGGGCTGCGCCCTCCCAAACCCTCCCACCGGGTGGAGGCATGGGGAAACCCGGTTTCCCCATGCCCCTCTTCGAGAGCCTATGTTCACGTTAGCTCTCGAGGTCTCCAGACCGGTTCTGTGGAGGTGCGGAGCTGTGGAGGTGTGAAGCAACGGTCAAACTGGCATGGCCGCTTCTGGACCATGCCTTAAGCAGTGTTTTGGGAGGGCAAGGCCCTCCCTTCTGGAAAGAGGGCTTACCTATGTCAGGAGCGTATCTGATCGGCGCGGGCGCCACACCGGTAGCCGAGCACTACGGGCGGAGCCTGGCCGATCTGGCCAGCGAGGCGACGCGGGCGGCCTTCGCGGCGCTGCCGGAGTTCGTGGCGCACCGGGTGGGTGCGCTGTACGTGGCCAACGCGCTTGGTGATCGCCTGGCGGCCCAGGGCCATCTGGGGGCCTATCTGGCCGCGGCAGTGGGCCTGCGAGGCGTGCCGGCGGTGCGGGTGGAGGCGGCAGGCGCGAGCGGCGGCGTGGCCATCCACCAGGCGGCGCAGGCCATCGCCTCCGGGGCGGCTGAGATCGTGGTGGTGCTTGGGGTCGAAAAGGTCACCGACCAGCTTGATGCTGCCGTCGAGGCTGCGCTGGCCCTGGCCAGCGACGCCGAGACCGAAGCCATCCATGGGTTGACCCTCACCGCCCAGTGGGCCATGCTCATGCGCCGCTACATGCACGAACACGGCTACGGCCCTGAGGCCTTTGCGCCCTTCCCGGTCAATGCCCACGCCAACGCGGTGAAGAATCCCCTGGCGCTCTACCGCTTTCCGATCAGCGCCGACAAGTACCGCAAGGCCGCCATGGTCGCCTCGCCGTTGAACATGCTCGATTGCAGCAGCGTGGCCGACGGCGCGGCCTGTGTGGTGCTCGCCGGAGAGCGCGTGGCCCGCGAAGTGGCCGCCGAGGGCGTGCCGCTGGTGCGGCTGGCGGGCGTGGCCGTGGCGACCGACACCCCGGCGCTGGCCCTGCGCGTCGATCCGCTCGACCTGGCCGCGGCGCGGGCCAGCGCCCACATCGCCCTGGGGCGCGCCCATCTGGGCCTGAGCGACGTGGACGTCTTCGAGTTGACCGACCCCCACGGCATCGCTGCGGCGCTGGCCCTCGAGGCCATGGGCTACTACGAACGGGGCGCCACGCCCCGCCATGCCGCCGATGGGGCCATCACCCCCGCGGGCCGCACGCCGCTCGCCACCGCCGGAGGGTACAAGGCCCGCGGCGATGTGGCCGGCGCGAGCGGGGTGTACCAGGTCGTCGAACTGCTGCGCCAATTGCGCGGCGAAGCCGGCGCCACCCAGGTTCCTGGCGCGCGCGTGGCCCTGGCGCAGTGTCTCGGCGGGGTGGGCGCCACTGCCGTGAGTTGTGTCTTGCTGGCAGAGCGGTAGGCTGACCCGACCGGGTTGATCCTCCCCGCGCCCCTCCAATGGAAATGTAGGCGTGAACCATGGCCTGGTGATAACAAGAGGTTATCAGAGTGTTAAGATTTGGATATAGGTCTTCCTCTAGTGCCTGCTATCCGCTACAATGTTTATCGCAACCTGCCAGGCAGAGGAGGACCTATGTTCCAGCAAATGATCAACGGCAGTATCGCAGTTCTGACCCGTCCATCGGCTTCGACCTTCGAGGAGCACGAGCAAAACAACCTCGGCTGGGCGCTGATCTACTCCCTGATAGCGGGGGTGATCAATGCCATCATTAACTGGGTCGGCTCCCTGGTGTTTCCTCAGCAGATAGTGGATATGCCGGGCATGGAGCCGGGTATGGCCGCGGCTCAGCCGGGTCTCTTCGGGTTGATCATCGGCTCATTGATCGGCACGACCATCGGTCTGTTAATCTACTGGGGGATTGTCTATGGCCTTGGGCGCGCCTTCGGCGGCACCGGGGCGTTCGGTGAACTGGCCTCTACGGCTTCGCGCTCTTCAGCGCGCCGCTGACCGTGCTCGGCACGCTGGTTGGCATTATCCCGGTCGTGGGCGGGTTCATCAGCCTCGCCGTGGCAATCTACAGCCTGTATCTGACCTATCTGGCCATTCAGTCGGGGATGAACCTGCCGGCGAACAAGGCGCTGTACGTCGTGCTCATCCTGCTGGCGATTGCCGTGGCGATTGTTGCGTGTATCGTGATCTTCTTCGCCGCGGTCATCGCGGCGCTCCTCGGCGCCTCGGGTAGTTTTGCGCCCTGAGGCAGCGGGGATCACTGAAGGCGTCCACCGGCCACCGGCTGTACGATGGTGGGGAAACCTGGTTTCCCCACCCCCTTGCTACCGGGGGCATGCAGGAGCGCAACATTCGTAGCATGGTCTCGACAAGAGAAAGGTATCCCTATGGACATTGCTCGTCACTGGCGCCAGCGCGCCACCCGTTACCGGCTCGAGGGTCAGCGCCACCGTCACAGCGGGGTGGTGCGTTTTCCGCCCCAACCTCCCGCGCTGGGTGAAGAAGCGGACGTGTGGGCGCCGGCGCCCCTGAGCGGCCGCGGCGAGCTCTACAGCTTCAGTGTGCTGCGGCAGCCCCCCGCCGGGCACGAGAGCTTCGGGATCTACGCGGTCGGCATGGTCCGCCTGGAGGAAGGCCCCCTGGTGACGGCGCAACTCACCGACTGCGCCGAAGAGGACCTGGCCATCGGCATGCCGGTCGAGATGGTCACGCGGCGCCTGGCAGATACCGGCGAGGACGGGGTGCTCGTGTATGGTTATAAGTTTCGACCGCGGCTGTTGGAGCGAATAGGGAGCGAATAATCGAATTATTCGCACTAATTGGTCGGGGTAGGGTGAGTCATTGTTGGCCCCCAGGGGCACGAAAAGCTTCTCATCAAGGACAATAATGGCTCGCCCCAACGACCAAAAATCCAAAATCCAAAATCTAAAATCTAAAATAGTATCATGCCTTCCCCGCTCCCGTCGCTCTACAACCTGACCCTGCCAGAGCTTGAGGCGCTGATGCGCGAGTGGGGTCAGCCACCCTTCCGCGCCCGGCAGATCTACCGCCAGCTCTACGTGAACCTGGTGGATGACCCGGCGGCGATGACCGATCTGCCGGCGGCGCTGCGCGAGCGGCTGCGCGCCGAGACGACCTTCGGCAGCCTGAGCTTGGCGCGGGTGCGGGCCGCCGACGACGGGCTGACGCGCAAGGCGCTGTTCCGTCTCCCTGGCGATGCCGCGCTCGAAACGGTGCTGATGATCTACCCTGACCGGGCCACGGCCTGCGTCTCGACCCAGGCCGGCTGCGGGATGGGCTGCATGTTCTGCGCCACCGGCAAGCTGGGGCTGCTGCGCAACCTGACCACGGGCGAGATCGTCGAGCAGGCCCTGTGGGCCTCGCGGGAGTTGCGCCGCTGGCAACGGGCCGAGGCGCCGGTCGCTGCCCTGGCGGCGCGCGCCGCCGATGCCGCCGCCCTCGGCGATGACGGGCAATGGTGGGGCGCCGAGGGCGAGCCCTTCAGCGAGCGGGTGACGCGCCAGGTGGGGCGGATCACCAACCTGGTGTTCATGGGCATGGGCGAGCCGTTCGCCAACTACGACCGCTGGTGGGCGGCGGTCGAACGGCTGCACGACCCCCAGGGCTTCAACCTGGGCGCGCGGAGCATGACCGTTTCGACGGTGGGCTTGCCTGCCGGCATTCGCCGGCTGGCCAACGAGCGCCTGCCGATCAACCTGGCCATCTCGCTCCACGCCCCCGACGACGCCCTGCGCTCCGAGTTGATGCCGGTCAACCGGCGCTACCCGCTGGCCGAGTTGCTCGACGCCACCCGCGAGTATATCGCCAGCACGGGCCGGCGGGTAAGCTTCGAGTACGTGCTGCTCCAGGGGCGCAATGACCATCCCCACCAGGCCCTGGCCCTGGCGAAGCTGCTGCGCGGCCAGGGGGTCAGCAAGGGTCCCCCGCTGCTCTGCCACGTGAACCTGATCCCCTGGAACCCGGTGCCGGGCATGCCCCTCGGCCGCTCCGAGCGGCAGCGGGTGCTCGACTTCCAGCAGATCCTGCTTGACTACCAGATCCCCTGCACAGTGCGCGTCGAGCGCGGCGTGGCTATCGCCGCGGCGTGCGGGCAGTTGGCGGGCAGCGAGTCCGGGTGAGCGTTCGCAACGCAGGGGCTTCACATGCGTGTTTTTGCATACGCAATGGCGCGGGCAAGCAGACTCTCGGCAAAGTTAAAGAACGACAATTCCGCGCAGGGTTCTGTGAATGCTCCGGTGTCGATCGCATCTCTAGGGGAAAGAATGAGACACGCGGCATCGTAGAGACGATCACGCATCATTTTGGTCAAAAGGATTTCATAACGTTTGGCATAGGACGCCCCGCGGAACTCGTTAAACACAGGAAAATGCGGCTCGGCCACAGAGATGGGGCAAGTAGAGCCAGCCGCGTCCTCCAAAAGGATGAGATAGCCCAGCCAGGGCTTAGGTGAACCTCTAAATGCGCCTTCTCGATAGGCGGCCCAGTAATCAGTTGCATTGCCCAGCGCTTCTTCCGTTCGGTTATTGTAATTGTTTCCAAAAGAGGGACCTACCTGCGCCTTAAACTCAACGGTCGCAAAGAGACGGTCATCCACGACGATCACGAGATCCCATTTTTTCTCTGCACGGTAGTAACCCGGCAATTCGACCCGTGTCCGGCGATGAACAGCAGTATCGCTGATACCGGCAGCGACCACGAGTGTACGGATCAATTCGGCGAAGCCGTCAAGGTGCGCGCCTCCCGTGACAGCACTGCGTGCTCCACGATCACGGTTTCCCGATCTCGTGCCTTGCGTGCTTGCCTGGCGTTCACGTGTTTGCCAGAAGTGGCGAATGGCGGCCTGCACGCCTCGCGTCAGATCGTCACGACTTGTTCCCATTGAGAGTTCTATTAGTCCTTGAAAACATGAATCTGGACATTAGAAAATAATCCGGTCGTCTCATTGCGAATACGTCGCTCGGCCATGTCGAAATAGTACGGATCTATCTCGCAGCCGACACTGTTCCGACCGGAGCGAGCCGCTGCTATACTTGTGGTGCCTGTGCCCATGAACGGATCGAGCACTGTATCGCCAACAAAGCTGAACATGCGGATCAGTCTCTCAGCCAGTTCAACCGGGTATGGAGCAGGATGGTCGCGGGTTGAAGCCCCTGTAATTCCGGTCCAGATCTGCTGAAACCACTGCTGGTAATTGTCCGATGAGATGATGCTCAGCAAGCGCTTGGCCAGCGAAGGTTTCCGATAGCCGCCAGGTTTTCGCTCCATAAGAATAAACTCGATATCATTCTTGATAACCGCATTTGGCTCGTAGGGCTTGCCAAGAAAACCAGCCTTGCCGTTCTCGACCTCATAGGCGGCATTTGCGATCTTATGCCAGATAATAGGAGCAAGATTATCAAACCCGATGCGACGACAACGCTCCTGGATTGATGCATGGAGCGGGACGACGGTGTGGCGTCCCTCATTCTTCCGCCGAGAAAGACAGACATCGCCAACAACGCAGATGAGACGGCCACCGGGCACCAGCGCATGGAAACAATGAGTCCACACTTTATCAAGCTCGGCTAGAAATGTCTCGTAGTTCGTGATTTGCCCGAGCTGACCCTCGGAGTGCCGATACGCTTTGAGGGTCCAGTAAGGTGGGGAGGTCAGGACAAGATGTACCGAGTCAGGCGCCAGATCACTCAGTGATCGTGCATCGCGCAGGAGAAGGTGATGCTGCGTTGGGATCGAACGAACAACATCATCGATCGCGCTCATCAGACGGGCGTCCCTGGCTATAGCAGGAATTGCCGTTTGAGGATCAATGTCAATAAGTGATTTCAGTTCCTGTGGAATCCAGGCGCCGAGATCCGCGTCTCGTCCGTTCAAAGCTATGTGCGCCTCTTGGCTCAAGTTGCATAACCTCCTCGCGCGAGAATGCGCGGGTTCAATCAACATGCGCTTTCGACATGGTTTTGCCGCGCGGCCTCGTAGGTAACTGCCTGGGGGGAGGTGCAGGGGGCGCAGTCCATCGCGATCCTTCTTATTTCGCCCGCGGCAGAGGCGTGCCCTGGCGAACCCGGAACACGTCTGCCACTGTGAGCACGGCACCGGGGCAGACAGGGAGGCACAGCCTCCCTGTAACCTTCCAAACCGTAGCCTGGGCGTGCAGCAATGCCCAGGTAGCTCGAATGTTTGACGATTATAGGACCGCTACGCGTCAGTGTCAAGGAAGACGGACTATCTAACTGTTCACACCTGGGGTAACCCACGCGCCTGGAAGCGAGGGCGGGACGCCCTCGTCGCGTCTCCGCAGGCAAGCTGCCCGCGCTCTCGGGAGAAATGTGAACGCTTACGGCGGCGACTTCGGTGGCAGCAGTTTTGTGTAGTCTAGCCGTTCCGTGTTGATCGGCTGATCGAAACACTGTCATCGCGATAAGGCCTGCGCCCAGGCGCCCGCGATTAGCGCGCAAAACGACGTGGCCCGTAGACCAGAACGATCACCAGCGCCACCAGCGTGGTCGCGCCAACCACCGGCAGGTGCGTAGGACCGAAGATCCCGGCCTCCAGAAAGATCCATGCCACGGTATTGGACAGCGCGTGGAACAGCGTGACCACGAACAGGCCTGGCGCGGTATGGCGGTAGAGCCAGGTATAGATCGCCGTCATAGACAGCCAGAACAGGGTCTGTCCATACCAGGGCAGGCTGGCCATGGGCGAGGCGGGGTTGAGCAGCAGGGGGACGTGCCACAGGCTCCACAAGAGGCCCATGATCACTGTGATGCTTCCATCGGAGCAGGTGGCCTGCAAGCGCGGGAGGGCAAAGCCGCGCCAGCCGATTTCCTCCCACACGCTGCTCAGGGCCAGCGCAACGACGGTCAGCGGGAGCGCGCCCCACGCTACCCGGTGCAGCGCCGGGGCCGCCGGGCCGAAGCGCGCGGCGATACCAGGAGCCGCCACTGCCACCGCCACCCAGAAGCCAACGACAAAAGCATAGCACCACCAGGGCGCGCGAAGGCGCAGGACGGCGCCGAACAGACGGCAGACGGCGTCCGCTTCGCCACGCGCCAGCAGCACGATGACGGTGGCCAGGGTTGGCCCGCCGCCCCCCAACAGGCTGAAGAACGGGCTATCAATGGGAAACATTCCACGCGCATAGAGCGCCTGGGGAATCCAGCCTGACCAGGAGATCGCAAAGGCCAGCACGTAGAACCCCGCCACGGGGCGGCGGCTGAGGATGGTGCGGTATTGCCACATAGCACAATTATACCCAGGTCATCTGGAGGGGTGCGGGGAGGCTACGCCTCCCCGCACCTCCTGTTCCACCCGTGGCGGCCGCATGCTGCCTGCTCCAGGCCGCGCCCCACCACCCTGCCCCTGGAGGAGGGCATGGGGAACCCCGGTTTCCCCACACCCCTGCGTGAGGGCTGCGCCTTCCCACACCCTGCCCCTGGAGGAGGGCATGGGGAACCCCGGTTTCCCCACACCCCTGCGTGAGGGCTGCGCCCTCCTACACCCTCCCGCGGGTGGGGGCATGGGGAAACCCCGTTTCCCCATGCCTCTGCGGGGCAGGGGCGTGGGGAACCCCGGTTTCCCCACCCCCCTCGCCGAGGGCCTATGTTCACGTTAGCATCTCCTGCCGCTTCATCAAAAACACATAACTTCTCAATATTCTCTTCACTGCGCGGGTATACAATCCATTGCGGATTGCAGGTGTCCGTAATGGCGCTGCAATCTGCACTGGCCGGGGCGCGTATGCCGCTCGTTCAATGCCAATGGGTGTTTCATGATGAAGCGATTCGTCGTGTTTTTTCTTCTGAGCGCGATCTTTCTCACCGCTTGTTCCCGAACGATTCCGATTGCCAGCGCAGATTCCCTCCATACCTTGAATTACGGTGGAGTGGAACGCACCTATTTGCTGCATGTCGCTCCGTCGTATGACGAGAGTCGCCCCACGCCCCTGGTGCTCTCGTTGCACGGGGGCGGGGGGAATGCCGAACACCAGCGGCGCGTGAGCGATTTCAACCGCCTCGCCGATGAACAGGACTTCCTCGTCGTCTACCCAAACGGAACAGGCAGACGGCAGGACGTTCTCTTGACCTGGAATGGCGGCAGTTGCTGCGGCTACGCTCAGCAACACAACGTTGACGATGTTGGTTTCCTGCGCGCCCTTATCGCCGAACTCCAGGGCGCATACAACATTGACCCAAAGCGCATCTACGTCGCCGGCGTCTCTAACGGCGGAATCATGGCTTACCGTCTGGCGTGTGAGGCCTCGGAGGTGATTGCGGCCATCGCCTCCGTAGCGGGGACGTTGAACTACGAACCCTGCCGCCCCGCCCAGCCCGTTTCGGTGATTCACTTTCACGGTACCGATGACACGCACCTGCCCTACAACGGTGGGGTGGGACCTGACTCGCTTGTAGGGGTGGATTTTGCTTCAGTGCGGGAGTCGGTCGAGTTCTGGACCACGTTCAACGGCTGCGATCCCCAGCCGCAGACGACGGCTTTTGACGACATCGAGCACCAGGTGTGGAGTCCATGCGCAGCGGGCACAGCCGTGGAACTGTACACCATCATCGGCGGTAAACACGCCTGGCCAGGCAGCAACGGTCCCGCCTGGGCAGGCGGTGATGAAGCGACTCAAACCATCGATGCTTCGCAGTTGATATACGAATTTTTTGCTGCCCATCCCCGGTTGTAATCGTACCGTAGCGACCATGTCGCCCCCGCCCTGAGGCGCTCCGGCGTGCCCGGCATAGGGTATAATTGGGAGCGTCATGACCCTGCCATCCCGCTACCGCATGATCGCGCTGCTGCTGGCGAGCCTGCTCATCGCCGGCTGCGCCTTCCTGTCCCCCTCCCCCAGCGCGACGCCCGCGCCCTTCCCCGCGGCTGACGCCGCCCCCGGCGGCACGCTGATCATGACCCTCGGCGTTCGCGATCCGCAGACGCTCGATCCGGCCCTGGTGGGTGACGTGACCAGCGCCTTCGTCGTGCGGCAGATCTTCAGCGGCCTGGTGCGTCTCTCCAATCGCCTGGAGCCGGAGCCAGACCTGGCCGAGACGTGGGAACTGGGGCCGGATGGCCGCACCTACACCTTCCGCCTGCGCCCCACGGCGCGCTTCGCCGATGGCGCGCCGCTGACCGCCGAAGATGTGCGCTACAGCCTCGAACGAGCCGCCGACCCGCGCCTGGCCCCCGCCCTGCCCGCCCGCACCTATCTGGGCGATATCGTGGGGGTGCGCGAGAAGATCGCCGGGCAGGCCGAACGCATCGAGGGGGTGCGGGTGCTCGATGCGCATACCCTGACGATCACCATTGACGCCCCCAAAAGCTACTTCCTGGCCAAACTGGCCCATCCGACCAGTTTTGTCGTCGATCGGCGCGCGGTGGAGCGGGGCGGCGCCCGCTGGACCGAGCGGCCCAATGGCAGTGGGCCGTTTACGATTGAACGCTGGGACCACGACCGGCTCCTGGTGCTGGCGCGCAATCCGGCGTTTTACCGCCAACCGGCGCATCTGGATCGGGTGCGGATGCTCATCGGCGCCGCGGCGAGCAATCCGCAGGTGCTCTACGAAGAAGGCGACATTGATATCGTCAGCGTGCCGCCCTACGCCCTGGCCCGCGTGCGCGACGAGAACAATCCTCTCTCGCGCGAACTGCTCCGTGTGCCGCAGCTCTCGCTGTTCTACATCGGCATGAATGTGCGCCTCGCGCCCTTCGATGACCCGAAGGTGCGCGAGGCCTTTACCCTGCTCCTCGACCGCCAGACGATCGCCGACCTGTCCTTGCAGGGCGCGGCCCAACCTGCGGCTGGCGTGCTGCCGCCGGGCATGCCGGGCTACAATCCCGACCTGCCCCTGCCAAAGCCCGATGTGGCGCGGGCGCGGGCCTTGCTGGACGAGTCGCGCTATGGGGGTGTGGCCGGCCTGCCCCCCATCGTGGCCTACGGCGGGTGGAGCGCGACGCTGCGCGATGTGGCCGAACGCGACCTGGGCCTGAGCATCGAGGTGCGCGATTACGAGGATTTCGGCGCGTTTCTTGACGCGCTCGATACGAATACCCTGCCCATGTTCAGCAGCGGCTGGATCGCCGATTACCCCGATCCGGAGAACTTCCTCGATGTACTGTTCCGCAGCGGCAGCGGCGAGAACCACTTCGCCTATGGCAATCCCGACGTAGATGCCCTGCTCGATCAGGCGGCAGTGGAGCCTGATGAGGCGACCCGCTACGAACTGTACCGCGAGGCGGAGCGGCGCATTCTGGCCGACGCGCCGCTGATCCCGTTGTACCATGACGTAGAATACATGCTGGTCAAGCCCTACGTGCGCGGCCTGGAATTGACGCCCATGGGCATTCTCGATCTGGCGACGGTTGAACTGGTGCGATAGGCGCCTGGAAACGGTTCCGTTTCCCGGGGGCGGGGGGATGGGGAAACCCGGTTTCTCCACACCCCTGCGTGAGGGCGTAGCCCTTCCAGACCCTCCCACCGGGTGGGGGGATGGGGAAACCCGGTTTCCCCATCCCCCTGCGTAAGGGCTGCGCCCTCACCTTCCCGGGGGCGGGGCGTGGGGAACCCCGGTTTCCCCACACCCCTGCTTGAGAGCGTAGCCCTCCCAGACCCTCCCGCGGGCGGGGTGTGGGGAAACCCGGTTTCCCCATTTCCCTGCGGGGCGGGGCGTGGGGAAACCCGGGTTTCCCACCCCTCTGACCGAGGGTGTAGCCCTCCCCAACCCTCCCGCGGGTGGGGGGATGGGGAAACCCGGTTTCCCCATTTCCCTGCGGGGCGGGGCGTGGGGAAACCCGGTTTCCCCACACCCCTCCTCCGAGGGACCATGTTCACGTTAGGAACAGCGTATGTCCAGAGTTCAAAACATCAAAGGGATGCGCGACCATCTGCCCCAGGCGATGCTGCTGCGCCAGTACATCCTGACGGTGATCACGCGGGTGGCTGAGCGGTATGGCTTCGAGCCGTTGCAGACGCCGGTGGTGGAGTATGCCGAGGTGCTGGAGGGCAAGCTCGGGGATGAGGAAAAGCTGATCTACCGCTTCGAGGATCACGGGGGTCGGCGCCTGGCCCTGCGCTACGATCAGACCGTGCCGCTGGCGCGGGTGGTGGCCCAGTACGGGGCCGCCGTGACGCTGCCATGGCGCCGTTACGCCTACGGGCCAAGCTACCGCGGCGAACGCCCGGCGCGGGGGCGCTACCGTGAGTTTTACCAGTTCGACGTTGATATTGTCGGCAGCGCTTCGCCCCTTGCCGACGCCGAGATCGTGGCCCTGCTCACCGATGCGCTGGCCGACCTGGGTTTTCCCGGCTTCACCACCTTGCTCAATCACCGCCAGGTGATCGGCGGCATCGCCCGCGTCAGCGGTCTCGACGAGGAGGCTGCCGGGGGCGTGTACCGGGCGATTGATAAGTTCGACAAGCTCGGCGCCGATGGGGTGCGCGAGGAACTGTTGCGGGCCGGCGTGCAGCCGGCAGCCGCCGATCACATCCTGGCGCTGGTGCAGATCGAGGGCGAGCCGGACGCGGTGCTGGCGGCGCTGACGGAGCGACTGGCCGGCGACGCGCGCGCGTCCGCCGCGCTGGAGAACCTGCGGGCGATCATCGCCGGCCTCGCCGCGATGGGCGTGCCGGCAGAGCGTTACCGCGTCGCCCCGCGCCTGGCCCGTGGCCTGGCCTACTACACGGGCATGGTCTTCGAGACGATTACCCCCCACTGGCCCGAAGGCTCGCTCCTCGGCGGCGGGCGCTACGATGAGCTGATCGGCCAGTTTGCTGGGCGGCCGGTTCCCACCGTGGGCCTGGCCTTCGGCATTGACCGGCTGCACGACGTGATGGAGGAACTGGGTCTTGGCCCACGGACCACCAGCACGGCCATAGCCTACGTGACCATCTTCAACGCCGAGTTGACCGGGGCGAGCCTTGAACTGGCCCGCGAACTGCGCGCGGGGGGAGTCAACACGCTGGTAAGTCTCGACCCCGCCGCCGGGCTGGGCAAGCAGTTCAAGGAGGCCGACCGCAAAGGGGTGCGCTACGCCCTGGTGCTCGGCCCCGATGAACTGGCGCGCAACGAGGTGGTGGTCAAGGACCTGCTGGCCGGGGAGCAGCGCAGTGTGCCGCGCAAAGAGGTGCTGGCGGCCCTGATGTGAACATGGGGGAACCAGGTTCCCCCATACCCCCGTTTTCATTGGGCGGTGTGCCGCCCGGGGGCATGGATGGCTAACGTGAACATAGGCTCTCGAAGAGGGGTGTGGGGAAACCGGGTTTCCCCATCCCTCAGCGGACGCGGGCCGGAGGCCCGCGCACCCAGGCCCCGCCCCCTGGGAGGGTTTGGGAGGGCGCAGCCCTCCCAAGAACAAACGTATGTTCATTGCGGCGTTGTGCGGCGCAGCCGCATGGACGGCTGATGTGAATATGGGGAAACCCGGTTTCCCCAGGCCCCCTGCTTGAGGGCGTAGCCCTCCCAAACCCTCCTGCGGGCGGGGGGATGGGGGAACCTGGTTCCCCCATTCTTACGCTAGCGTGAGCGGTCGTTCATTGCCTGAAGACCGTCCTGGAGGGTAGCGGCGGTGCGGAGCCCGGTCAGATCCACGCCCAGGTGCACCATGGTCTGCGCCACCTCGGGGCGAATGCCGACGATCACCGTCTCGGCGCCCATCAGACGGGCGGCGCCGGCGACCCGCAGCAGCGCCGCGGCCACCTGGGTGTCCACCACGGCTACGCCGGTAATGTCCAGCACGACCGTGCGGGCTCCGGTCGTTTCAACCTGTTCCAGCAGGGTGGTGAGCAGCAGCCCGGTGCGTTCGGTGTCGAGGTTGCCGACGATTGGCGCCACCAGGGTGCCGGCGCTGATGGGAATGACCGGCACCGACAGGGAGGCGATGACGCGGTTGAGTTCTTGCTGGGCCGCCAGGCTGCTCTGGAGTTGCGCGGCAATGGCCTGTTGCTCTTCGAGCGCCCGGCGCAAGGCGACGGTGCGTTCTTCGACCCGCGTCTCCAGAGCGGCGTTGCTGGCGGCGAGGGCCTGGCTGGCCGCCTCGGCTTCGGCGCGCGCCCTGGCCAGATGGCGCAGGGTCTGAATGGTCGCGCGAGCGCTCAGGAAACTCACCAGCGCGACCGCGAAGAGCAGCAATGGCGCGTTGTAGAAGGCCGTGTTCCACGACATACTGTAGCGTATGCCAGGGGGGAGCTGGCTCACCCGAACCACGCTGACCACCACCGTGATGATCAGCACGTTCCAGATGTGGATGGGCGCCAGCAGGACGTCCGCAAAGAGCACCGGGAGAATGGTGAAGAAGAGAATGTTGGCGGAGAAAAATCGGCCAGGAATGGATGAGGCTACCACGTAGATCAGCACCCCGATGAGGAGATAGGCGCCCAGGGTTATGCGTCCGGATCGGCCAAGCCAGAATGCTCCGGCGGCGGCCAGAGCCATAATCAGGAGTTGCCCGATACGTAAGAGGGCATAGCCGGTTATCAGGCTGATCGGCACGTAGACCAGGCTCAGCATGATCATGCCGAGGGCCAGAATGTTCAGCAGCCGCCCGCGGCGCTGTACGTCTTCGTCGGGAGCGCGCACACTCGCGATCCATGCACCCAGTCGGTCCATTGTTATCCCTCGTCGCGCGGAAGTGAACATGGTCTCCTCAGAACAACCTTGTTGCATCCCGTTGGTGTGGGGCACGGGTCGGGGGAAACCCGGTTTCCCCCGACCCGTGCCCAGGGAGCGGGTGTGGGCGGGCGCCGGCCCCGCGCGCATGCGGGACACCCGCCCGGCCTGCGCACCCGGCGCCGGTGACCATCCTCGCCTCCGGGAGGTGTGGGCGGGCGCAGCCCGCCCACACCATTGCTTGCTCGCACCACTCGTGTGTGCGGGTGGCACAGGGGCTAACGTGAACATACGCCCTTGGCGAGGGGTGTGGGGAAACCGGGTTTCCCCACGCCCTCGCCGGCGGAAGGGCCTGGCCCTCGAGCAGGGGTCTGGGGAAACCTGGTTGCCCCAGACCCCCGCCCGCGGGAGGGTGTGGGAGGGCGCAGCCCTCCCAGGAAGTCTATTCATCCCGTCGGTGGGCGGCGCGCGCGCCGCATGGACGGCTGATGATCATACGGGCGCAGTCACCGCTCGTTTGCGTCTGCGCCCGCAATTGTACCTGCCGGCTGCAACCGGCGTGGTACCATGACAGGGTAGCCTGAAAACACACGTGAAATCTACTATGCTCGTTCGTCCGCTGACACTGCTGATCCTGGCCGGGCTGAGCTTTCTGGCCGCCCAGGGCACCGGCCTGCGGCTCTTCTTCCATCTGAGTTACCTGCTCGTCGGTCTGCTCGTCCTGGCGGCGCTCTGGGCCTGGCTCAATCTGCGCGGTCTGGTTGTCGAGCGCGAGACCCTGACGCCACGGACCACAGTGGGCGAGTATGCCCGTGAGCGTATCATCCTGCGGAACCGCTGGTTCCTCCCCAGGCTCTGGGTCGAGCTGTACGACGAGTCGGAGTTGCCGGAGCGCGGCCCTGGTTTTGTGGCCTCCCTGGCCGGCAAAGAGACCGCTCGCTGGACGGCGCGCACCCTCTGCACGCGGCGGGGGCGCTTTCGCCTGGGGCCGGCCACGCTGATCAGCGGCGATCCTTTCGGCATCGTGCGGCTGCGCCGCTCGTTCCCGGCAACCGGCGAGATCCTGGTCTACCCCCAGATGGTGGATGTGCCCGACTTCCGGCTGCCCGGCGCCGAATTGCCGGGCGGGCAGACCACCCGCGCCCGCAGCTTCCATCTGACACCCAATGTCGCCACGGTGCGCGAATACGCGCCGGGCGACAGCATGAACCGCATCCACTGGCGTTCGACGGCGCGCCTGGGCCAGTTGATGGTCAAGGAGTTCGAACTGGATTCCAGTGCCGATGTCTATCTGGTGCTGGATTTGCAAGAACGGGCCGTGGTGCGCGACATTCGCGCCGCCCAACGGCACCGCGGCGGCGATGCCCCCGACGCGGACGCGGGTCCCTGGTGGGCGCGTCAGACCGCCGCGGCGCCGGGGTTCGCCCTGGAGAGCACCGAGGAACACGCGGTGATGGCTGCGGCCTCGCTGGCCCGGGCCCTGCTGGCGCAGAACCGTCTGGTGGGACTGGTGGCCTGGGGCCAGCATCGCGAACTCATCCCTGCCGAGCGCGAGGCTCGGCAGCTCTTCAAGATCCTCGAAGCTCTGGCCGTGCTCCGCGCCCACGGCGCCCACGCCCTGGCCGAGGTGCTCGTGGCGGAAAGCCAGCGCTTTGGCCGCAACTGTACGCTGGTGGTGATCTCCTCATCGGTGGACGAACGCTGGGTCAGCGCCCTGCAACAGCACCTCTCTCGCGGGGTGCGGGCGGTGGCGCTCTTCGTGGACCCTCAGAGCTACGGTGGCTGGCAGGACCCCGAGCCGCTCCTGCGACGACTGGCCGGGTTGCGTGTGCCCACCTACCGTCTCCGGCAGGGCCAGCCGCTGCCTGAGTCGCTGCGCGCGCCGATTGATAGCGTTGGATGAGGGCCTGGCCCTTCTGAACCCCTTCAGCCGTCCATATGGCTGCGCCGCACACCGACGGCATGAAAACAGGTTGTTCCTGGGAGGGCGCAGCCCTCCCAAACCCTCTCACAGGCCGGGGCCTGGGTGCGCGGGCCTCCGGCCCGCATCCGCGGGGGATGGGGAAACCGGGTTTCCCCATTCCCTGCGTGCGGGCCAGGCCTGCAAACCCTCCCGCGGGCTGGGGCGTGGGGAAACCCGGTTTCCCTACACCCCGCTCCGAGGGACTATGTTCACGGTAACTTCTCAAGCCTATGCCTCCCACATTCATCTACCCCGGCGCGATCCACATCCACACCATCTACTCCGACGGGACGGGCACGTTCCCCCAGGTCATCGCCGCCGCCCGTGAGGCCGGTCTGCGCTGGATCATCGTCACCGACCACGACACGCTGGAAGGATTGCCCTTCGCCGGCTGGCACAACGGTCTGCTGGTGATTGTCGGGCACGAAATCACCCCGCCGCGCAATCACTTCCTGGCGCTCAACGTGCGCCAGGTGATCAGCCATGCCTTGCCGCCGCAGTCCTTTATCGACGCGGTCTATGCTCACGGCGGGTTTGGCATCATTGCCCATCCCGACGAACGGGTGCGCAATGATTTCAAGGATTGTTACCGCTGGGATGACTGGACGATTGATGGCCCGACCGACCGGGCGGGCCGGCCCGTGGGTCTGGAACTGTGGAATCTGATGAGCGACTGGGGCGAGCACCTGACGCGGCGCAATCGCTACGCGCACTTCTTCGTGCCGGCGCTGGGTCTCAGCGGGCCCACACCCGCCACCCTGGCCTGGTGGGACCGGCTGAACATGGTCGGGCGGCGCACCTTCGGCATCGGAGGCGTGGACGCGCACGCTTTCAAGCACCGCGCGCCCTGGGGGGAAATCGAGGTCTTTCCCTACCGCTGGCTGTTTGGCACGCTCACCAATTACCTGCTGCTGGATCGGCCCTTGCACGATGACCCGGAAGTGGCGACGCAACAGGTGTATGCCGCCCTGGGCGCGGGGCGGAGCTACTTCGTAAACCGGCTCGACGGCGCCGCCCCGGCGATTATCTTTACGGCCCGCCGGGGCGGAGCGGTCTACACCATCGGCGACACGGCTTCAGTCGCTGATGGCCCCCTGCTGATCGAGGCCGACGTTGGGCGTAACGCCTTCATCCGCCTGATCGCCGACGGCGAGGTGCTGACCAGCGGGGTGCGCCGCATCCGCCAGAGCGTGGAGGAGGGCGCGGTGTACCGGCTGGAGGGGTACGTGGGGGGGAAGTCGTGGTTGTTTACGAATCCAATCTATATCGAATAGCGCCGGGCGCGTTTTACGAATGTATGATATTGTTTGTACAGAGGCTCGCGCGTGCGCTGGAGGGCCGCGCCCCGGGGTTATTATCCATCGCGTCCCATGCGCTGTGCGCGTGGGCGCCAGGAAGTGCACATCACCGTATGCAAAAAACCTCCCTTCCACCATCACCGTTAACGCTCCTCTTCCAGGTCATCGGCGCCATCATCGGCGGGCTTCTGTTCGGGGTGCTGCTGGCATACCTGGTGAGCGTCGCGCTGATGGCCGTCGGCGTGGCTCAGCAACTGGGCATGGGCCTGCTGTCGGTACAGGTCTTCCTGGCGATCATCGGCTTCGGGGCCGGGGCGGGTCTGGGCGCGGCCCTGGTGGGACGCCTGTCGCGCCAGACGGGGAACCTGTGGCTGGCGGTGCTCGCCGGCGCGGTCACCGGCGCGCTGGTCGTGCTGGCGATGGGTCTGCTGCGCATCGGTGGCCTGGGCGCGATGCTGTGGGTGGGGCTGAGCCTCACCCTGGCGGTGGCCATGGGGGCCTATTACCTGCGCCGCTAGTCGCGGGGGTGGGGAACCGTGGCTTTCCCGATGTGGGCGCAACCTGACGTGAAAATAGGCTAACGTGAAAATAGGCTGCTGGAGCGGGGGTGTGGGGAAACCGGGTTCCCCCATACCTCAGCGGACGCGGGCCGGAGGCCCGCGCACCCAGGCCCCGCCCCCCGGGAGGGTTTGGGAGGGCGCAGCCCTCCCAAGAAGTATGTTCATTCCGTCGGTGCGCGGCGGAGCCGCATGGAGGGCTGAGGTGAACATGGGGGAACCAGGTTCTCCCATACCCCCGCCCGCAGGAGGGTTTGGGCGGGCGCCGCCCGCGCGCAGGGGGATGGGGCAACCGGGTTTTCCCATCCCCCCACCCGGTGGGAGGGTTTGGGCGGGCGCCGCCCGCGCGCAGGGGGATGGGGAAACCTGGTTTCTTCATCCCTCCACGTAGAAGGATCACTGCTATGTTCGTTCCGAAAGCCGCAGGGCCGATTCGGGTCGCTATTGCCTGCCAGGGCGGCGGAAGCCACACCGCCTTTACCGCCGGGGTGCTCAAGCCGCTGCTGCGGGCCGAGGAGGCCGGGAAGTACAAGATCGTCGGGTTGAGCGGCACCTCCGGCGGGGCGATCTGCGCCGCCCTGGCCTGGTACGGCCTGATGCGGCAAGCCCGGGGCGAGTGGGATCGCGATCAGGTGATCGCCATCCTCGAGGATTTCTGGCGCGACACCATGGCCCGGTCCCTGTGGGAGCAGATCTGGAACGCCTGGACCGTTAGCCTGGTTCGCTTGCATGCCTCAGGCAAGTTGCCGGAGTTGAAAGCCAGCCCCTACCGGCCCGAGGTGGTTGTTGCGACCGAGCTGGCCAGACGCCTGGCTCCGCGCCAGGAGTTCTTCGACCTGCGCCTGCTGCTCGAAAAGTACCTCAAGCTCGATGCGGTTCCCCAGCCGGTGATCGAGCCGCGCCTGCTGATCGGCGCCGTGGCGGTGCTCTCGGGGCGCTTCAAGGCCTTTGACTCGATGGCCGCCGAGATCTCGATTGACTCGATCCTCGCCTCTACCACCCTGCCGACCCTCTTCCAGGGCATCCGCATTGGCGATGAAGTGTACTGGGACGGGCTGTTTTCCCAGAACCCGCCCATCCGCGAGTTCCTGACCAGGACCGATGTGAGCCTCAAGCCCGACGAGATCTGGATCATCCGCATTAACCGCCAGGAGATTGATGAGGAACCCACCAGCGTAGAGGAGATCGAGGACCGCCGGAACGCTCTCGCCGGCAATCTCTCGCTCAACCACGAAATTGACGTGATCAACAAGATCAATAGCTGGCTGGGCGATAGCGTGGTGCGTAGCAAACTGGCGCAGTTGAAGCCGGTGGCCATCCACTCGATCTGGATGAGCGATGAGTTGATGCGCAAACTGACCTTCGTCTCGAAGATGAACCGTGATCCCGCGTTTCTCACCGAGTTGATCGCCGATGGCGAGATGCAGGGCGAGGCTTTCCTGGTGCAGCGCGAATCCGCGGGATGGTAGGAGGGCGCGAAGGGGTTGGAGGCGTTGGTCTTACGTATCCCGCTGTTCCGGCTCATACCGGGCGCCATAGATGGCGTTCAGGCCGCGGGCCGTCTGCGCGAACAACTCGATCAACTCCGCAGGCTCCAGCACAACGCAGCCATCGCCATAGCGCAAGAGGATCTGCCGCGTTTGCCAGAGGTTGGTGACCACGGCGGTGACGGTGGCGCTGCCGTCGGCATGGTAGGCGATCCGGGTGTCGGGAAAGTAACTGGCAACATCGCGGCGGCGAGCGATCTGCGGCGCCAGCGTGTACCGGATGTGGTAACGGGGCGTGGGAATACGCTCCGGCGGCAGGACGGCGGGCAGGATCTCCACCGTCCCCGGCACGATCCGGTCGAGGCGGTAGTCAATGGCAGCGTGGATCGTCTCGCCGCCGCGGGGGGTCACTTCGAGCAGGGTGGCATCCAGGTACCCGTGGCCCTCGGGGCGAAACACGACGCCATAGGGCGCAACGCGGTGGCGGCGGGGCGTGTCGTGATCGAAGGTGCTCAGGTAGTCGAAGGCCAGTTCGCGGCGCTGCTCACAGGCACGCTTGACGAGATCGAGCACCCGCGGGTCAATCGGCCGCGCGCCGGCGCCTACGGGCAGGCGCAGGGCCGGGCGCTGGCGACGCAACTGTGCCTGCCGCGCCGGCGGGAGCAGCAGTTGCACCCGTTCCAGCAGCGCCCGCACGTGGGCATGGTCAGGTAGTCCGCTTCCAGAGGGAAAGCTGGCATCGAGGAAGGCCAGGGCCTCCATGCAGGTGTCGGGCAGATCGAGCAGGGCCAGTTCACCCAGATCGTCGAGCACATACTGGCGCGCGCGGCGATCGTAACGGATCTGGCAGCCGTACTCCCCCTTCAGCGCGTCGAAGTCATGCTTGAGCGCCGCCGCTACCGCCGCCGGGTAGCCCTGCTCTCCCAGTTCCTCGTTGACCCGCGCCACCAGTTCGGCGCTGGTAGCCGGGCCGCGCAGCAGCGTGCGCACCAGCAGCAAGCGCCGCCGGAAGGTCAGCCAGGAACTGCGCTTGGTGCCGCCGGTGGGATGACTCATGGTCCTGGGTTGAGATCATCACGTCGCAGACGAGTATAAACTCCCCAAAGTATAGCATACGCCTCGAACGAACTGCGCGCCAGGCCCAGCGCCGGGGCGGCGCTGATGATCAGGCGTTCCAGCGCGGCCGCGTCAAGCCCCCAGCCGTAGCCCTGATTGGCCACCTGGGCCAGGGGCAGCCATCCCTCCAGCAGGCGCTGGCGCTGGCCCGCATCCTCGATCAGGTGGTCATTCACGGACGTTCTTTCCATTGGGAGACGTTGGTGTTAGCGCGAATAGCCCGCCTCCCTCCCCGGTGGGGGAGGGTCAGGGAGGGGGCGGGTGCGGCACGAGACGGTACCCTACCGCACAGCCTTTCTGAGACCATGGTCTTGCGACCAGTGTACGCGGGAGCGCGGGCGCAAATGCGCGTGGGAAGCGAAGGGCCAGGATGCTACCATTTTAGATTTTAGATTGCAGATTGTAGATTGCCGCTCAATGCAACAGGAAGCGCTCATAGTCTTTGAGCAATTCATCCGGTATACCGGGCTGGCCGGGGGCTGATGGTCTTTGAACAATGAATCCGCTATGCCGGGCTGGTCGTCGGGCTAAAGCCCTCGGCTATGGGATGCGAAGCCCGCCTACGCGGGCTATATCGGAGTAATTGTTCAAAGACCATCAGCCCTCGGTTATGGGATGCGAAGCCCGCCTGCGCGGGCGAGAGCGGAGTTATGTATTCAAAGACCATCAGCCATCCATGCGGCTCGCGCTGCACGCCGACGGGATGAACATGCTCCCTGGGAGGGCTGCGCCCTCTCAACTCCCGCGGGCAGGGGGGTGGGGAAACCAGGTTTCCCCACCCCCCTGCTTGCCCGCGGCCGGGGGCGTGGGGGAACCTGGTTCCCCCATGTTCACCTCAGCCGTCCATGCGGCTCGCGCCGCACAACGCCGCGATGAAAATAAGATTGTTCCTGGGAGGGCTGCGCCCTCCCAGACCCTCCCGGGGGCCGGGGCCTGGGTGCGCGGGCCGGAGGCCCGCGTCCGCTGAGGTATGGGGAAACCCGGTTTCCCCACACCCCTCTTCGAGAGCCTATGTTCACGTTAGGTTCAAAGACCATCAGCGCTCGCGAGCGTGCGGCGTCTCTATGACCCTTTGGGAGCGCTATGTTCCCGCAATACATGCTTCTGCACCTTGCCCATGGCGTTGCGGGGCAGGCTGGCGACGATGCGGATCGTCCGCGGGCGCTTGTAGGCCGCCAGGCGCTCCCGGCAGAAAGCGTCCAGGTCCTCCGGGGCGGGGGGGGCCGCGGGGTCGCGGGGCACGATCGCCGCCGCCACGCGCTCGCCAAACTCTGCGTCGGGCAGGCCGAAGACGGCGCACTCAGCCACCGCGGGGTGCGCCAGCAGCGCTTCCTCCACCTCGCGCGGGTAGATGTTGTACCCCCCGCTAATGATCAACTCCTTCGCCCGCCCGGTGATGGTGTAGTAGCCGTCGGCGCCGCGCCAGCCCAGGTCGCCCGTGCTGAACCAGCCGTCGGGGTGGAAGACCTCGGCGGTGGCTTCCGGGTTGCGCCAGTAGCCGGCGCATACGTGCGGGCCGCGCACCTGGATCTCGCCGATCACCCCGTCGGGCACGGGTTGCCGCGTCTGCACGTCTACCACGCGGGCCTCTTGCCCGGGAAAGGGCATGCCCACCGCCCCGGGCCGGCGCTCGCCGTCGTAGGGGTTGGTCATGTTCATCCCCGTTTCGGTCATGCCGTAGCGTTCGAGGATGCGCTGGCCGAAGAGTTCCTCGAAGGCGGCGAAGGTCTGCGGATCCAGGGGCGCCGAGCCTGAAACAAAGAGCCGTACCCGCTGTCCGGCCCGTCGCGCCAGTTCGGGGGCGGCCTGCGCCGCGGCGATCAGCCGGGTGTACATCGTCGGCACGCCGAAGAACAGGGTGTGGGCGCCGCTGGCCAGGGCCTCCAGCGCCGCCTCCGGCTCGAAGCGCGGCCAGAGGGTCAGGCTGGCGCCGGTGAGCAGGGTGCCGTGCACGCCTACCCCCAGCCCGTGAATGTGAAACAGCGGCAGGGTGAGCAGCAGTCGGTCCTGCGCCGTCCAGCGCCAGGCGGCGGTGACGGCGGCGCTGTTGGCCGCCAGGCAGCCGTGGGTGAGCATGGCTCCTCTGGCGCGCCCGGTGGTGCCCGAAGTATAGGCCAGCACGGCCAGTTCTTCCGGCGCGGGGAGCGGGGGGATGGTGACGGGTCGCGCTTCCTCCGGCGCCGGGCCGGCGGGCAGCAGCGCTCCCTCGGGAACCAGCAGCAGAGGCGGCGCTCCAGCGTCGCCACCAATGACCTGGCGGAGCAGCGCGGCGCCGGCCCCGTCGGTGACCAGCGCGCGCGGTTCGCTGTCGCCAATGATGTGCCGCAGTTCTTGCTGGCGGTACTGGGTATTGATCAGCACCACCGCGCCGCCCTGCAACTGGACCCCCAGGTAGGCGCCGAGGAAGGCCGCGCCCCCCGGCAGGAACAGCCCCACCCGGTCGCCCCGTTGCAGCCCCAGGGCGGCGTAGCGCGCCGCCCAGCCTTGCGCCAGGCGCAGCAGCCCACCATACGTCAATGCCTGATCGTCCCAGCGCGCGCACTCCCGCCCGGCATCGGCGCGGGCATGCTCCACAAAGGCGGCGAGGATCGAGGGTGGCGTGCGGTCCATGGGTGGCTCCTTCATCGTTGGACAATCCTTGCTTAATAGTTCGATCATCTACTCTTGATGCTCAGACGCTACAATCCTCCCGCGGTTCCAGGAGTCTAGCCGGTTATGTTCTGGGCGGGCTTCGCCTTCCCGGCCCCTCCACGTCGGCGGGGCGTGGGGAAAGCGGCTTTCTCTGCCGCAACCCTCCAGGTTGTGTTGCCGTTCAAGGCAGGTGGGCCAGGTAAGCCAGGTGTTCCCACCTTCCCGCAACCGGGCGAGGCGCGCGGGTTCCTGAAAGAGCCTGCTCCTCTCGCGGGACGTATCCGGCCATGCTCTGAACAAGTATCCTGCGCGCGACGAGCGGCGACCGCTGTGGTCCTGCCGCGCGCGCCGGGCCATGCCTGCAAGGAGGAACGATGACCACGTTGTCACGTCGGCAATTTCTCAAGGGCGCGGTCGCTCTTGGGGCGGGGGCGGTGCTGTATCGCTACAGTGGGGGCTGGAAGATCATCCTGGCCGCCGGCCCCGAAGTGCGGCAACTGCGCCTGATCCATACCAACGACCACCACGCGCGCATCGAGCCGGCCACCGGCATCACCATTCGCGCCGGGAGCGCCAGCGGCACCCGCAGTCTCGGCGGCGTCTCGCGCCGCCGCACCATCTTCGATCAGATCCGCGCCGATACGAGCTGGACAACGAACCCCACCTACCAGCAGGACAAGATCTTCGTTGACGCCGGGGATGTTTTCCAGGGCACGCTGTATTTTAACGCCTGGCGCGGCGAAGCCGATCACTATTTCTACAACAACCTGGGGTACGACGCTATCACCATCGGCAACCATGAGTTCGACCTGGGCGATCAGGCCCTGGCGGATTTCATCCGCGGAACAGGCTACCCCAACTCGACGACCACCAGCTTCCCCATCGTCAGCGCCAACATCACCGCGAGCGGCTCCTCGCCCCTCGCGCCTCTCTTCGAGGGTGATCTCTGGACCACCCCCGGGCGCTGGGCCAGGGCGGTCGTCCGCACCCTGCCCAGCGGCGAGCGGGTGGGGATCATCGGTCTGACCACCGCCGAGACGCCGAACATCGCCAGCCCCTCGCGCGACGTGAGCTTCAACGCCGATTATGCCGCGATTATCCAGCCGCTGATCAACACCCTGCGCGGCGCGCCGAACAACTGTCGCACGGTGATCTGCCTGTCGCATATTGGCTACGAAGGCGACCGCGCCCTGGCCGCCGCGGTGCGCGGGCTGAACATCATCGTCGGTGGGCACTCGCACACCCCGCTGCTGCCCACGGGCCTGGGCCTGACCCCCGGCGCCTCGCCGGTCGCGCCTTATCCGCAAATCGTTAAGGATCTCGACAACGAAGATGTGGTGATCGTGCAGGATTGGGAGTGGGGCAAGTGGATCGGCGACCTGATCGTCGGGTTTGATGCCAATGGACGGGTGAGCAGCGTCGGTGCGGCCAGCGCGGTCATTCCGGTGTGGGCCAACGACGTGCCCTCCAGCCGCTCGCCGCTGCCGGGCGAGCCGCCAACGGCCATCGCCCCCTTCGCCGGTTTCGAGACCGCCATCACCACCACCTTCAAGCCGCGCATTGACGCGCTCAACAACCAGATCTTCGGCGCCTCGCTGTCCGAAATGCCCAATGCCGACGTGCGCGCCCGCGAGACCGCCCTGGGCAACCTGATCGCCGACGCTTTCCGTGACCGTATCGCCAGGGCCGGAGGCAACCCCGAGGGCCTGCCGATCGTGGCGATCATCAACGGCGGCGGTATTCGCACCAGCCTCCCGGCAGGCGTGCTTACCGTAGGCCGCCTGCGTGAGGTGATGCCCTTCGGCAACACCCTCTGCTACGTGGACCTGACCGGCGCACAGCTCAAGGCCGCTCTGGAGAACGGCTACTCGGCGCTCCAGCCCGGCGCCGCGCGGGGCGCCGATCGCAACGCCGTGGGCACGGGGCGTTTCGCGCAGGTTTCGGGCCTCAAGGTGGCGGTGGATGTCTACGGCGACGCGGCGCAGCCGCCCTATCCCGAGACCTCGACCCAGCCGGCCATCCCCGCCCGTCGGGGCACGCGCGTGCGCAGCGTGGAAGTGCGGGTGGGCGACCGGTTCGAGCCGCTCGATCCGGCAAGGACTTACCGCGTGGTGACCAACAGTTTCATGCTCGGGGGCGGTGACGGCTACAGCGTTTTCACCTCCAGGGGCGATCTGGCCGACCCCTCGGTAGGCGGCGGCAGGAACCAGTTCAACACCTTCTTGATTGACGCCGACGTGGTGCAGGAGTACGTCGAGGCCCAGCCGAACCGGACCGTCAACCCGCGGGTGGATGGCCGCCTCACGGTCAGCTACCTGCTGCGGGTTCCCTTCGTCACCACCGCTGGAGCGGCGCGGTCAGCGGCCTTCTCCGACGCGGCGGATTGAGGCGGCGGGAGGCCCTGAACGTTCTGCTTCTTGTTGCGCGGCGACGCCGCGCGTCCTCCTATGGTCCTTGCAGGGGAGGGTGTGGGAGGGCTTCGCCCTCCCACACTTCGTTAGAGTTGATGCATCCCCTCGTTGTGCAGCGACAGCGCATGGAACCTGACGTAGTACAATAGCCGTAAGGCATGGTTTCGCTGTGCGGCCTTCGGTGTGCTCGTTCGGGGGAGGCGTAGAGGGTGCAGCCCCCGCCCCTCCAACGGGAACGCACAGGTGAACCGTGGCGAACGCTCCTTCTTCTACCCTGAAAGGATCTGCACAATGGCAACCCTGGTGGCAACCTTCACCGACCCCCGCGATGCGGCGCTAGCGGCCGCGTCATTGCAGGCCAGCGGTTTTCGGGGCGTGACCGTCGGTTCCAGCGAGCCCGGTCCGAGTTCGTTCCTTGGTCTGGGCGAGTCGGTGGAGAGCTTCAAGAACCGCATCATCCTCGGTTCGACGATTGGTGGGGCGGCCACGGGCGCAGCGGCGCTGGGCTTCCTGGGCTTTGTCTCCATGGGCTTCACCGAGATCCGCAACATGGCAATGCCGGAAAACGTGCCCGGCGTGATCGTCTGGGCGCTCAGTTGGGCCATCGTGGGGCTGGTGCTGGGCCTGGTGGCCGGCCTGCTGGTGGGGGTTGTCGCCGCGCGCTTGCTCGCCGATGCCGCCGAGCGCGCCGTCGCCGAGGGTAAGGGGGTGTCGCGCCCACAGGTGCTCGTGCCGGTTTTCAACCTGGAGTCTGAAGAGGCCGCCCGCGCGGTGCTGAAAGATGTCGGTCCCTTTGAGATCGCCTGGCGGCGCTGAGGTGACCATCGTTCGCAGGGTTCAGCCCCCCTCCCAGCCTCCCCCCGCTGGGGGGAGGAGCCGGGTTCCCGCCCCCGGCGGGGGAGGGTCAGGCCCTCGATCAGGGGGATGGGGAAACCCGGTTTCCCCATCCCCCCCGCCCGCGGGAGGGTTTGGGAGGGCGAAGCCCTCCCAAAAACAACCGTATGTTCATTGCGGTGTTGTGCGGCGGAGCCGCATGGATGGCTAACGTGAACATAGCCCCTCGGAGGAGGGGGATGGGGAACCCGGGTTTCCCCATCCCTCAGCGGACGCGGGCCGGAGGCCCGCGCACCCAGGCCCCGGCCCCTGGGAGGGTTTGGGAGGGCGTAGCCCTCCCAAGAATAACCTTATTTTCATTACGGCGTTGTGCGGCGGAGCCGCATGGACGGCTGAGGTGAACATGGGGGAACCAGGTTCCCCCATCCCCCCGCCCCTGGGAGGGTTTGGGAGGGCGTAGCCCTCCCAAGAATAACCTTATTTTCATTACGGCGTTGTGCGGCGGAGCCGCATGGACGGCTGAGGTGAACATGGGGGAACCAGGTTCCCCCATCCCCCC
>Ga0209162_1000810_pt1 | contig 32833 bp, 31 predicted proteins | sample YNPNPMetaG_FD_187121 | JGI IMG/M metagenome (GOLD analysis project Ga0209162, IMG submission 187121) | Anoxygenic and chlorotrophic microbial mat microbial communities from Yellowstone National Park, USA - YNP NP MetaG (SPAdes) (version 2) ...
GGTTCAGGTAGGCGTTTTCAGGGTCCAGCGGATGGTCTATCTGGAACGACTTGGTGCCCGTGGCGGCGAATCGACCAACTGAATAGACTCCGTAGCCTGAGGAGCTGGCGGTCCGCCCATAGACGCCGTAGTTGGTCCCGCTGGTGGCGGTAGCCTGGCCAGCCACACCAAAACCGTCCGTGCTGTCGCTTCGGAAGTAGGCGCCGTACGCGTAGCCGGATGGGACGGAAGCCCAGCCGAACACACCACTACCGTTCGTGCTCCCGCTCCGAAACCACCCACCGTAGGTGAAACCGCTGGAGGCGGTAGCCACGCCGTACACGCCAATCCCGGAAGGGCTGTCGCTTCGACCGTACACGCCAAAGTTGGTGCCGCTGGTGGCGGAAACACGGCCGTACACGCCGTACCCAAACGGGCTGTCGCTTCTACCATACACGCCGTAGTTGATACCGCTGATGGCAGAAGCATAGCCGACCACGCCAATCCCGGAGGTGCTGTTACTCTCAAACCACCCGCCAAAGGTGGCGCCGCTGGTGGCGGTAGCATGGCCGACCACGCCATAGCCGTCCGTGCTCGCAGTCTCGCCCCTCACGCCAAAGTTGACGCCGCTGGTGGCGGTAGCCAAGCCGTACACGCCATACCCAAACGGGCTGTGACTCTCGAAGTACCCGCCGTAGGTGGTGCCGCTGGTGGCGGACGCGAGGCCGTACACGCCAGTCCCGGAAGGGCTGTGACTCTCGAAGTACCCGCCGTAGGTACCGCCGCTGGTGGCGGAAGCACGGCCGTACACGCCTGCCCCGAAAGTGCTGGAGGTCTCGCCATACACTCCGGAGGCTAAGTTACTACCGCTGGTGGCGGTGTTCGTGATGGAAAACACCGCACCCGAGCCCACGTTCGCGCTCCCCGAAAACGGTAGCGTCAAGCCGCCCACATCATCCGCCGAAGGTGCCCACATCGTGCCCGTCCACTTCAGCACCTGACCACTGGAAGGCGCCGTGGAGGAAACAGGGCGAGTCTGCAAACGAGCAACCGTAGGGTTCGGATACGTCCCGGACAAATCGCCGCCCGCAGAACCACCAGGAGACACCCCTGAAATGGTCACATTGCTCGCCGACGTGATACGACCCTGTGCGTTCACCGTGAACACACCCACCTGAGTCGCCGAGCCGTAGGCGCCCGCCGTCACGCCTGTGTTTGACAACTTCGCATCCGTCACCGCGCCGTTGGCGATGTCTGCCGTCGCTATCGTGCCATCCGCGATCTTCGCGCTCGTCACCGCACCGTCGGCGAGCTTCGCCGTCGTCACCGCAAGGTCTGCCAGCATCCCCGTCACCACCCCACCCGTCGCGATGGAGAAGGTGTTGCCGGACAACTGCAGTCCCGCTCCCGCACTGTAGGTGGTGTCATTGTCTACCCCGTCCGCAAAGCCCGCAGGCATCCCGCTGATGCCCGACCAGGGCACGCTCAGCGCGCTGAACGCCAGCTGGCTGTAGGGAACACGGTTCACTCTGACGCGAGGGGACAGGGTCGTATAGGAACCGCTTCCCGAAGGACGCACGGCGATTTGCAGGAAGCGGTCATTGCCGTCCCACACGTTGCCGAAGTCCAACTCGGTGGTAAAGACACCGTTGCTGACGCTGACGCCGATGCGCGTAATGGTGGAACCGACCTGTGAGCCTCCAGAAGCCGCCGTCCAGAGGCTGAACTGGAAGTCATGGTTGCCGTTGGCGGGGATGCCCGAAGTTTTGAGCATTCCCTGATAGGTGAAAGATTGCGCGAGGATGCTCCCGCTGCAGCAAAGAAGCAGGGAGAGCATCAGCACAGTGCGTAAGCCACGCATAGATGAAACCCTCCTTTTGCCAAAAGATGAGGTCAACGGGAGGTGAAGGTTTGAAGGAGGACAGACGATGGATGCAGTGGGTATCTCCGCCCTTCTAGGTCGCCGTCACTTCGGGTTGACTGTGAGAATCCTAGCACAGATAAATGTGGTTTGTCAAGAGGGTGTGAGGGTGTTTCGAAAATACACAGAATGTGGCCTCAGGCTTTGGTCTGCCTTTCCGGAGAGCGAACCTCCCGGTGAGCCGTCCTCCACCTGACCTCCCCGCGAGCGGGGCGGGGATTACGGCTCGACGGGAGCCTCCTCCAGGTGGAGTCTGGCGAATCTATCGGACACCCTTAGAGGTATGGGGGCTTCGGAAAATACAGAACGCAGAAGCTCAGTATCGAGCCGCTCATGGCGAAGTCAAGGCAGATTGGGCTAATCCTTCGGTTGGAGTTGTCAGACAGACATCTCGTGGGTTACTGGAACCTCCCACGAGCCGTATTGACGCAACGAACCCGGCTATGGTAGTATTTTCACAGACGAAAGGTTCGAGGAGGGTGCTACATGGTTGCCACAGAGCATATCGAGCAGTTTCGACGTGAAGGTTACGTCATCGCGCGTGGATTGTTCAGCAAGCAGGAAGCCGACTTTTATATCGACCATTACATGCGCCTGCGGGAGGCTAGCTCTTATCCGGGCGACTTTTCTGGCGTCGACCCCACCAGCAACGACCCGCTCAAGCGCTACCCTCGCATGATTCACATGCACCGCTGGGACGAAGTGAGCCTGAAATGGTTGATTGACCCGCGCCTCAATGAGTGGCTGACTGCCTTGCTGGGCACGGAGCCGTATGCCGCGCAGACGATGCTGTACTTCAAGCCGCCGGGCGCACGCGGGCAGGCGCTGCATCAAGACAACTTCTACCTGCGTGTGCAGCCGGGTACCTGCATGGCAGCGTGGATGGCACTGGACCCATGTGATGAAGAGAACGGTTGCTTGATGGTGGTGCCCGGCACACAGGATTTGCCCATTCTATGCACTATTCCCGCCGATACCACACAGAGTTTCACCGATATCACCGTGCCCGTCCCCAAAGACATGCCCATCGTGCCCGCCATCATGGAGCCGGGCGATGTGCTTTTCTTCAACGGCTCGTTGGTACACGGCAGCTATCCCAATCACTCTGCGAATCGCTTCCGCCGCGCTCTCATCGGACATTATGCGACCGGCGATGCCCAGAAAATCGCCCAGTTCTACCAGCCGCTACTGCGCATGGACGGTACGGAGGTCACGATGGAGGTGAGCCCTGGCGGCGGACCATGCGGCGTGTGGGTGGAACGGGACGGCACACCTGTGGTGGAGATGGTGGAACCAGTTCAGCAAAAGCCCGCGCCCGACCACGAGTAAGTCCGTTCACTCGGTGCGCTCGATCAGGTCACGGCACGCTTCGAGAACGAAGCGTGCCTGCTCTAGTGCCTGTGTAGCATCGTACTGCGTGTAAATTTGCTCGGGCGACAGGCGAAGCACTTCATCGCCGTAAAAGCTCCTCTCTCGCTCCACGCTCAAGGAGCGTGAGATTGCGGCGAGCTGCGGGATTTGCTCGGCGAAGTGTGCAGGAAAGCGTTGCCAGTTTTCTCGCAAGAGGGAGCCGACATCATGGAAGCGCGGCACGTCCAATCCTGCCCATCAAAGCGCACCTTTCAGAGCGAGTTCCACCGCTTCCTGGGCGCGGCGGACCACAAGGTTCCATACCCCCTGCTCGTAAAGATGCTGCGCCTCTTGAAAAATGGTTTGCGCCCGGAGCAGGTTGGCGTGCGCGGTGTGGTGATTGTTCATATCTCTATCACCTCTCCCGGGCGGAAGTCCGGCTTAAGGTCCCAGTAGCGCACCGTGCCCAGCTGCTTGCGTTGTGCGCCAAGCTCTCTCAGGCGTTCGCGCACTCTCTCCAGCACTTGCGCGAAGAATCGCCCACGGTCTACCAGCAGAATGGCGTCTCAGGAAAAGGCAAACGGCAAACGTTAAACATCTCTTAATCCAAAATCTCCCTCAACGGCTTGACTCGTGGAGTCATTACCTCTATACTAAGCCAGGTAAAAATCCATCGGGGAGGTTGACGGATGAAACGTCAGGCGTTTACCCTTATTGAGCTGTTAGTTGTTATCGCGATTATCGCGATACTGGCAGCGATCCTATTCCCCGTTTTTTCGCAGGCACGCGAAAAAGCACGCTCTGCATCCTGCCTGAGCAACCTGCGCCAGTACGCGCTGGCGACACTTGCCTACGTGCAGGATTACGATGAGACTTTTCCGCAAAGCGTGTACAGCATGGACCGCCCCATCTTGGTGCCCGGCTCTGGGGACCGCGTTTTCACCGTCTACGACGCCACCATGCCCTACGTGAAGAACGTGGACATTATGGTCTGCCCCTCGCAGCGACCGGGTATCGATTTCGCAGCCCTGCTGCAGCCATTGGGCTTGCGCACAAGCGGAACATTCCGCTACGCCTCCTACGCGATGAACTTCGCGCTGTTTCAAGACCCAGCACTGCCCCCGGGACTATTTGACCAGGACCCTGTGGTGAGTTTGGGCGCCGTCGGGGAGCCTGCTAACACGACCATGTTCTACGATTCAACGTACGTGGCACCGGGTGCTCCCCAAGTAGATCCTACCTGTCCTGCGCCGACCGGTCCGTTCGGCTGGGACAACTTCCCTGCCCACCCGCGCCACTCAGACGGGTTTAACGTGAACTTTGTGGACGGACACGCCAAGTACTATCCACGCCGAGGCAACATCCCCGGCACCTCGCCCACCTCGTCGGGAACCGTCCCGACGTACACGCTTCCCTGCGACCTGTCGGGCATCCCGGGCGGCACTCCCAATACGTAAGCACGCAAGGGGCACGCCAGCGGCTGGCGTGCCCTGTTCACTTGACTTTAGAAGCACGTGCCACTACCGCGCGCAGCACGTTCAACCCTTCGTCTGCCGCGCGGCGGTCATCGCGCGTCACCATGACCGTCACGAAAAACCGCCCGCTTGCCCAGTAGAAGGTGGTCGCGCCGTCCGCCTGCAACCGGAACCCGATTCCGCTCAGATTCAGAGGCTGGGATTTCTGCTTGCGGTGCGTGTTGCGCCAGTACTCTACGAACCGACGGGCGGCGGTGGCGTCCTTCATCGTGTGCGTGGTGACGGTCACATACAGGTCGCCTTTCTGGTACAGCTTTTGGGCAGCTTCCAGCACCCCTGCCTTCGTGTAGGTCTGGTAGCCACCGTCGTAGATGCTGGTTAACCCTTCCCCTTTTCCGTACAGGTAGGACCCCTGCACCTCTTTCCAGTCCTTCAGTTCGGCGGATGGCAACAGCCTGGCGCAGGGACTGTTTTCGCCTTCCGCCCACGCCAGCGAAGCCATGAACAGAAGCAGCAACACCAGCAGTTTGTTCATCAGAAACCTCCTGTGCGGTGCTGACGATATTCTACCAGCATTCCAGACGTTTTGCAGGAATGACGGTTTCGCTGGCGTAGAGTTTATGAGAAATGTCACCGGGCAATCGGAGGGTGCAAGATGGAAATCCCACACCGCGATGAGCGCGTGAGCAGCGTGCGACACGGGGAGATGCATTTGCCAACACCCGCTTATTCCACACGCCAGCAATGGGAGGCACGGGCGAGGTGGCTGAGAGAACACATTTTGAACAGCGCGGGGTTACTGCCCGTGCCACCGCGCACGCCTTTGAAAGCCAGATTCTTCGGGCGTATCGAGCATGAAGACTACAGCGTGGAAAAAGTGTACTTCGAAAGCTTCCCCGGTTTCCTTTGCACGGGAAATCTGTATCGCCCTGTGGGCAAGAAACCGCCGTTCCCAGCCATCTTGTGTCCGCATGGTCATGCCCGCGCGGGCAGGTTGGAAGACAATCCCAATGACAACAGGGACACCTCCTATGCGGGACTCTGTGTGAATCTGGCGAAGCAGGGCTATATCGCGCTCAGCTATGACATGGTAGGCTACAACGATAGCCTGCAGCTGCCTCACCAGCGCGTCTCAAAAGAGTGGGAGCTGTGGGGGATACATCTCTTGCGCCTGCAGTTATGGAACAGCCTGCGGGCGATGGACCTGCTACATACCCTCAAAGAGGTGGATACCCGCCGCATCGGCTGCACGGGCTCATCCGGCGGGGGCACACAGACCTTCCTATTGACGGCGGTAGAGCCGCGCGTAGCTGCCGCCGCGCCGGTGTGTATGGTCTCTGCGCATTATCAGGGTGGGTGCTTCTGCGAAAACGCGCCCGGCTTACGCCTGGATACCAACAACGTGGAAATCGCCGCGCTGGCAGCGCCGCGCCCGCTGTTGCTGGTGGCGGCGACCGGTGACTGGACAAAGAACACCATGGAGGAGGAATACCCCGCCGCCAGAGCGATATACGCCCTGCTGGGGGCGGAGTCGCGCATCTCCGCCGTGCGCTATGAAGCAGGTCACAACTACAACCGCGCCAGTCGCGAGGCGGTTTACGCCTTCTTCGGCAAGTGGCTGGGTGTCCACGCACCCGAGCACGAGCCGCCCTTTACGGTAGACCCTCCGGAGAAGGTGCGTGTCTTCCCTGACGGGGTTCTGCCCGCAGAGTATCAGCGTGGGGATGCCGTGCTGGAGGCTTTACGCCAGATGGACGCCGAGCAGCTACGCAAACGCTTCCCGCGCACTCCACAGCAGATCCCTGCATTTCGCCGATGGCTGGGCAGTGCCTGGATGCACACGCTGGCGGTAGAGACGGTGATGCCCTCGCAGGTAGAGGTGCTGGACGAGCAGGAAAACAGCACCCCCCTGCCGCATCGCCGCATCACTTTCCGGCGTCGGGGAACGGGTGAAGTCGTGCTGGGTGCCCTGTTCCATCCAGCGAAACCGGTGTCCGGCAAGGCGGTACTGCTGCTACATCCAGAAGGCACCGAGGCGTGGCTACGTGGCGAAAGCCTTCTCCATCGCTTCTTAAACGCAGGTTATCTCGTCATGACGCTGGACGCCTTCGGCACGGGAGAACACCTGCGTCGTTTCGGCGTGCGCAACCTGCAGGGCAACTTCCCGGAGACCTTCAACCGCACGGACGCACAGTGGCAGGTACAGGACGCGCTGACCGCGCTGGCGTTGCTGCGTTCCCGGCGTCGGGTGAAACAGACCTCCGTCGTCGGCGTTGGCAACGCGGGGTGGTGGGCGTTGCTGGCGGCGTCCTGCGACCGTAAACTGCACACCGTGGTGGCTGACCTGAGCGGGTGCGACGGCAGCAACCGCTTCTTTTTGCAGAACGTCTGGGTGCCCGGCATCCGCAGGTTGGGCGATTGGGCAACGGCAGCAGTGCTGGCTTTGCCTGCCAGAGTGGTGGTTCACCACCTGAGCGCAGAGGAAGCGCGAAAGGCTTCCCTGGCGGGCTTTGCCCCTGCGATCAGCGTATCGCCTGCATCCGTTCGGGATGAGGAGATATTGCGGTGGACAGCGTAACGCTGTACGCGGTATGGGGATGGATCCCCGCGCTGCTGGCGGTTGCCCTGCTGGCGTGGACAGGCTGGCAGTGGTGTCGCCAATGGCGGTTACCGTTTACGGATGCGGGGGAACGCCTTGCTTTTGGACTCGCGCTGAGCACGGGTTTGCTATCTTACCTGGTGCTGGCGCTGGGACTGCTGGGCGGGCTGCACGCCAATGTTTTGTGGGGGGCGTTCGGGTTTGTGCTGTTGCTCGGCATCATCGCGTGGGGACGGATGCGTGGGGTGGCAGAACCCGCGCTCCCTATGACGTGGCAGCAATGGATTCTGCCCGCGCTGATTGCATTGTGGTCGCTGCCGATGGTGGCGTCTCCCCCTGCCGCCACCGACTGGGATGGACTGTCCTACCACTTAGCCGCCCCGGCCATCTGGCTGCGTGAAGGACGTATCGGTTACATCCCCTTCATGCACCACTCGAACTTCCCCTTCGTAATAGAGATGCAATACCTGTGGGCGATGGGGGTGGGCATGGGCGCAGGCGGGGCGAAGGTGTTCCACTGGGCGACCTTACTCATCACGCTGGCAGGCGTGCTTGCCTTCGCGCGCCGTGCAGGATTCAGCGGTTCGTGGGCTGCCGCGAGCCTGATTTCGGTACCTGTGGTGCTGTGGGAGGCCACCGTCGCCTACGCCGACCTTGCCACCACTGCCTACACCCTGCTCTGCCTGCTTGCCGCGTGGAACGCCGCCGCCGAGGAGGACGTCGCCATTCGCCGCAGATGGCTGGTGCTGGCGGGTTTGACGGGCGGTCTTGCGCTGGGAACCAAGATGACCGCGCTGGGCAGTGTGGGGTTGCTGGCGTTGCTGTTGCTGTGGGAGATGGCGCGCCGGCGGCAGGTGCGGTTCGCCGAGATTGCAGGGTGCGTCGTTCTCGCGGTGCTGGTGGGCGCGCCGTGGTACATCAAGACCTACATCTACACCGGCAATCCCGTCTATCCCTATTTCTACGAGCTATTCGGCGGGCGCAACTGGACGACAGAAAACGCCCGTATCTACCGCGAGGCGCAGCTGGCATTCGGGCTGGGTCGCGAGCCGTACAAACTGCTGATGGCGCCGTTCAACCTGACCTTCTACTGGAACCGCTTCTTTGACCCCCTGCCGTTTGTGGGGTCGGTGGGGTTCGTGTATCTGACAGGGCTGATACCGCTGCTGTTTCTGCGTAGGCTGCCCGACGCCGCACGTTGGTGGATACTCTTCTCGCTGGTGTCGTTGGCTCTGTGGTTTGTGCTGATGCAACAGGTGCGCTACCTGATGACCATCTTTCCGCTGGTCTCGCTGCTGTGCGGCTGGCTGGCAGTGCAAAAGGAACACCCGCTGACGGCGTGGGCGATGCAGGTGGCGATTGCCCTGCAGGTGCTGTGGTGCGTGATGGGCATATCGCCTTTGTGGGGCAGGACGCTGACTGTATGGCGCGAAGGGGCATCTGCATACCTGGAACGCGCTTTGCCCGGTTTGTGGCATGCCTGCCGGTGGATCAACCAGAACACCCCTCGCGAAGCGGGCGTGATACTCTACGACGAAACACGCGGCTTCTACCTGCAGCGACGCTACCTGTGGGGCAACCCAGGACACCATACCCTTATTGACTACGGCTCGCTGACCGACGGCGACATGCTGGTACAGATGCTGCACCGCATGGGATACCAGTACGTGTTGCAGAATCTGGCGTTCGTGCCGCCAGGGGCAGAGCGCGAGCACTGGCGTCGGTTACTGATGGATGCCATCCGACGGGGTGCTCTGGTCGAGCGGTTCCGTGAAAAATCTGTAGTGGTGCTGGAAATACGCCCGCGCCCCATCGTGCTGACCCATCTGGGGTATAATCAGGCTAGATAATCCTCTGGGGTGAGTGCCATGAGTCGTTTCGCCACATTCAGCTGGGGCGTGCTGGCATATAACGTCCTGGTGATTCTGTGGGGCGCATTTGTACGGGCGACGGGCAGCGGCGCGGGTTGCGGAAGCCACTGGCCCACCTGCAACGGCGAGATTATCCCACGCCCGCAGTCGGTGGAAACGCTGATCGAATTCGCCCATCGCGCCAGTAGCGGGTTGGCGCTGCTGGCGGTGGTGGCTATGTTCGTGTGGGCGTTTCGTGCGTATCCGCGCAAACATGTTGTTCGTCTGGGAGCTGCGCTGTCGCTCTTTTTCATCATCACCGAGGCGTTGGTGGGCGCAGGGCTGGTGCTTTTCGAGTGGGTGGCGCACAACACCTCGGTCGCGCGGGCGATATCGATGGCGGTTCATCTGGTGAATACCTTCCTGTTGCTGGCATCGCTGACTTTAACGGCGTGGTGGGCATCGGGTGGCGCGGCGTTTCGGTTGCGTGGGCAGGGCAGGGTACTGTCCGTGCTGATTAGCCAATTGCTGGTGATGCTGGTCGTCGGTGTGACTGGGGCGGTGATTGCGCTGGGCGACACGCTCTTTCTGGGGCTGGGTGTTCAGCCCGAACAATCGCCGCTGGTGCGCACACTGATTGCCATCCGCCCGATTCACCCGATAGTGGCTGTGATGGCTGGAGTGTACCTCTCCGCAGCAGGCATCTGGGTGCTGAATCAGCGTCCGCACCCGGTGGTAGCGCGCCTGGTGATGGTGTTGATGCTACTGTACGTGGTACAGCTGCTGGCTGGGGCGGTCAATGTGGTGTTAAAGGCTCCGGTGTGGATGCAGTTGCTGCACCTGCTGCTGTCGGATATGCTCTGGGTGGTGCTGGTGTTGCTTTCGGCGGCCGCGCTGGCAACAGAGCAGGCTCCCGCGTCTGCGCCACAACCAATCCCCTCCGCCTCTGTGGTAAAATGAGTAAGTGGAGGAACATCCGTAGATGGCGCGACAAGGGCAGCTGGTCATCGCCCCGCATAGCAGCTCTCGGCAGCTACCTGCTACAAGTGTATCACCGTGCTTGGCGGAGGTGTTAAGGGACTTACTGCAGGGTGACCTCGACTTTGCAGAAACCTCTGATACTTCAGGCTTACATAACCTTCACGCGTTCCCCGCGAAATACCCACCAGCTTTGCCCCGTTTGTTCATCGAGCATCTGACGCAGGCAGGGGAAGTGGTACTGGACCCGATGGTAGGTTCTGGCACGACGATGGTGGAAGCAGCCCTGCTGGAGAGAAAGGGTATTGGTAGCGATGTGGACCCACTGGCGTTGCTTCTCTCGCAGGCAAAGGTAGACCCTCCCGACCCTGCTCGCGCATTTCAAAGCGGGCTGGGAGTGTGCAACCGTGCTTACATGACGCTGACGAGAAACTCAGAGAGATTGCAGCAGGAGCTCAGGCAGCGTTTCGACGAGGAAACTAGGGGCTTTCTAAGCTACTGGTTTGCTCCTCAAACGCAGCTCGAGCTGATGGCACTGCTGTTAGAAATAGAGGCGGAGCCGGACGCTTCAATTCGTCGCTTTTTGCGCCTCTGTTTCTCGGGCATTATTGTGACAAAGTCGGGAGGGGTATCCCTGGCTATCGACTTGGCACATACTCGCCCGCACCGCGTGAAGGACAAAGTACCTCGTTCTGCTATCGAGGAATTCGCCAAGAGACTGCGCAAGAACGTAGCCAGCATTGAACAGAGCGATCGGAGAGACGGGCAGGTTGCTATTGTATATGGAGACGCTCGAGCGCTTCCCCTTCAGGATAACAGTATTCACCTTGTCATCACTTCGCCACCCTATGCTGGTGACGCGATCGATTACATGCGCGCGCATAAGTTCTCACTTGTTTGGTTTGGCTATCCAGTTGGCGTGCTCGCCTCACACCGGAGGGCCTATCTGGGCAGCGACACACTGCGTCCGGCTGCAGGGGGGCCGCTGCCCGACCCGGTGGAGCGCGTTATCACAGCGGTAGGCGAGGTAGACACCCACAAAGCCCGGGTACTGGACAGATACTACCGGGATATGATGCTGACGATGCGGGAAGCTTATCGGGTGCTGCAACCGGGACGATGCGCAATATTTGTAGTGGCCAGTTCGCGGATGCGCGGTGTCGATACACGGGCAGGAGAGTGTCTCGGAGAAATCGCGCAAAGCGTGGGATTTCGGGTGGTGGGTATCGGAACCCGGCGTATCCATCGGGACCGGCGTATGATGCCCGTGAGCCGCCATGGACACAATCGCAGCGGCATCGAGCAGCGGATGCATGAAGAATACGTGGTTGGGCTGGTGAAATGAACAACATTTCGCGATTTCGTACCGAGTGTCTGGTACAGATATGCAAGTATCTACTCTTCGTGGATAAAAATGGTGTGCCGAACTGGTCTGATGGAGACTCTCCCAGCAGTTTGCACTGCCCGAGCTTGAGGATGCGATTGCTGCGGTCAACAACAGCGATCAGGCAGACATGCTTCATACGCTGATCCATGGTAGACGATTGCGCGACCTCAGCGACCTGCCGTTTGACCTGGTGACCTGAACACTTAGTCGTAGCGTCCCAGCTCCTTCGCCTTGCGCACGAACTCGCGGAACTGCTCGAGGCTGACGCTATCGGGCACCGAGTGGTCGGAACTGATGATATAGCCGCCTCCCTGCTTCATCACGGGAATGCCCCGCTCCATCTCGGCGAACATCGCCTCCATGTCGTAGAAAAGCACGGCGTTCAGCCCCCCGTGAAAGCCCAGCCGATCGCCATACTGCTTTTTTAACTCCGTCGGTTCCATGCCCGCCTTCACCTCAATCGGGTTCAGCATCTGCACACCGATTTCGATGAACTCGGGGATGAACGGGCGCACGTCGCCGCAGGAGTGGAGACGGACGTACACCCCATGCGCCTGTGCCCACTCACATGCTCGCCGATGCACCGGCTTTAGCAGTTCGCGATAGGTTCTTACAGAGAAAAACTGGTGCCCCTTATAGCCCATGTCGTCGGGCCAGGTGATTTCGTCGAAGGTATAACCCGCCTCCCACAGCATGTCCAGCACGGCAAGGTCGACGTCTAAGAAGTGGTTGAACATGTCCAGCAGCCACTCAGGGTCTTCCACGATGGCAAGCAGCACCCGCTCGGTTCCCACCGCCCACGAGTGCGTGACGTCGAAGCCGAACCACAATCCCGCGCTAATCCAGTAGCCCTCCTCGCGCCAGCGGCGGTAGTGTTGCTTCAGGTAGTCCCATGGGATGCGGTCGGGCGTGGGCGTCATCCGCGCTTTTGCTTCCTGCCAGCTATCCCGGTCCACGATGGTGAAGTCCAGAAACTCGGGCACGCCGCCACGGTGTTTCCAGTTTTTGAAGGTAACTCCCCAGGGAGAGGTGGAGATAACGTACTCTTCCGTCTCCTCCAGCACCTTCACGGGATAACGCGGGCTGTTATCCACGCCGATATACGCGAAGCGGTCAAGTCCGAAGAACTCGGCAAAATCCGCGTCTGACGGCATGCCCTCTCGCTGCCATCGTTCTATCGTGGCACCCCACGGGCTGTCGGTAATTGGTACGCGGTCCGCCTCACGGTGTTCGTACATCCGTTTCACGCGCTCGTGCGTGGTCAGTTCGGCCATCTCAACCCTCCCAGCGTTTAAACACCAGTGTCGCGTTGTGCCCGCCGAAGCCGAAGGAGTTCGACAGCGCGATGTCTATCTTCATGGCACGCGCCTCATTGGGCACATAGTCCAGGTCGCATTCCGGGTCGGGCGTTTGATAGTTGATGGTGGGCGGGGCAAGCTGATGCTGGATGGCAAGCACGGTAGCGATGGCTTCGATTGCGCCCGCCGCACCCAGAAGGTGTCCTGTCATCGATTTGGTCGAGCTCACTGCCAGCTGATAGGCATGTTCACCGAAAGCGCGTTTGATAGCCAGCGTTTCCAGTCGGTCGTTGGCGGGGGTAGAGGTGCCGTGTGCGTTGATATAGTCCACCTGCTCTGGGCTGATGCCTGCTTTGCGCATCGCCAGTTCCATGACACGCCTTGCACCTTCGCCCTCCGGGTCGGGAGCAGTGATATGGTAGGCATCGGCGGTCATGGCGTAGCCAATGAGTTCGGCAAGTATGGGCGCGTTGCGTTGCAGGGCGTGTTCCAGTTCCTCCAGCACCAGCACACCCGCTCCTTCGCCCATCACGAAGCCATCCCGCTCGGCATCAAAGGGGCGGCTGGCGTGTTCGGGGTCGTCGTTGCGGGTGGAAAGCGCACGCGCGTTGGCGAAGCTGGCTAACGCCAGGGCGGTGATTGCCGCTTCGGTGCCACCGGCTATCATCACGTCCGCGTCTCCCCGGCGAATAATCTCCCAGGCGTCCCCAATCGCGTTGGTACCGGCGGCGCAGGCGGTCACCACCGTCGTGCAGGGTCCCTGCAGTCCGAACTGGATGGCGACCTGTCCCGATGCCATGTTTGCAATCATCATCGGGATGAGAAAGGGGCTTACCCGGTCGGGTCCACGCTCCAGAAATACCCTGTGCTGCTCTTCCAGAGTCTGCAATCCGCCGATGCCGCTGGCGATCAGTGTGCCGATGCGTGTGCGGTTCTCGTCAGTGATTTCCAGCCCTGAGCTCGCCAGCGCTTCTCGGGTCGCCGCGATGGCAAAATGGGTGAAGCGGTCCATGCGACGCGCTTCCTTGCGCTCCATATAGTTCTCCGCGACAAACCCCTTGACTTCTGCCGCAAAACGCACCGGCTGTCCCGAAGGGTCAAAAGAAGTAATGGTCGCCACCCCGTTGCGTCCGCTCTTCAGCCCCTCCCAGAAGGAAGGAACATCCAAGCCCAACGGGGTGATGGCGCCCATTCCGGTCACCACTACCCGTCGCCACATTTCCGCCATTGTCGTCTAACCTGAAGCAAGCTTCTGGTCGATATAATTCACCGCATCCTGCACCGTGCGAATGCCCTCCGCATCCTCGTCGGGTATCTCGATGTTGAACTCTTCTTCCAGAGCCATAATCAGCTCCACCACATCGAGCGAGTCCGCGCCGAGGTCCTCTGCAAAGGAAGCTTCCGGCGTCACCTCGTTCTCATCCACTTCCAGCTTGTCTACAATCACTTTCTTGATGCGGTCAAATGTGTTCATGCTACCCTCCGTTCTTGTGAAGTGTGATGGTTTTACAGTTCTCAGCGATGGCTTCCTATATCATAACGAGACCGCCGTCTACCGTCAAGACCTGCCCGGTGATATAGGATGCCTCATCGCTGCAAAGGAAGACCACCGCGCCTGCCACGTCTTCGGCTTTGCCCAGCCGCCCCAGCGGGATTTGCTTCAGGATGGATTCGCGCACCGATTCGGGCAGGCTGTCGGTCATGGCGGTATCTATCCAGCCGGGAGCGACGGCGTTCACTCGGATGTTGCGCGAGCCCAGCTCCCGTGCCAGCGATTTGGTGAGACCGATTAAACCCGCTTTGGCAGATGCGTAGTTCGCCTGTCCAGCATTGCCGGTCAACCCCATGATGGAGGTAATATTGACAATGCATCCGGAACGCTGTTTCATCATGGCTTTCGCTACAGCACGACTGCACAGAAACGCTCCCTTCAGGTTCACGTCCAGCACCGCGTCCCAGTCTTCCTCTCGCATCCGCACCAGCAGGGCGTCGCGCGTGATGCCTGCGTTGTTCACCAGAATGTCTATCCTGCCGAACGCCTCGATCACCTCGGCGATACCCGCCTCCACCGATTCCGCTTGCGACACATCTATCTCTATCGCCAGCGCACGCCTGCCCATCTCCTGCACCGCGTCGGCAACCCTGAGCGCGTTTGCCAGCGTGTGTGACGCTATCGCGACGTCTGCGCCCTCGCGCGCCAGCGCGACCGCGATGCCGTGCCCGATACCCCGGCTGTCCTTCCCTGCGCCGGTCACCAGTGCGATTTTGCCTTCCAGCCGCAATCTACCCTCCCGCTCTGTTTGTCGTCATCAGTTGCCTCGCAACAACTCGGCTGCACGGTGCAATTCCTCAGCGTTACGCACCGTGCATGTTTGCGCTTCTGCCAAAGTTCGCCTGACCAGACCGCTCAGCACGTCGCCAGGTCCCAGCTCCACGAACAGCCTCGCTCCCATTTCCCACATCCGGCGCACGCTCTCCTCCCACCGCACCGAATGTAGCAACTGTTCGGTCAGCAAAGCCACGAAGTCGGTCTCTGCACTCAGCACGTCGGCGGTACGGTTGGCAACCACCGGAACCCTCGGCGGGCGGAAGGTTACCTGTTGCAGTGTCCCGCGAAACCGCTCGGCAGCAGGTTGCATCAGTGGCGAATGGAACGCCCCACTCACGCGCAGGGGGGTGACCCTTTTTGCGCCTTTTGCTTTACAAAGTTCCCCCGCCTTCGTCACTGCCTCCACCTCGCCCGAGATAACCACCTGCCCCGGACAGTTGCGGTTAGCCACACGCACCACACCCGCAGCGGACGCCTCTGCGCAGGCGGATTCCACCGCGTCCGCATCCAGACCCAGCACCGCTGCCATCGTGCCCGGCGACCTTTCCGCTGCCTCCTGCATCGCCTCCGCACGTGCACGCACCAATCTCAATCCATCCTGCCACTCCAGCACACCTGCTGCCACCAGCGCGGCATACTCGCCCACGCTGTGCCCTGCCACGCAAGCAGGTTTTACCTCCACCATCTCGTTCAGGGCGTACCATGTCGCTACGCTGGTCACGAACAACGCAGGCTGGGCGTGAACCGTCTGACGCAGCTCCTCCTCACTGCCTTCAAAACAGAGCGCACTCAGGCGGTAGCCCAGGAGGTCATCTGCCTCCTCATAAACCTTTCGCGCCGAGCCAAACGATTCGGCTATCTCCTTACCCATGCCCGGCGATTGGGAACCCTGTCCCGGAAAAACCAGTGCGTACACCGCCACCTCCCTAATAAGCCCACCGAATGACACATGCTCCCCACGTCAGTCCTGCACCGAAACCCACCACTACCGCCACGTCGCCCTGTTTCAGCCTTCCTTGCGCCCACGCCTCATACAGTGCGATAGGTATGGACGCTGCCGAGGTATTTCCGTAGCGGTCGACGTTCACAAACACCCGTTCCATCGGCAGGTTCAGCCTCTCCGCCGCCGCCTGAATGATACGGATGTTCGCCTGATGTGGGATGAAAAGGTCTACCTTTTCGGGAGGAACGCCAGCCTTCTCCAACGCCTGCAAAGAGACCTCGCCCATGATGGTCACGGCAAACTTGAACACCTCGCGCCCACGCATGTGGATGGTGTGGCGTTTCTGCGCCATGACCTCCGGACTGAGTGGTTCACGTGTGCCCCCTGCAGGCACCTGCAGCAAGGGCGCGCCCATGCCATCTGCACCCAGCACACCCGACAATACACCGTAAGGCTCTTCCACAGGCGTCAACGCCACCGCCCCGGCACCATCGCCGAACAGCACACAGGTAGAACGATCCTCCCAGTTCACCTGTCGCGACAGCACGTCCGCACCAATGACCAGCACGCACCGATAAGCTCCCGTCTCCACCGCCTGCGCCGCCACCCACAGCGCATACACAAAGCCCGAGCATACCGCGTTCAGGTCAAAAGCAGCCGCTTTGCTCGCCCCGATTTTCGCCTGAACGAGGCAGGCAGTGGAGGGCCATGGCATATCGGGAGTGGCAGTTGCCACCACAATGAGGTCCACCTCTTCCGCGCTCTTGCCCGCGTTCTGCAACGCCTGAACAGCTGCCTGCGCCGCTAGATCAGAGGTGGCTATCTCCGGGGGAGCAATGCGCCGTTCGCGGATGCCGGTACGGGTCACAATCCACTCGTCGGTGGTGTCGATGCGCTGTTCGAGGTCATGGTTGGTCACAACCCTGTCGGGAATGCCCACACCCATACCGACAATGCCAGCCCGTATCCTACCGCGCATCGGCTTCGTTCTCCTGTAGCAAGAGAGGCAATGAGCTCAGCAGGGCAGTTTGCTGGAGCATCGCGCTTTCGATGCGCTCTGCCATCTGCTCCTGCACCGACCGCACGGTGAGCCTCACACCGTTGGCGATGGCGCTGGCGTGCGACCGTCCATGCCCGATCACGCACACCTTCCTCACCCCCAGCAGATGCGCGCCGCCGTACTCCGCATAGTCGGTGCGCTGTTTCAGGCGGCGGATAACCCCTTTCATCAGGCTGAGAGGGAGCACCAGCAGCGGATTGCGTCGCACCTCTTCTTCGATAAGGCTAACCATGAAGCTGGCAGTGCCTTCGCCGATTTTGAGAGCGACGTTGCCCACAAAGCCGTCACACACCACCACGTCCGCCTTACCTTCAAAGACGTCCTTGCCTTCGATGTTGCCGACGAAGGGAAGCCCGCTCTGGCGCAGCAGCTTATGCGCCGTTTTCACCACCTGATTGCCCTTGCCTTCCTCCTCACCGTTGCTTAGCAGCCCGACGGTCGGGCTGGGGATGCCCAGAATGAGCTGAGCATACACCGATCCCATAATGGCGAACTCCAGCAGGTGCGACGGGTCACAGTCCACATTTGCCCCGGCGTCAATCAGCACAAAACGTCCTTTCTTACTGGGTATCGCCGCGGCGATGGCAGGACGGTCTATGCCGGGGATACGTCCGATTTGCAGGGCGGCAACCGCCATGGCTGCACCGCTGTTGCCAGCAGAAAAGAAAGCATCCGCCTCCCCTTCCTGCACCATCCGTGCGCAAACCACGATCGAGGCGTCACGCTTGCGTTTGACACCCTGTACAGGGCTTTCCCCCATCTCGATAACCTGTGGAGCGTGTCGAAGGTGCAAATTGGAGGGCAAAGACACTCCCCGCAGTTCCGCAGAAACACGCTGCTCGTCACCCACCAGAGTGATGTCCACAAAGGGCATCTCGTGGGCGACGGTCAAGCAGCCCCGAACCACCTCCTGCGGGGCGTAGTCGCCCCCCATGGCATCGACCGCGATACGTATGGCTGAGTGGGGGAACGCCATCTAGCCAGCGACTATCTTTCGCCGCGTCGCTTCTGCTTAATCAGCACTGCCTGCCGTCCCTTGTAGTAGCCGCAGACAGGGCAGGCGGTGTGCGACAGGTGTGCGCCCGGACAATCTGGATTGCTCGTCGGGCACCGTCCGATTTTCACCACCGTTGCCGCGTTCAGGGTATAGTGAGTGCGCCGCTTTGCGGTTCGCGCATGAGAATGTCGTCTCTTTGGTAAAGCCACTGTCCCACCTCTTTCCGATAAAAATTGCCGATATATTATATCACGAGTCACGCCTCTTCCATCTGCGCAAGCAGCCGTGCCAACGCGGCGAAGGCAGGATGCCCCAGCGGACGTTCGCAGGAACACTCTCCTTCGTTCAGGTCGGCGCCACACGTCGGGCACAGCCCTTTGCACTCCTCGTCATGCAGAGGCTTGATAGGTAGAGAAACCAGCAGCATCTGCCGTATCAGCTCCGTCAGGTCCAGGATATTACCGTCCAGAAAGAGGGTATCTCCCTCCTCCGGCACGATGGTCACCTGCGGGTGCTCGAAGGGACGCGCGGCGATAGCCCGCAGTTCCACCTGTTCCTCTACCTCGCACCGAAGAGGCATCTCGAAAAGACGCAGGCATCGACTGCACTCCAGTTCCACAGTGGTATGCAGGATGCCGCGCACCAGCAACAGGTCTCCCGTGTTGGTGAAACGCAGATTGCCTCGAATGGGACTGAGCACCTGCACGTCGGCAATCGAACTCGCCGGTTCGTCCACGTCGTAAGACATCTGCTTACCGACATGCTGGGCGATTTCGGTCAAATCCAGTCTCACGGGGAACTCCCCCTCTCTATATGACAGAGTTTACTTACGTAGCCCTTGCGCCAGCTTGCGGGTCTCCTCGGCAATGACACGCTCCTCATCGGTTGGCACTACATACACTTTGACTCGCGAGTCAGGAGTACTGATACACCTTTCCCCTTTGCCTGCGCGGTTTGCGTTTTCGTCTATCTCCACCCCGAGGTATCCCAACGAAGCGCACACTCTACTGCGCACCGTCGGACTGTTCTCGCCGATGCCCGCCGTGAAGGCGATGGCATGAACCCCGTTCATCGCGGCAGCATACGCGCCGATGTACTTGATGATTCGATAACAGAATACCTCGAAAGCGGTCTGCGCTTTACTATCTCCCGCAGCGGCTCGCGCCTCTACATCGCGCATATCCGATACACCAGCGAGCGCAAGTAAACCGCCCTCTTTGTTAATCAGGCGGTCCACACGGTCAGCATCCCAGCCGAGGGTGCGCTGTAGGTGCAGGAGAATCGCCGGGTCGAGGTCGCCCGAGCGGGTTCCCATCACCAATCCTTCGGCGGGGGTCATGCCCATGCTGGTGTCCACGCTTTTGCCATCCAGCACCGCGGTGATGCTGCTGCCGTTACCTAGATGGCAACAGATGACCTTGCTGGGTGTTTGCAGGGCGTTCTCCTGCCTCAACAGCTCTATCACCCGCTCCGAAACGTAGCGGTGCGAGGTGCCGTGAAAGCCGTATCGGCGGATGCCGTATTTTTCACGCAGTTCATAAGGCAGGGCATACAGATAGGCATGTCTTGGCAGGGTATGGTGGAAGGCGGTATCAAACACTGCCACCTGTATCGCCTGCGGCGCCTGCTCCATGCAGGCACGGATACCTAGCAGGTTGGGCGGATTATGCAGAGGCGCAAGGCTGGCGCACTCTTCCACCGCTTCTATCACTTCCGGCGTGATTATCACCGACCCCGTGAACTTTTCGCCACCGTGCACGACGCGATGTCCGATGGCGTGTATCTCCTCTATTGGCAGCCCACCTTCCATCTCACTGAGCTGCTCGAACATCTGCTGTACCGCTACCGTGTGATTGGGGGTCTCTGGGCTGCCCACGCGCTCGATCAATCCTCGCGCGCGCTCTTGCGAATCGCTAAACAGCCGGTATTTCACCGACGAACTACCACAGTTCACCACCAGTATGTTCACCGAAATGCTCCTCCGGTTACCAGTCTGCAGTTGGCTTCATCTGCTTGTGTACCTGTATATTTGTAGCGCGAGGAGGCGTTCTCCTGCAAAGAAAAATCGCAGGTGCGTGTCACACAAAGCGCACCCGCATGTGTGCTACCACAGTGGCATCGTTGTGCTGGCGCATGCGCCTGCATCCCTTGACCTTTTACCCCCAGGTTTGATACAATCAGTGTGTGTCTTGGGCAGGTATCATCACAAACGCTCTGCAGGAAGCGTCATGAGCTGTTGCGCCGTGGTCAGAAGCGAATATCAAAAACGAGGTTCTATGTATACACCAGTGCGTTTCACGCTGATAGCTCTGCTGCTCTGTTTGTTCACATGGGCTGTTACGGCGCAACAGAGCACCGCCCCGCAAGTTACCATCGTGGTTATCTCTACCGGTAGCGGGGAAGACCACCTGAACTTCGCTTACAACACCACCGTTCCCGAAAAAGAGGCGGCGGAGCGATTTGAGCGTTTGCTGCGCTACGGAGGCTGGCAGGGAAAACTGCTGAAAGTGCGCACCGAGGCTCCCCGCAGTATCGAGGGCAACACACTGCCGCCCATGACCGACGTCATTGGGCGCGTTCGAAACGTGGTAGACCGCAGCAGTGGCGGCTTGCCGGTAGAGCCGTTCCTGCGTGCCTTTTCGGATTATGAACTTTTCGAGATATACTTTCTGGTGCAGGGAGACATGCCCTTTCAGGGCTTGCGCGAATGGACAACCCGCGACCTGCAGGTGAAGCTCATCTACACTCCCGGCGTCTACCGGTATCAGGTGCGCATCTTGAGGCATGGGGCTGATGTCGATCTGCGAGTGCCTTTTCACCAGCCGGTGCAAGAAGAGAAGCCTGCGCAGGAAAAGCGAAAGGAAACCGGGCTGGGCTGGCGAATCGCTGGCTGGGCACTGGTCTCCCTGTCGCTGGGAGCGCTGGCATACCTGGTGATGCGCTGGGCAATGCGCCCTTCTTCCCGCGTACCGGTATCTGCACAAAGTCATGAATCCACGAGAGAGGGATAGCGCCGATGTTGGAACTGAGCGAGTTACTGCGCTACGGAGCGTCGGTCAAGGCGTCGGACCTGTTCATTAAAGAAAACACGCCACCGACCTTGCGCGTGCACGGCAGGATCCAGCCGATGGACCTGCCCCCGCTCACTGCGGATGACACGCGCAACCTGGCGTACAGCGTCATGACCCACGAGCAAATCGGGCGGTTCGAGCACCGTCACGAGCTTGACCTCGCGTTCACCATTGAGGGCATCACCCGCGTGCGCGCCAACATCTACCAACAGCGCGGCAGCATTGCGATGGTGTGCCGTCTCATCCCGCTGAACATCTACACGCTGGAAGATCTGAAAATGCCTCCAGCGGTTGCGGAGCTCGCCAAGCAACGGCAGGGGTTGGTTCTGGTCACGGGTCCCACCGGATGCGGAAAATCGACCACGCTGGCAGCGATGATTGACCTCATCAACGAAACCCGTCGCTGTCACATCGTGACCATCGAAGACCCTATCGAGTTCGTGCATCCCGACAAGAAGGCGATAGTCAGCCAGCGTGAGGTAGGCATCGATACCGACAGCTTCAGCGATGCGCTGAAATATGTGGTGCGCGAAAGCCCCGACGTCATCCTTATCGGCGAGATGCGCGATATCGAGACCATGCATGTCGCCCTGCAGGCAGCAGAGACCGGGCACCTGGTCTTCTCCACCGTACACACACCCAGCGCGGCGGAGACCATGGACCGAATCATCAACATGTTCCCCCCACATGACAAACCCCAGATTTGTATGCGTCTGTCTAACTCGTTGCGAGGCATCATCTCGCAGAAGCTGGTGCCTTTGAAGGACGGCAGCGGGCGCATCGCCGCAGTGGAAGTGATGATTTCCACACCCACCATCGCCAAACTGATTGAGGAGGGGCGTGTGGGACAAATCTACAGCGCGATTGAGGAAGGACAGTTCTGGGGCATGCAGACGATGAATCAGTGCCTGTACAAATACTACAAGCAGGGACTGATTACCGAGGAGGACGCGCTGGCGTACGCAGGCAATCTGACCGAGCTGCGCCAGATGCTGCGGCGGTAAAACCCGCAAAACGGAAAACAACATACGTCACGTAGCAGCGGTACGAAGTACCTGTTGATTCTGAGAGGAAGACAAACAATATGCACATAGATGACCTGTTGCGGATGGTGGTGCAGCGCGACGCTTCTGACCTGCACCTGCGCGCGGGGGAACCTCCTATCCTGCGCATTCACGGTGACCTGAAGCGCACCGACCTGCCCCGCCTCACTGCCGAGGACGTGAAAAACCTGTTGTACGCTATCCTCAACAAGGAACGCAGACAACGCTTCGAGCGCGACAAAGAGCTGGACCTCTCTTACGAAGTGCCGGGGCTGGCGCGATTCCGCGTCAATATGTTCTGGCAGCAGCGGTGTGTGGGCGCGGCACTGCGGTTAATCCCCTTCCGCATCCGCACTATCGACGAGCTGCTCATGCCGCCAGCTGTCAAGGACCTCTGTATGCGCCCACGTGGACTGCTGCTGGTGACCGGTCCTACCGGCTCCGGCAAGTCCACCTCGCTGGCAGCGATGATCGACCACATCAACACCCACAAACGCTGCCATATCATGACCATTGAAGACCCTATTGAATACATGCATCACGACAAGCTATCCATCATCAATCAGCGCGAGCTGGGGGTGGACACACACTCCTTCGCCGACGCGTTGCGCCACGTGATGCGACAGAACCCCGACGTCATCCTGGTGGGCGAGATGCGCGACCTGGAAACGATTCATCTCGCCATCACCGCCGCCGAAACGGGGCACCTGGTGATGTCCACCGTGCACACGCAGGACGCCCCGCAGACCATCGATCGCATTGTGGACGTGTTCCCGCCGGAGCAGCAACAGCAGATACGCACGCAGCTGTCGGTGGTGCTGGTGGGCGTGCTTTCGCAGACCCTGCTGCCGAATGCACAGGGCACCGGGCGCGTGGCCGCGTTCGAGCTGATGGTGGCCACCCCCTCCGTGCGCAACCTGATTCGCGAAGGCAAAACGCACCAGCTGTACATGGACATCCAGACCGGCGCGGAATACGGTATGCAGACACTCGACAGCTGCCTGCTCAACCTCGTGCGCAAAGGGCTGGTGGACTTCGAAGACGCCATCGCGAAGTCGTCCAATCCGCGCGACTTCGAGCAGCGCGCCCAGCGCATGATGGCAGGTGTTCAGGTATAAAATGAGCGTCGCCGTACCCGAACACATCCGGCGAGAGTGGGAAGCCAGCGGACGTCCGGAAACCGACCCCGGACTGCGGGAGCGGTTACCTCACCTGCCGCGGCTGCCGCTGGTGATTGTGTGCAGCTACCTGGATAAGGAAATCAACCACGGCAACATCCTGCGCATCGCCGAGGCGTTTCGCGTGCAGGAAGTGGTTTTCAGCCGATGTGACGGGCGTGAGAAAAGCTATGCGGGCGCGGTCGGAGCCGAAAAATGGCAACCGCACCGCTGGGGCTATCCGCTGGAAGAAATTCGCTCTCTGCGAGCAAAAGGCTACAGCATCGTGGCGTTGCATCTGGGCGAACAGGCTGTCCCGCTGGAGCGTATGGAATGGCGCTTCCCGGTAGCACTGGTCATCGGTGAGGAGCTGCACGGCGTACCCCCCGATGTGCTGGCGGAATGCGAGCAGTGTGTGGCGATACCGCTTTACGGTGCTACCACTTCGCTGAACGTCGCGGTGGCTACCGGCATCTGTGTGAACGCCATCGCCACCTACTACCGACAGCGAGTGAACCCGCACTTCACACCCGCGCGAGCGGTTTCACAAAAACTGCTGTCTATCCCAAACCACGAGCGAACACAGGGAGATGAACCATGACGGTTACAGTAGATGAACTTTTGACCAAAGTGGTGCAACGAGACGGTTCCGACCTGCATGTGAAGGCAAATCAATATCCCATGGTGCGCATTTACGGCGACCTGTATCCGATGGAAGAGTACGGCAAGCTCAGCCCGGAACAGGTGCGCGACCTCTGTTTCAGCGTCATCTCGCCGGCGCAACGCGAGCGATTTGAGAAGGAGCTGGAGCTGGACTTTGCCTACGAAGTGCCCGGCTTGTCGCGCTTCCGCGGCAATATCTACCAGCAGCGCGGCAACGTGCAGGCGGCGTTCCGAGTCATCCCTTACCGCATCCAGACCATGGAGGAGCTGAACCTGCCGCCCGTTTGCCGATACTTCGCCGAGCGACCGCGTGGACTGGTGCTGGTGACCGGTCCCGCCGGTTCGGGTAAGTCCACCACGCAGGCAGCGATGCTCCATTACATCAATCAGAACTTCCCGGTACACATCGTCACTGTTGAAGACCCGATCGAGTTCGTGCATGAGCCGAAGGTCGCGCTGGTTAACCAGCGGGAGCTGGATACCGACACCCATTCCTTTGCGAACGCGCTGAAGTTCGTGTTGCGCCAGGACCCCGACGTGATTCTGGTGGGCGAGATGCGCGATTTGGAGACCATTCACCTCGCCATCACCGCCGCCGAAACGGGGCACCTGGTGTTCGGCACCTTGCACACGCCCGACGCGGTGCAGACGGTAGACCGCGTGATCGACGTGTTCCCGCTCTATCAGCAGCAACAAATCCGCATGCAGCTGTCGGTGAACCTCGTCGGCGTGATTTCGCAAACGCTGTGCAAGCGGGCAGACGGGAAGGGGCGCGTGGCGGCGTTTGAGGTGCTGGTGGGAACCTCCGCCGTGCGCAACCTCATCCGCGAGGCAAAGACCTGCCAGCTGACCTCGCTCATCCAGACCGGAACCAAGCAGGGCATGATGACGCTGGATCAGTCGCTGGCGTCGCTGGTGAAGCGCGGCATCGTGACCTATGAGGAAGCACTGGCGAAGGCGAAAGACATCAAAGAGTTCAACGCCCTGCTGGGCATGGACCAGCCACAGGGACAGCGTCCTGCTGGGGCACCGACGATGGCAGGGGCGCGTGCAATGGGCAGCTAAGGAGATGTGCAATGCGATTCCAGCCGCTGGCAAACCCGCCCGGTCGAAGAGTTGCGGTCATTGCCAACCGTGCCCAGCCTGAATCGGAAAAGCTGGCGCGGCAATACTGTCGCGACCGGGCGGTGCCGGAGGAACATCTCATCCTGCTGCAATGCACCGCCTCCGAGACCATCCCCGAGGGCGATTACCTCACCGACATCCAATCGCCGGTGCGCAAGGCGTTGCGTGAACGCAAACTCATTGAGAAGGTAGACTTCCTGCTCGTTATCAAAGGCGTGCCGATCAAAACCGCGCAGCGAGGCTACTCCGTAGACAGCCTGCTGATGTGCATGAACGTGGCGGTATCGCCGCGCGGTCCAAACCCGTACTTCGGCAAACGCGAGCCGTTCTCGTCCGCGCGTTATGGTGGGCTGTATCTGGTCTCGCGACTGGACGGCTACACCTTTGCGGATGCAAACGCCCTGCTGGAGCGCGCCCTCAAGGCACGCCGTGCAGATGGACTGTTTCTGCTGGACATCAGCCCATCGCACCAGCGCAGCGCATACGGCGAGGTGAACGAATCGATGCGCCGCGCGGCGCAGCTGCTGCAACGCAAAAAGCTGCGTGTGCTGCTGGACGACACCAGAGAGTTCATCGGCAACCAGAAGGGGCTGATGGGTTACTACTCGTGGGGTAGCAACGACCCGCAGTTCAAAAAAGAGCTTTACCTGAGCAACACCTTTCTGCCTGGCGCGATTGCGGAGACCGCCGTCTCCACCAGCGCACGCACCTTCCTGCCTACCGATAAAGGGCAATCACTCATCGCCGACCTGATCAAAGTCGGCGTGACGGGCGTGAAAGGCTATGTCTCCGAGCCGTATGCCGACGCCCTCTGCCGCGCCGATATCCTGTTCGACCGTTACACCGACGGCTACACCCTTGCTGAGAGCTTCTGGATGTCCACACCATACCTGTTCTGGAAGGATATGGTGGTGGGCGACCCCGTTTGCGCTCCTTACGCGGGAGGCATCTAGTATGAACCGCAGCCGCGCAGACGCGGAAAGGGTGGTGAATTGGTGTGATTCGCATCTTTCGGGTAGACGGTGAAGGCGTGCGTGCGCGCTTGCGCCAGTGGGCGCAGGCGCTGGGCGAGGCGGATAGCAACGTGCTGGCGGTGGTGCTGTTCGGCTCCTTCGCGCGTGGCGATTACACCGCTGCCAGTGATGCGGATGTGCTCATCCTCCTGCGCGAATCAAACCTGCGGTTCGATGAGCGAATTCCCCTCTACCGACCCCGGCGCATCGGCGTCAGCGTCGACGTGTTTCCCTACACCCTGCAAGAGGCGAGGCAGAGCGTGAAAGAGGGCTGGGGAGTGGTGCCGGCAGCACTCGTGGAGGGAGAGGTTCTTTATTGCGTACGGAACTCCCTCCACGACCTGCTGTGACAGCAACCCGGCGACTTTCACCTCTGCCTTGACATGTAGCTGACGCTCGGCGATGCTTGCTCTGCGCCGAAGTTGCCACGCACCTCAATGCGTATCTCCTCGGCATTCTCATTGGGCGTAACGCGGAAAGACAACACCTGTCTGCCCATCGCCCGCACCTGCACTGCCTGCTGCGGAAGTTGTGCGGAAGCACCGGAGAGCAACAGACTCACGGTGCCGCTCGCTGTCCCATCCCCGAAGTGATATACCTCCACGGTGTAGTCGAAGCTCTCGCCCGGGCGGAACAGATAGCAGTCGCGTCCCTTGTCGACGGGCAGATTGGTGTAGCCAACCACCACCACTCGCGACGGCTTGTTCATGGGTAGGCGTCCGACACGAGACGGCGCGGGCTGGACACTTTTCTCTATCGCTTTCCCCACGTTCACCAGATACACGACTTCCGGCGTTAGCTGAACCTGCACCCCGCCATCCTCCGCCTTCAGCGTGCTCTCGGCACCGAAAATGTTGGCAACACGCACTGTGCGCTTGTCGGCAGGCACGCGGATGGTGACGGGCTTCTCCGACCATGCGACCAGCACATTGCCACGCGGGGTAGAGAAAAGATGCGCCGAAGCCCCCGCCACACCGGTGGGGTACTCCCCCACATACCGGCTTACTCCAAGCAGTTGGGCGCACGCGGAGAGAGCCACCAGCGAAGGATAGGGACTCATGTCGGGGCGCAACGCACCGAACTGGATGCCGTTCTCCAGATAGTCAGGTAGTACGAAGAAGAAGTGTTTGTCGTTGCCTGCTGCCAGCGACATGACCGCAGATACGGGCACAAACTGGCACTGTCTGCGCTGGTTCTCCTCACTGAGAATGCGTTTGTTTGCGCCCTCGGTGCCCGGCAGACCGATGCCCGCCTCCGTTAACCAGGCAAGACGGTCATCCAGACCGTGTTCGGCAAGCAGTTGCCGGTATGCCTGCAGCGTGCGGGGATAGTTGGAGGGCAGGTCGTAGATATGCCAGTTGAAGATGTCGAAGTACTCCCCGATGCCGTTTTCGAACAGATGGCGTGCAAACGCCTGCACCCCGACACAGAGAGAACCCTGCAGCACAGGTGCATTCGGGTTGCCATCTTTCAGTCCCAGATAAGCCGCCTTGAGCAACCCTGCGTAGCGGTCACTGAGATGCCGCCAGAAATCGATATCCGGCTCGTTCCAGACTTCCCATGCCTGAATCTGTGCGGCAAAGTGGCTGGCAGCCTCCCGCCCGAAACGGTATACCGTGCGCAGGTCATCCGGGCAGTGCGCGGAAGGGTTATCGGGATGGGACCAGGCTGGAGAATCATGCCATATCTGGTAAACATGCACCCCCTGCTGCGCCAGCACGTCCGCCACGTACTGGTAATGCTTCCAATCCAGCTGTTGCTTATCAGGTGCGACCTGTCCCCATGAGATGCGCTCCCGCACCCAAGGGATGCCCGCCGTACGCACGATATGCGCAAATGTACGCCAGCGATCTTCACCATGAACCAGCCACGCGCTGGCGGCATCGGCGCAAACCCTCCCCTCGCGCGGTAATAGGGCATCTTTTCTATCCACGACTACCCCCAGCGCAACCTCTGTTGCATTACCTTCTTCATCGTCACAGTGGAGGATATAATAACCCGGAGGTTGCGCTTTGATTCGGATGTCTGCATTGCTGTTGCGAACCGGTACCTTCCCCTCAGCGACAGGTCGCCCCCAGTAGTCTATCAGACGGTAATGGACAGCAGCCTTCGCTTGTGTCACGGTAAAGTGCAACTGTTTTCCGGTAACAAACAGGTTACCCGGAGCTGTAGATTTGACTTCCATCGCCCAAACCGCTCCTGTCATCCAGATAAGAACAAGAATACCTGCGACGCGCATATCCTCTCCTCCTTCAAAGAATACGGTCAGGAGTTACGCAGCTGAGGCGGGAGCAGGGAAGGCTTCGCCTGTCCGACGATTGCAGTGGCTTTTTCCTGTCACCCTGAGCGTTAGCGAAGGGTCTCAGATTCTTCGCTCCGCTCAGAATGACGTTTTTTATCGCTTGACTCGCCGGACTTCTGGACAGCCTTCCACCGCGTAGCTCCTGTCAATGCGCTGCTACTCCTGAGCAGGCTGTTCTGTTGCAGGTGCGCTCTCCTTCTGCGCGGAGGCGACCACCTGCTGCACCAGGTCGTTCACCTGCTGCGCCACCTCGGGCGAGACCGCCTTGCCCGTCAGGCTCTGTACCAGGCTCAGCACCTGATTCGCCAGCTGGGGCACCACACTGCCGTCCCCACTGAGCGGTGAACCTTTCACCAGCCCGTCCACGAACGCGCCAACGCCCATGCCCTTGAAGTACTGTTGTACCATGTTCGCCATCATGCCCGGGTCGCCGAAGATGACGAACTGTCCGTTGCTCATGAACCGCCCGATGGACTCGGCAATCGCCTTCTGGATGTCGCGGCTGGCTTCGATTTGCAGCTTGGTCAGTTCGAAGCGCAGGGCGGCGTCGCTGAAGGTCTGCTTGTTCTCCAGCGCCTGTCGCTCCACTTCGACCTGCGCCTTCTGCACCTCCACCTGCTCGCGGGCGATGTTAACATCCACCATCTTCAGTGCCTGCTCGCCCTGAGCCACCAGCTCTTTCGCACGGGCTTCGGCATCCGCCTTGCGCAGGATGGCTTGCGCCTCCAGCTCGGCGGCTTTCTGCTGCGCCTCGGCACGCTTCACCTCGGCGTATGCCTGCACCTCTGCCTCTACCTGTCGCTTCAGGCGGTCCTGCTCGATCTGCTGCTTGGCGGCGATGAGCTTGGTCTGCGCCTCGCGGTCCGCCTGCGCGGTCACCTGCACGGTGATGATGTCCTGGTTTGCCCGCTCGCGCTCGGCTTGCGCACGCAGTGCCTCCTGCTCGGCTTCGGCACGCTGTTTCTCTTTGTTCGCCACCGCGATTTGCTTCTCGCGCTCGGCGACCTCTATCGCCTTCAGCCGCTCGATGTCGGTCTGTCGCAGTTCCTGCTCCTTGAGCACCAGAGCCTTGTCACGCTCGATGGCGGTGGTCTGCACGGCAAGGTCACGCTGGATTTCTGCCTCTTTGACCTGGCGTTCCTGCTCGATCTGGTAGGTTTGCGCTTCCCGCTGTTTCTCGGCGCGGATTTTGGCGACCTGTGTGGCTTGCTCTGCTTCTGCCTCCGCCTGCTGGCGCTCCAGCTCCAGCACCTCTTTGCGGGTCTGCACGTTCTTGAGGGTCATCTCGCGCTGCGCATCGCGCTCAATGCGGTTGCGCTCGACCAGAGCCGCCTGTGTGATTTCGGTAATCTTCTTCTTACCCTGTGCATCGAAAATGTTGTTGTCCGACAGCAGCTCCTGCGAGGTCTGGTCCAAACGCGAGATGGTGACCGACTCCAGCGTCAAGCCGTTCTGCTGCAGGTCTGCCACTACCAGATTGTGCACCGCGCTCGCAAAGGCATCTCTCTGCGCGTGAATCTCCACCAAGTCCTTGGTAGCGGCGACGCTGCGCAGAGCGGAGACCAGCTTCTCGAACACCAGCGACGACACCGAATGCGCATCCACCGACTTCTCGCCCAGCGACCGCGCGGCGTTCAGCACGTCCTCCTTGATGGCACGTACCTTGATGTAGAACTCCGCCTTCACGTCCACGCGCAGGTTGTCCTTGGTGATGAGCGCATCGGGTCCCTTGCGCTCCACCTCCAGCTTCATGGTCTCCAGCGAGACGGGTACGATTTTGTGTACGACGGGGAACACCAGCGAGCCGCCGTCAATCAGCACATGCGTGCCTCCCCAACCTGTGCGCACGTAGGCGAGGTTCGCCGACGGCTTGAGGTAAAAACGCTTTATCGCCAGCGCGAGCGCGGAGAAAAACATCACCACCACGCCCACGATGGACGAAACCAGCGTTTGCGTCCACGCCCAGCCCAGGTAGAAGGGCGCGAAAACGAGTAGCGCTCCGATTAACACAAACAGCAACGCAGTCATGCTCGTACCTCCTGATGCGTGATGCTATCGGCAAACGGGTTCTCCTCCACGAGGTAGGTTCCCGTTTCGCTCTCGTAGTCCGTCACGACCACCGGCGTACCCGCAGGCAGCGGGGTTCCGTGCTCGCGCACCCGGCACGTGATACGGTGCACCGTGCCCACCGGGTCATGCACATCCGCCACCCCGCTGCGCTCGTCAATCGTAAACACCGCGATGCCCGTCGCCCCGATGAGGCGCTCGCGCGACATGCTGGCAACCTGCCCCACCTGCAGGTAACGCGCCACGACGCCGGATAGCCCTCGTGCCACGAAGGAAGTGCCCAGCAGGCTCAGCAACGCGCTAATCCACACATAAACCGCCGGAAGGCGCAGCACCGGATGCAGAGCCTGATTGCTCGCCAGACCCAGCACCCCCCATAACATCATGCAGAAGGGCAGCATCACCGAAACCGGCACGCCCCGCCCGATGCCGAACGCCTCCAGAATCTGCGTGAATACCGACTCGTGGTGGTTGTGGTTGCCGTGACCGGCTTCATGACCGTGTTCGGCATGCGCTCCATGCCCTGCCTCGCCATGGCTGACTTCTGCGGGCATCGGATGTGCGAGGTCGCCGTGCTCTGCGTGTACATCCGCTCCGTGCTCGACCTCCCCATGTCCGAATTCGCCATGCGCGGTATCCATATCATGCCCCATATCCCCGTGCCCAACTTCGCCATGTGCTGCGTCCATATCATGCCCGACATCCCCGTGCCCGGCCTCCGCGTGCTCTGTGGAGACGAAGCCGAGCGCGGTTATCAGGGAGAAGAGCATCCCCACCACCAGCGGCAGCGCGAAAAGGAGGTTCCACCATTGCAGCAAGTTGTGCAGGTTACTCATTGCCGTCACCTGCCTTCCAGTCATACAGACACACCAGCACCACGAAAGTTGCTGGTGCCTCTATCTTAGCACGCCGTCCTGCGCGCGTCAATTTTTCGTGAGGAACCCCTTGACTCTTGCAAATTTCGTGGTATAATATAAGTGGATTTGAGTGAAAGATACTCAAATCAATTGCCTGAGAAACATACAAATCAAAGGAGGTGAGGGCTATGGCACGCCGAGAACTGACACTGGCTCGTCGCGAGACCGATGGTGGCATCCGCCGCTGGGATCCGTTTGCGGAGATGGAACGCCTGCATCGCGAGATGGACCGCTGGTTCGACCGGCTGTTCCCGTTCAGCCCGCTCACCCGCTGGGGTTCGGACATAGAAGTGGGCTTTGAACCTGCCGTGGATATCTACGAGACCGGTGATGAACTGGTGGTGTTCGCCACCTTGCCCGGCGTGGAGATGAAAGACATCCACGTGGAGGCGACACCCGACACGCTGATACTCCGCGGTGAGCGCAAGCCGTTAATCAGCGATGAGAACGTGACGGTGCACTACCGCAGCGCGTGGGGCGGGCACGGCACCTTCGAGGCGCGCTATGACCTGCCGGTCGAGATTAACCCGAACAAGGTGAAGGCGACGCTCCGCAACGGTATCTTGGAGGTGCGGTTGCCCAAAGTAGAGTCTGCGAAGGCAAAAGCGGTGAAGGTTCAGGTCGAATAGCCTGCCCCTCTCAACCTCCAGCGGTGCGCATCCCCGCCAGACGGCGGGGATGCGCTCTTTCCACATCTTCCATTGCTCTATACGCGACCTACAAGGCGCGTTTGACCTTGCCTGCTTTCAGGCATCGGGTGCATACCTTGATGCGGCGAACGCTACCGTTGATCACCGCACGCACCGGCTGCAGGTTCGGATACCATACCCGCTTGGTGCGCGGCGCGCGCAGTGCCCACGCTCCCGAGTGAACGTGTCGAATATTTTGACCATGCATGACGCCTTTGCCGCAGATGTCACAGACGTGAGCCATTGGGATAACCTCCTGCACGATAACCGCGGGTTATTATACCAGACGTTTTGCCCCGTTCGCAAATAAAAAGCGCTCTTCCCCCTCAAAACCGTTGACTCCATCCCCGCATTTTCGATAGGATTTCCATACACTAACTTCTCAGGAAGGAGAGGAAGAGGACGAAAGCGTTTGTCTGTACTGTCCTGTTATGCACCGCCATCGCTGGCGCGTGGGCGCAGGCGTTGCTCCATCCGTCGCGACCTCAGCCGAAGCATCCGGCGATGCTCGGCGCGGTCAAGCGGATTACCCTGTCTCCAGTCGGCTTGCGCCCCCAGAACTCCGCGCAGTCGGTTTCGCTTCCACTGTACGATGCCACCTCGCCCGAACAGCTCGCCTT
>Ga0209162_1000811_pt1 | contig 32831 bp, 23 predicted proteins | sample YNPNPMetaG_FD_187121 | JGI IMG/M metagenome (GOLD analysis project Ga0209162, IMG submission 187121) | Anoxygenic and chlorotrophic microbial mat microbial communities from Yellowstone National Park, USA - YNP NP MetaG (SPAdes) (version 2) ...
TCTCTGGCGCAACGTCAAGCGCGACAAGACCCACAACCGTTCCTTCCCCACCTTCGAGGCTCTCGTCGAGGCAGTGGATACAGCTCTTGCCGCCTTCCAGAACAACCCGGCTGCCGTCCGTCAGCTTATGGGCTCCCACCTTGTCGCCGACGGGCCGCCGGTTGCGGTATTGACGCCGACACTCGTAGAACGTGTGTTCGGAGTTCGGGCCACGGTTCTGATTGACCCTATTACCGGGGCGCCAGTATGTCTGCCCTATGGAGTGGTCAGTCAGGGTGAACCGGCGCCGTGCTAGAGCGCCGCGTAGCGTATTCGGTAGGCGTCAATCGTCTCGGCGGCCACCACCACCTGCTCGCCGCGGGCGATGCGCCCGCGCAGCCGGTGTATGCGCCGCATCCCCTCGGCTTCGGCGAGACCCAACGGCCCCGGCGTCACCCGCGTCAGCGCTGCGAGCAGGTCGGGACCGGCTCGCGGGCCGCCGCCAGGTTCAGGCCCTCGAGCAGCTATCCATGACTCATCCCCACCTCCGGCACAGGCAAACCTTCGGCGCAAGTAATGGTACAATGGGAGAGGTTTTCTTCGACGTGCCACACGCTGCGTATGCCTGTCGGGTACCAGGAAGCAACCGAACTTACCTGCCCTGCCTGTAACGTCGCCTTCGAGGCGTCGGTCTGGCTGATCCTCGATGCCCAGGAGTCGCCCGAGGCGGTTGCGGCGTTGCGCCGGGGCGAGTTGAATCTGGTGACCTGCCCGAGTTGCGGCCACCGCGGCCCCGCCGGCGCGCCGCTGCTCTTCCACGATGCCGCGCGCCGCCGGGTGGTTTTTGCGCCCGCTCCCGGCACCCCCGAACATGCCTGGCGCGACCAGGCCCGTGACCTGCATGCCCTCCTGGTAGGCTCGATCGCCGAGGAGCAGCGCCGTCCCTACCTCGGCGAGGTGGACATCGTCCAGGATCTGGCCGGCATCGCCCGTCTCCTGGAACGCCTGGAACGCCGTCCATCCGCGCTGGCGTCGCGCCCGGGCGTTGAAGGGGTCAGCGAACCGGTGGCCCGTCAGGGCGCGCGGGCGACGCCCGGGGCCAGTCCCCCCGAGGACCCGCCACCGCTGCTGGTGGCCGTCGAGGCCATGCTGGCCGCGGAGGCGCCCGAGGAGTTCGAGGCCATTCTGGCCCGCCATCCCATCCTGCTTGATCCGAGCAGTGACATGGCCCTGGCGCAACTGATCGAGGTGGCGCTGGAACAGCGCGAGTTCGCCGTCGCCGATGGTCTGCGCAATGCGCGCGCCCTGCTGGCCCGCCTGAGCGCGACGTCGCCCGGCCAGGTCGCGCCTCCCGCGCCCGCGCCACCCCTCGATGATCTGCCCGACGCCGCGGTGCAGGCCCTGCTGCGTGCGGCTGCGGAGGCCGAGTTGGAGGCCGTCTGCGCCGAACACCCCGCGCTGCTACGCCCCGAGGCCGATGGCTTGCTGGCCCGGCGGGTGGACCAGGCGCTCGATGAGGGGAACGAACGTCTGGCCCACGCCCTGGAGGAGCGCCGCGAGGCCCTGGCCCGCCGGCGCCCCGCCGCCGCCGCGAGCGCCGCCGGCCCACACGCTGCGAGCCTCGATGAGGCCATCGAGGCGCTGCTGGTCGCTGATGGCGAGGAGGCGCTGGTCGAGGTCCTCGACCGTTACCCCGTGCTGCTCGAGGAGGCCGCCGCCGAGGCCCTCTGGCAGTTCGCCGCCGAGGCGCGCGCCAGCGGCGATGAGGACCTGGCCCGCTATGCCGTGGCGTGCCGCGAATTGCTGCGCCGCGTCCGCGCCGATCTAGAACCGTAACCGGAGGCCCTATGCTCAAGCGCACCCCCCTGTTCGACGCGCATCGCGCCGCCGGCGCGCGCATGGTTGAGTTTGGCGGCTGGGAGATGCCGGTCCAGTATAGCGGGATCATCGAGGAGCACCACGCGGTGCGACGGGGCGCCGGCCTGTTCGACATCAGTCATATGGGCCGCTTTATGCTCCGCGGCCCCCACGCCGCGACGTTCCTCCAATACGTTGTCACCTGCGACGTGAGCGCCATTCCCATCGGGCAGGCGAGTTATGGCCTGCTCTGCAAGCCGGATGGCGGGATCGTGGACGACATCTTCATCTACCACGTCCCCGATGAGTTCCTGGTCGTGGTGAATGCCGCCAATCGCGCCAGGGACTGGGCCTGGCTCCAGGAACACGCCCGCGGCTTCGATGTGGAACTGGAGGATCGCTCCGACCGCTGGGCCATGCTGGCGCTGCAGGGGCCCGCCGCCGAGACGCTGCTGGTCAACGCCGAAGACTCCGAGACGTCTGAACTCGGCAACCTGCCCTTTCACGGGGTGGCGCTCACCAGCATGTTCGGGGTCAATGTGCTGATCGCCCGCACCGGCTACACCGGCGAGGATGGCTTCGAGTTGTTCTTCGACGCTCCGCATGCGGAGATGCTCTGGACGCGCCTGCTGGCCCTGGGGGCGCCGGGGAGCGTGAAGCCCTGCGGCCTCGGCGCGCGCGACAGTTTGCGCTTCGAGCCCTGTCTGGCGCTGTATGGCCATGAGATCAGCGAGACGATCAACCCTTACGAGGCGCGCCTGGGCTGGGTGGTGAAGCTCGATAAGGGCGACTTCGTCGGACGCGAGGCCCTGGCGGCGATAAAGTCCCGCGGGCCGGCCCGCCGCCTGGCCGGCTTCGAGATGGTCGGGCGGGGCATCGCTCGCGCTGACTATCCGGTGCATGCCCTCAGCGGCGAGCAGGTGGGCCACGTTACCTCGGGCATGCCGGCGCCGACCCTGGGCAAACCCCTGGGTATCGCCCTGGTCCCCACGTCACTGAGCGCCGAGGGCAGTGAGTTCGAGGTGATCATCCGCGAGAAGCCCACGCGCGCCCGGGTGATCAAGATGCCGTTCTACAAGCCGCGGTACAAGAAGGCGTGATCCGTAGCGGCGGCAGCCGCTCTAGCGCTCCTGGGAGGGCTGCGCCCTCCCAGAACCTCCCGCGGGCAGGGGGATGGGGAAACCCGGTTTCTCCATCCCCCTGCGGGAGGGCCAGGCCCTCCCGCGGGCAGGGGCGCGGGGAAACCCGGTTGCCCCACGCCCCTGGGGCCTATGTTCACGTTAGGAGGGGTGCGCCCCGGGAACCTCCGGGCGGGAGACGCCGGGGCCGGCGGCGTAGGGGCGGGGAAACCCCGCCCCTACGCCGGCCCGCCTCCAGGCAGGGGTTGCGCCCCCCAACCCCTCCCGCGGGCAGGGGCGTGGGGAAACCCGGTTGCCCCACACTCCTGCTCCAGCAGCCTATGTTCACGTTAGCCGTCCATGCGGCTCCGCCGCACACGAACAGGATGAAAATAGGTTCTTCTTGGGAGGGCTGCGCCCTCCCAAACCCTCCCGCGGGCAGGGGGGGTGGGGAAACCCGGTTTCCCCACCCCCCCTCGCCGAGGGCTTATGTTCACGTTAGGAGTGCACCATGAGCGCCATTCCAGCGGATCTCCGCTACAGCAAGTCGGACGAGTGGGTGCGGGTCGAGGGCGATGAAGTGGTGATCGGTATCACCGACTACGCCCAGGAACAACTCGGCGACATCGTCTACCTGGAACTGCCCCAGGTGGGCGCCACCTTCGCCCCCGGCGACAGCTTCGGGGTGATCGAGTCGGTCAAAGCCTCGTCGGACCTGTACGCCCCCGTCGGTGGCGAGGTCACCGCCGTGAACAGCGCCCTGGAGAACGACCAGCAGCCGATCAACAGCGACCCCTATGGCGCGGGGTGGCTCATCCGCATGCGCCCCTCGGGGGAGGAAGAGGAACTGATGGACGCCGCCGCCTACGCCGCCTATCTCGAGAGCCGCGCCCATTAGCTGCCGATCGGGCCCGTTTGTTGTACAGACAGGACGCGCACGGTGGAGGCGGGCAGGGGCGCCGCTAGCGCTTCGGCAGGCCGCCTGGCCGCCGCGGGCGGGAACAGAGGGGTATGCGGGGGGCTTCGCCTCCCCGCGCCCCTCCACCGCATAAGTCCTGTCACGTGCGTTTGAACCATGCCTGAGGCTTTAGATCGCATCCCTATGTCACACTATATCTCCATCACCGAGGCCGAGCGCGCCGCGATGCTGGCCGCCATCGGCGTCAACGCGCTCGAGGACCTGTTCGCCGATGTGCCCGAGGAGTGGCGCTTCCCCCGTCTCGATCTGCCCCCGCCCCTCTCCGAACCGGAACTGATGCGCGAACTGCGCGCCCTGAGCGATACGAACGCCAACGCCCACGGCCATAGCATGTTCCTGGGCGCGGGGGCCTACCACCACTTCGTGCCCGCCGCGGTGGACCAGATCCTCCGCCGGGGCGAGTACTACACCGCTTACACCCCCTACCAGCCCGAGATCAGTCAGGGCACGCTCCAGGCGATCTTCGAGTACCAGAGCCTGATCTGCTCGCTCACCGGCATGGAGATCGCCAACGCCTCGCACTACGACGGCGGCACGGCCATCGCCGAGGCCGCCATTATGGCCCTCAACGTGGTTCGCAACCGGCGCAAGATCGTCGTCGCCCGCGGGGTCAACCCGCAGTACCGGGCCGTGCTCCGCACCTACCTGCAGGCCCTCGATGTGCAGATCACCGGCGATGAGACCCCCGGCGCCACCATCGAGAACGCACTGGCCCTTGTGGATGAGCGGACCGCCCTGCTGATCGTGCAAAACCCCGACTTCCTCGGGCGACTGCACGATCTGCGCGGGCTGGCCGCCCAGGTGCAGGCCCGCGGCGCGCTGCTCTGCGTTCACTTCGACCCGATCGCCCTGGGCCTGTTCCAGACCCCCGGCGAGGTCGGCGCCGACATCGCCACCGCCGAGGGCCAGCCGCTGGGCATCGGTCTCAACTATGGCGGGCCGTACCTGGGCATTTTTACCACCAGGCAGAAGTATGTGCATAAGATCGCCGGGCGGATCGTCGGCGTTACCCGCGATGTGGACGGGCGCCTGGCCTACGTGCTGACGCTGCGCGCCCGGGAGCAGGACATTCGCCGCGAGCGGGCCACCAGCAATATCTGCACCAACCAGGGCCTCATGGCCCTGGCCGCGACGGTGTACATGAGCCTGCTGGGCCGGCAGGGCATGCGCCGGGTGGCCGAACTGTGCTACCACCGGGCGCACTACGCCGCCGCGCAGATCGCCGCGCTGCCGGGATACAGCGTTGAGCGCGGCCCCTTCTTCAAGGAGTTCGTGGTGCGCTGCCCGCGGCCCGTGGCGGCGATCAACGTCGCTCTGCGCGCGCGGCGCATCATCGGCGGCTATGATCTGAGCCAGGACGAGCCTCACCTGGGCCACGCCATGCTCCTGGCCGTGACCGAGATGAATAGCAAGGCCGACATTGATCGCCTTGTGGCGGCGTTGCGGGAGGTGGCGTAGCCGCGCCTGCGGTGACCGGTTCTTACGATGAGCCTTACCGACGCACAACTGGGACGCCTTGTCGCCCACGCCCTGCCCGGCGCCCGCCTGCGCGAGGCGGAGCCGCTAGGCGAGCGCACCCTGCTGCTGCACCTGGGCGAGTCGCGGCGGGCCGTGCTGCGCCTGGGCGCGCCCCCCGATCCGGGCGCGGGCGATCCCCTGGCCGCCGAACTGGCCGCGCTGCGCGCCCTGCGCGCGGAGATTGACCTGCCCCTCCCCGAGGTGCTGGCCCACGACCTGCGCGGCGAGGCCGGCGAGCCCTATCTGCTGCTGGCATACCTTGAGGGCACGCCGTTGATCGAGGTGCTCGGCGCCCTCGATGAAGAACAGCGCTACGAGGTGGGCCAGGCCCTCGGCGCGCTGCTGGCGCGCGTGCATCAGTATGCCGCGCCCACCTACGGCGCCCTCGACCCCGACGCTCCGCCGGGCTATGGCCCCGAACGCGGCCCCACCCCCGGCGCGCGCGCCGATGCGGATGTCGCTTACTACCAGGCGCGCCTCGCCGCCGCCCTCGCCGCCGCCCAGGCCGCCGGCGAACTCGATGCCCGCGGGGCGGCGGCCCTGGCCGCCTGGGCCGCCGAAAACGTCGTAACCACCGGGCGGCCCGCCTGCCTCACCCACGGCGATCTCCGCCCGGCTCGCGTGCTGGTGCGCCGGCGCGAACGACGCTGGCGCCTCGCCGGCCTGACTGGCTGGGGCTATGCCCTGGCCTGGCGCCCCGCCTGGGACCACGTCGCGGCCATGGAGCATTTCGCCGGCCAGGAGCATTTCAGCATCCGTGTCGGCTATGGCAACGCCTATGACGCCACCACCGAGCGCCGCTACGATCAGGTGCGCGAATTCGCCCTGACCCCCTACCGCCTTGTTCTTTTCCTGGAGGCCGGACGCGCCGACCTGGCCCTGGCATTGCTGCAGAACCCGGAGGTGCCATGAGCGCCACCACAACGTCACCGTGCACACGCCCGATGGCCTTGCGCGGACCTATGGCCCGGAAGCCTCCCTGGAAAGCCCGGATCTGTTGCCGGGGTTCAGGCTGAAGATTGCAGATCTGTTTCGCTAGTGGGTCGCCCGTTATGTGCGGCGCCATTCCCGCGGGGAGGCAGAGGCGCAACCCTTCTGGACCCCCCCACGTTGTCGGCGCCAGCCCCCCAAATGGCCAGGGCCACGACACGTAATCCGCTTGTGCCGCGACATCTGGAAAGCATACCAGGATGGACACCTACGAACCACACCTCTACGAACTTTCCGCGCCGGGCAAGCACGGCGCCAACCTGCCGGACCTCGATGTGCCCGAAACGCCCCTGCCAGCCGCGTTGCTGCGCCAGGACGATATGAATGACTTCCCCAGCCTGACCGAACCCGAGGTGATCCGGCACTACACCCGCATCAGCCAGCGCAACTACGCCATTGACACGGGCTTCTACCCCCTGGGGTCATGCACGATGAAGTACAACCCCAAGCTCCACGAAGAAGCCGCCCGGCTCCCCGGCTTCGCCGCCGCCCATCCCCTCCAGGACGCCAGCCTGTCCCAGGGCGCGCTGCGACTGATGTACGAACTCCAGGAGTACCTGGGTGAGATCTCCGGCTTCGACGCCGTCTCGCTGCAACCCGCCGCCGGGGCGCAGGGCGAGTTCGCCGGCATCCTGACCTTCCGCGCCTATCACCTGGACCGCAACGACCCGCAGCGTGTCGAGGTGCTGGTGCCCGACGCTGCCCACGGCACCAACCCTGCCACCGCGGCGATGGCCGGCTTCAAGGTCGTCGAGGTGAAGAGCGACGCGCGCGGCAACGTGGACCTGGACGACCTGAAGGCCAAACTCTCCCCGCGCACGGTGGGAATGATGCTCACCAACCCCAACACCCTGGGACTGTTTGAGGAACACATCGTCGAGGTCGCGCGCCTGGTCCACGAGGCCGGCGGCCTGATGTACGGCGACGGGGCCAATTTCAATGCCATCCTCGGCATCGCCAGACCAGGCGAGCTGGGCTTCGACTTCATGCACTACAACCTGCACAAGACCTTCACCACCCCGCACGGCGGCGGCGGCCCCGGTTCGGGCGCGGTGGGCTGCACGGCGGCCCTGGCTCCCTTCCTGCCCGGCCCGCGCGTGCGCCGCGACGCCAGCGGCGCGTATGAACTGTTCATCCCCGAGAAAAGCATCGGGCGCCTGAAGGTCTTCCACGGCAACTTCGGCATGCTCGTGCGCGCCTGGACCTACATTCGCAGCCTCGGGGCGGCAGGCCTGCGCGAGGTCAGCGAGATCGCCGTGCTCAATGCGAACTATGTGCGCGTGATGCTCAAGGACCTCTACCCCCAGGCCGTTGACCGCATCTGTATGCACGAGACGGTGCTGAAGGGCCAGATCGCTGGCGCGCAGGGGGTGCGCACGCTCGATATCGCCAAGCGGCTGATCGACTATGGCTTCCATCCGCCGACGGTCTACTTCCCCTTGATTGTGCCCGAAGCCTTGATGATCGAGCCGACGGAGACAGAGAGCAAGCGCACCCTCGACGCTTTCATCCAGGCCATGCGCCAGATCGCCCGCGAGGCCGTCGAGACGCCCGACCTGCTCCACCAGGCGCCGACGAAGGCGCCCGTGCGCCGCCTCGATGAGGTGCGCGCCGCCCGGCAGCCGGTGCTGCGCTACGACGCCGGGGCGTTCGCGCGGATTCGTGAGGAAGCTGCGCGGTAGCCGGCGCGGGCGGCGGGAGGGTTGGGAGGGCTGCGCCCTCCCAACCCTCCCGCGGGAGCATATGGGGAAACCGGGTTTCCCCACACCCCTGCTTGATGGCCAAACCCTCCCGGGGGCGTGGGGAAACCGGGTTTCCCCACACCCCTCGCTGAGGGCGTATGTTCACGTTAGGGGAGCCTTGCATGCACCATCACCTGCGGCTTCTCACGCTCCTCCTCGTCCTGACCTTCTCCGCCTGCACGTCCCCAGGACTGGCTGAACTTCCCGTTCCCACGGCGACCATTACCGCGGTCGCACCGACCGACACGGCGATCGCGCCCGCCCCCGCTCCGCCGGAGGCGCCACCGTCCACGGGCGCGCCCGCGCTGCCCACCACCCGCCTCGACCCGGAGACGGTGGGCCGGATTGCCCGGCTACGCGCCATCGGCCTGGGGGACTTTGTTAGCCTCACCCTGAGCGATGAGACGCTGCTGGTGGGCACGACCGACGGTATCGCCTGGCTGCGCCTGCCCGATCTCGATCTGGCGCGCTTCGAGGCCGTCGGCGCTGCCTATGACCTGGCCCTGTCGCCCGATGGCGCGCTGCTGGCCCATGCAACACCCGCCGACGATGACCGGGGACGCGCCATCCTGCGACGCGCCGCCAACGCCGCACCCATCGCCGAACTCCAGGGCGGCGCCCCGCGCTTCGCTCCCGGTGGGCAATTCCTGGCGACGAGCAACCCGTTGTACGCGCTTGCCGGCGTCACCTGGCTGTGGCGCGCCGCCGATGGCGCCCCGGTCGCCCAACTGCCCGGCAACGCGCCCCGCTTTAGCGACGACGGTCGCTACCTCGCCACCGTTGAGATCGGCTTCGAAGCCCCCTCCATCACCCGGGTCTACCCAACCGCTGATAGCCGGCCGGTGCTGGAAATCGAGGGCTACGCGCTCGCCTTCAGCGCCGACGGCAGCCTCGTGGCCGTGGCGCAAGAGGCCGGGGTGGCGGTGTATAGCCTGCCGGACGGCAGACAGACAACCAGCCTGCCTGGCGTCGTGGCGTCGGCAGTGGCCTTCAGTTCCGATGGCCGCGAACTGCTCAGCGTGGACGGCGCGGACCTGGTTGTCTTGGACCTGACGACCGGGCGCGAACAGCGCCGCTTCGCCGGCGTGAACCGGCTGGCGAGTTGCCCCCCGCTGAGGAACCCCGGTTCAGCCCCCGGCGAGACACCCTCCTCACCCTGACGCCGCTCCTCGGCGACTGTCCGCCCGGCGGGGCGCGGGTAAGCGCCACCGCCGATGGCGCCACGCGCTACGAGGACGATGCCAGCGTTGCTGCGGCCTATGCTCCCAACGGCCAGCGGGTCGCCCTGGGGCGCAGCGGCCAGGTGCGCGTGGTCAATCTGGCCGACGGCGCGGTCGCCGAGCGCGACGTCGCGGCGTACACCGACATCGCCTTTGGCCCCGACGGCGCGACGCTGGCCCTGGCTACCATTGTCAGCGATGAGGACAGCCACCTGCTGGGCCAGGTGGAACTCTGGGACGTTGCCGCGAGCGCGCGGCGCGCCGTGTTGGCGACGGTGCCCGAGGATTTCGTCTTCGCTCTGAGCGGGCTGCGCGTCAGCCCCGACGGGCGGCGCATCAGCGCCCTGGCGCGCTACGGCTGCGCGGCCATCGGCTTCAGCAAAATCGTCACCTGGAACATCGCCGATGGCAGGATTGCGAGCCAGATCCAGGACCTCCCACCCGCCGTTGATGAGACCGGCAACCCGCTCGACAGCGCCCCGGCGGTGCTGGCCTTCGCCCCCGACGGCTCGACGGCGGCCTGGCGCGACGCGGCGGGCAACCTGACTCTGCGGCGTCCCGATGGCGCGGAACAGGCGCTCACGACCCCGACTGACCCGACGGCCCTGGCCTTCACCGACGATGGCGCCACCCTGGCGATCGGCACCGCTACAGGCGAAGTATGGCTCCTGGCAGTCGGAGATGGGGCGCTGCGCAGCGTGGGCCGCGCCGATGCAGCAGTGGAGGGATTGAGCTTTGGCCCGGATGGAACCCGGCTGGTGGGACTGGCGAGCGACGCGGCCATCGTCTGGGACGCCGAACAGGGCGCCCAACTGGCCCGCTGGCCGGTCGTCCGGGAGGCCAGCGGGCCGCGCCTCAGCGCCGACGGGCAACTGCTGCTGGTGAATGCCCCGTCCGGTCCGGTCTTCTACGCAACGGCGAACGGACGGCAGACAGGCGCGCTCGGGGAGCCGGCCAGCGCCGTGGCCCTGGGGCCGGAGCAACGCCTGGCGGCGACCATCAGCGGCGGGCGCGTGGTGCTGTGGGGGACTCCGTCGCAGTGAGGTTGGGAGGGGGCCGCGCCGCATCCGCACCGCCGCCGCGAGTTGCGGTACAATAAGGCGTTGCCCACTATGGGCGCCGCACTCCTTGACCATCTGGCGGAAGACGATGAGCCTCTACAAAAGCCGCCATGTTGCGGCCCGGTTCCTTCCTGGCCTGTTTGTGCGTTTTGTGTGGATCTACGTGCGGCCCGCAGTCGAAGGACGCGAGCGCATCCCCGCCGAGGGGGCCTGCATTATCGCCGCCAACCACTGCAGTCACGCCGATACGGCGGTGGTCTTCGCCTCGCTGCCCCGCCACGCGCGGGAGCGGTTCGTCGCCGCCGCGGCCCAGGATTATTTCTTTCAGGGCGGGCCGCAGCAGTTCGCCTCGCGGGTGCTTTTTAACGCCATTCCCATCGTCCGCGACCGGCGCGGGGGCCAGGATCCGCTGCGCCACGCCGCGCGCGCCCTCCGCGAGGGCTACGTGCTGCTCCTGTTCCCCGAAGGCACCCGCAGCCCCAATGGGACCATCGGTCCCTTCCGCGCCGGGATCGGCAAACTGATCGCCGAGTTCCCCGGCACCCCGGTCATCCCCACCTACATCGAAGGTACGACCCGCGTCATGCCCAAGGGCGTGCTCATTCCGCGGCCCTTCAAGGTGCACATCTCCTTCGGCGAGCCGATATACCCGAAGGCGCACCCAAAGTTGCGCGCCACATGGCAGAGCGCCGCCGACGAGGTGCGCGCGGCGATTATTCGCCTCGGCGCCCCTGAACCGGCCGTGGAGGGGTGATTCCATCACGGGTACGTCCAGGGCCGCGCAGCGCAACCTACCCCCTGAGCTTCGCCGCCAGGTCCACGAAAAACGGCAGCAACTCGGGGTTGCGCAGCGAGTCGGGATTGGCCGCGCGTTCCACCGGCACGCCCATGAGGATCTTCTTCACCGGCACTTCCAGTTTCTTTCCCGAGAGCGTGCGTGGCACGTCGGGAACGGCGAAGATCGCGTCGGGCACATGGCGCGGCGACAGCGCCGTGCGGATCGCGTCCTTTATTTTGCGCTCCAGGGTTGCGTCAAGCTCCACGCCCTCGCGCAACACCACGAACAGCGGCATGTACGACGCCCCGCCTAACCCCTCCAGGTCCACCACCAGGCTATCGAGCACCTCGGGCAAACCCTCGACCACGCGGTAGATCTCGCTGCTGCCCATGCGCACGCCCTGGCGGTTGATCGTGCTATCCGATCGCCCGTAGATCACCACCCCGCCCCGCTCGTTGATCACCACCCAGTCGCCGTGGCGCCATGTGCCGGGATACATCTCGAAGTAGCTCTCGCGGTAGCGCCGCCCATCGGGGTCGTTCCAGAAATAGATCGGCATCGAGGGCATCGGCTCGGTGACCACCAGTTCACCCATCACGCCAATGACGCTGTTGCCGTCGGTATCATAGGCCTGGGCATTGACCCCCAGGGCGCGGCACTGGAGTTCGCCACTGTAGACGGGGAGGATCGGCGCCCCGGCGATGAAGCAGCCGCACACATCGGTGCCGCCGCTGATCGAGGCCAGCCACAGATCCGACTTGACATGCGCGTAGACCCATTCGAAGCCCTCTGGCGGCAGAGGCGAGCCGGTGGAGCCTATGCCCACCAGGGCGCTCAGGTCGTATTGCCGGCCCGGCGCAACGTCGCTCTTCATCAGCGCGGTAATGTAGCCGGCGCTGGTGCCGAAGAAGGTCATCCGGCTCTCCTCGGCGAAGCGCCAGAGCGCCCCCATGTCGGGATGGGCCGGGCTGCCGTCGTAGAGCAGCACCGTCGCCCCCACCAGCAAGCCGCCGATGAGCAGGTTCCACATCATCCAGCCAGTCGTGGTGTACCAGAAGAAGCGATCCCCCGGCTTGAGGTTGAGGTGCAGGTGCAACTCCTTGAGGTGCTGGACGAGAATCCCGCCCTGGCTCTGCACGATCGGCTTGGGCAGGCCGGTGGTGCCCGAGGAGTAGAGCACCCAGAGCGGATGCTCGAACGGCACCGGTTCGTAGCCCAACTCGCCCGGCGTCGCCAGGGCTTCCTCCCAGGCGAGGATGCGCCCGGAGAGGCCCGCCGGGGCGGCCTGGGGGTCGAGGTAGGGCACGAAGATGGTCGCCTCGAGGGTCGGCAGCAGGGCGGCCTGGATCTCGGCCACCACCGCGCGCCGGTCGAAGGGCTTGCCGCCGTACTGGTAGCCGTCCACCGCCACTAGCACCTTCGGCTCGATCTGCTTGAAGCGATCGATCACGCTGGGGCTGCCGAAGTCGGGCGAACAACTCGACCAGACCGCGCCAAGGCTGGCGGCGGCGAGGAAGGCCACCAGGGCCTGGGGAATATTGGGAACATAGCCCACCACCCGGTCGCCCGGGCCAACCCCGAGGCCCCGCAGCGCCGCGGCCACACTGGCAACCTGGCGCTCCAGGTCGGCCCAACTGATCGGCGTCAGCGGCTGGCGCTCGGACTGAAACAGCGCCGCGGGATGGTCGGGCGTGGCCCGGCGAAACACATGCTCGACGTAGTTGAGCGTGGCGCCCTCGAACCAGCGCGCGCCGGGCATCGTATGGCTGGCAAGGACCCGCATGTAGGGCGTGACCGAGCGGATCTGGAAGTACTCCCAGAGCGACTCCCAGAAGGCCTCGAGGTCGGCGACCGACCAGCGCCACAACTCGTCGTAGGTAGCGAAGCGCAGACCGCGGGTGGTCTCGAGCCAGCGCATATAGGCGCGGATGTTACTGCTGTCCTGCAACGCCTGCGAGGGCGTCCACAGCAGGCGCGGAGCGGGAACGTTCGTCATTGAACACCTCCTGATGACCGATGCTGCCGAAGGGCATGATACCGCATCTGGGAAGAGGGCCGGGCTCTCCCGCGGGCGAGGGCGTGGGGAAACCCGATTTCCCCACACCCTTCTCCAAGAGCTTATGTTCACGTGCGGCCCCATTCGCATGGCGCACACCGTCCGCTGCACACGGCCCGGGAGCGCGGGCGTCCCGCCCGCGTCGCATCTCCGCGGGAACGGTGCCGGCCCCCTCCCCAGCCCTCCCCCGCCGGGGGCGGAAGTCCAGCTCCTCCCCCAGCGGGGGGAGGCTGGGAGGGAGGCTGAACGCGGCGAACGATGGTCACCGCAGCCGTCCATGCGGCTGCGCCGCACCACGCCGCAATGAACCTACGGTTGTTCCTGGGAGGGCTGCGCCCTCCCAAACCCTCCCAGGGGGCGGGGCCTGGGTGCGCGGGCCTCCGGCCCGCGTCCGCTGAGGGATGGGGAAACCCGGTTTCCCCACCCCCCTCGCCGAGGGCGTATGTTCACGGTAGCCGTCCATGCGGCTGCGCCGCACAACGCCGCAATGAACCTACGGTTGTTCCTGGGAGGGCTGCGCCCTCCCAAACCCTCCCGCGGGCAGGGGCATAGGGAAACCCGGTTTCCCCATGCCCCTGCTCCAGCAGCCTATGTTCACGTTAGCGCTCATGAGCTTGCGGCGTCTCCAGGACGTGTTGGTAGTACTCCGGCTGTGAACAGGCACCAGGTACGTTACTCACCCATGGATCCCGCACTCGGTCTTGGCGAAGCCGCTCCAGCGCCCGGCGCGCGGATCGTCGGCGCTGGCCGGGCGGGTGCAGGGCGCGCAGCCCAGGCTGGGGTAGCCCCGGTCGAGCAGCGGGTTGTAGGGCACATGGTGGGCGTGCAGGTAGGCCCATACCTCGCGCTCGCTCCACGCCGCCAGGGGGCTGAGCTTGAGCAGACCGTGCCGGGCGTTCCAGGCTACCACCTCGGTAGCGGCGCGCTGGGCGGTCTGCTCGCGGCGGATGCCGCTGATCCAGGCCCGGTAGGGGCGCAGGGCCTCGGCCAGCGGGGCCACCTTGCGGATGGCGCAGCAACGGTCCGGGTCGCGGGCATGCAACTCCGGGCCGTGCTGGCGCGCCTGCTCCTCCAGGCTGAGGGCCGGGCGCTGGCGCCTGACCCTCAGCCCGTAGCGCCGTTCGACCTCGGCGGCCAGGCGGTACGTTTCGGGGAAGAGCAGGTCGGTATCCAGGAAGAGAATGGAGATGGGCAGGCGCTGGCGGGCAATCAGGTCGAGCAGCACCATACCCGACGCGCCGCCGAAACTACAGGTCAGCACCGTCTGTTCACCGAAGCGCCCGGCGGCCCAGGCGAGCAACTCCTCGGGCGGGCGATCGCGGAAGCGCGCGTTCAATTCGGCCAGCTCCGCGGCGGACCAGGGCGTGGAACGGTCGGGGTTCACACTCATCGCTGCACCAGTTGTCTATGCGGCTGCGCCGCACACCAGCGGTTGTTCCTAACGTGAACATGGGGAACCCTGGTTCCCCCATCCCCCCGCCTGGTGGGAGGGTTTGGGAGGGCTACGCCCTCCCAGGAAGTATGTTCATCCCGTCGGTGTGCGGCGGAGCCGCATGGACGGCTAACATGAACATAAGCCCTCCCAAGTATACTCGCTTTATCCACTGGTCGCGCAGCCTGGCCCCAATCCCCCCGCCCCGCGGCGACCCGCGCCAGCGCCCTCCTCCGCGCTGCGATTCGTAATACCGCCATGCTATGCTCCATCCAGGCAAACCGCGTCCAGGCGCAACACCCGCAAGACAGCCTTTGGCTGCACAACCGTTCCTGGTCACCGTTGGAGGAGCTGTGGAGCTGTGGAGGTGTAGAGCAACGGTCAAACGGGCATAGCCGCTGATCATGCCCAACCCAAAATCTAAAATCTAAAATCCAAAATCCAACGCCCCACCACCGCCTGGGATGATCAGCCTATTGCATCCGCTCCTACCGTCGTCAATCATGACAGCAGGTATGCGCTCGCCTCCGGCGAGGAGAGGATGAAGGGTCGCGGGTAAGCGTTCACATGTCTCCTGGGAGCGAGAGCAGCTTGCCCGCGGAGACGCGACGAGGGCATGACGCCCGCGCTCCCGGTCGCGAAGGTTACTCCAGGTGTGAACAGTTATGGTCGCAGGTCCTCCACGAACCACTCATACCCTGCGGCGGGGGCGCTGCCGGCGGTTCGCCAGGCCGCCTGGCCGCCACGGGCGGTAAAGCGGGGCATGGGTGGAGGCTGCGTCTCCCCGCAGCCTCCACCGCGTCATAAGGCAACTCATCGGCGTTCGCCAGAAAGAGAGCATTATGCGACAGACTGACGTGGATCTTCAGCGGCGCGTGTCCTTCCTCGAAACGCCCGAGCCGGTCGAGGCCCGCGCCGTTCCCGACACCAGCATCCCCACCGACGATCCCGAGGCGGCGCTGCGCTTCTGTCGCGCCCTGGCTGCGCTGACTGAGGGCGGGCGCGGCCTGCGCCCCGCCCGCGCCACGACGCCCCTGGCCCCCCTTGAGACTGACCCCGCCCCCGATGAAGAGGTAGAACTGTCGGTCGTCATCCCGGCCTACAACGAAGAAGACAACCTGCCGGCGCTCCACGCCCGCCTGACCGCCGCCCTCGACCCGCTGAACCTGACCTACGAGATCATCGTTGTCAACGATGGCAGCCAGGACCGCACCCTGGACCTGTTGCGCGCCCTGGCCGCCGGCGACCCGCGGGTCATCGTCGTGGACCTGGCGCGCAACTTCGGCCATCAGGTGGCGATCAGCGCCGGGCTTGACTACAGCCGCGGCGCGGCGGTGATTATCATGGACGCTGATTTGCAGGACCCGCCCGAAGTGCTGCCCCAGTTCATCGCCAGGTGGCGCGAAGGCTACGACGTGGTCTACGCCATCCGCGAGCGGCGCAAAGAAGGCCCGTTCAAGCGCGCAGCCTATGCCCTCTTCTATCGCTTGCTCAAACGCATCGCGCACATTGACATTCCCCTCGACGCCGGCGACTTCTGCATTATGGACCGGCGCGTGGTGGATCTGCTCAAGGGCATGCCCGAACGCAACCGCTTTGTGCGCGGCATTCGCACCTGGGTCGGCCTGAACCAGACCGGCCTGGCCTACGAGCGCCACGCGCGCCATGCCGGCAAGCCCAAGTATACCTTCAGGAAACTGATCTACCTGGCCCTCGATGGGCTGATCTCTTTCAGTTTCGTGCCCCTGCGCCTGATTTCTCTGGCCGGGCTGGCAGTTTCATTGCTCTCCATCCTGATCGCCATCGCCTATACCATCCAGAAGCTGACCATCGGCCTCTCGCCGCCCGGCTTCGCCACCCTGGTCGTGGCGATCTTCTTCCTGGCCGGCATCCAGTTGATCACCATCGGGGTGATCGGCGAGTACGTCGGGCGGATCTTCGAGGAGGTAAAGGCCCGCCCCCTCTATGTGACGCGCCAGGTGTACCGCTATCGAGCGCATTGATTCGGGAAGGCTACGTTCTCCCACACCCTCCCGTGGGCCAGAGCATGGGGAAACCTGGTTTCCCCATGCCCCTCTCCACGGGCCTATGTTCACGTCAGGGCCGATTCGCGGGGCGCACACTGCCCGCGTCGCGTCTCCGCGGGCAAGCTGCCCGCGCTATCGGCCCAGGTTCACCTCAGCCGTCCATGCGGCTCCGCCGCACACCGACGGGATGAAACAAGGTTCTTCCTGGGAGGGCGTAGCCCTCCCAAACCCTCCCAGGGGCCAGGGCCTGGGTGCGCGGGCCTCCGGCCCGCATCCGCTGAGGGATGGGGAAACCCGGTTTCCCCATCCCCCTCCTCCGAGGGGCTATTTTCACGTTAGGCATGGTTTCAGCAGGGCTATGCGGTATGTCACCGTCGCCTACCGAACCATCCCCTCCCCAGCCCTCCCCCGCTGGGGGCGGGAGTTCGGCTCCTCCCCCCAGCGGGGGGAGGCCGGGAGGGGGGCTGAACGCTGCGAACGATGGTCACCTCAACTTCACACCTCCACGCCTATGCGCATACTCATGCTCAACAACGAGTTTCCACCCCTGGGGGGCGGCACGGGCACGGTCAACCGGGCCATCCTGGAGCGCCTGGCGGGAAGGCCGGGCCTGGAGGTTGACCTGGTGACCTCGGCGCTGGGGCGCCGGCCAGAACAGGAAGCCTTTGCGCCCGAGGCGCGGATCTTCAAGGTGCCGGTCAATAATCAGAATATCCACCACTCCAGTAACCGCGAGTTGCTCACCTACGCCGCCCGCGCCCTGACCCTCGCCCTGCGCCTGCACCGGGCCGCGCCATATGACCTGGTCTTCGCCTGGAGCGCCGTGCCCGCCGGGGGCGTGGCCCTGGCCCTGCATCGCCTCACCGGCCTGCCCTACCTGGTGCGCGTCTGCGGCCCCGATATTCCCGGCTTTGAACAACGCTACGGGCCGCTCTACCCCATTCTGACGCCAGTCATCAAGGCCATCTGGCGCAATGCTGGCCGGGTTGTGGCAAAATGTCAGGGCGAGGCCGATATGATGCTGGCCATCAGCCCGGACCTGACAATCGATCTTGTCCCGAACGGCGTGGATCCGCGGGCCTTTCAGCCGGCGCCAATCGCCGACGACGGCCCCTTGCGGGTGATCTGCGTGGCGCGGCTGATCGAGCGCAAGGGGCAGGCCCATCTGATCGAGGCCCTGCGCCGCCTCGCCGCCGATGGGTGCGACGCGCGCCTCGAACTGGTCGGCGAGGGTGACGCCCGCGCCGCGTACCAGGACCTGGCGCAGCGCCTTGGCGTGGCGGAACGGGTAACCTTCGCGGGCTATGTGCCCCGCGAGCAGATCGCCGCCCGCTACGCCAGCGCGCACGTCTTCGCCCTGCCGTCCTACAATGAGGGCATGAGCGTGGCGACCCTCGAAGCCATGGCGGCGGGCCTGCCCGTGGTGGTGACCCGCACCGGCGGCGCCGCCGAGCTGGTTGCCGAGGGCGTCAACGGCTGGAGCTTCGCCTGGGGCAACGTGAACGCGCTCACCGATCATCTGCGCCGCCTCGCCGCCGACCGCGACCTGGCCCGGCGCATGGGCGCCGCCTCGCGCGCGCGGGCCGCCGCCTTCTCCTGGGACGCCGCGGCGCGGCGCTACCTGGAACTGTTCCAGGCCCTGGCGCCCCGTGCCGCGATGCCCGCGGCGCGGGAAGAGATGGGAGTCTAGCCACAATGCTTTTCAACGAAGGCGACTGCCCCCTCCCCAGCCCTCTCCCGCTGGGGGAGGGAGTCCGGCTCCTCCCCCCAGCGGGGGGAGGTTGGGAGGGGGGCTGCGGCGCCGTATGCGCTTATTTGATAAGGTATTGAGTCTAGCCGCATATGGCTGATATCACCCTCTTGATCGGCCCCGCCGCGGCGGGCAAGACCGAAGCGGCGCTGCGCGAACTGGCCGCGCCGCGACGGGGCCGCGCCATGCTGCTCCTGCCGAGCGCCCTGCACTACCAGCGCCTGCTGCCGCGCCTTCCGTCAAGCCGGCTTACCGTGGGACCCTTCACGCGAGTGGCCGGCGCGCTGGCCCGCGCTGGCGGGGCGCGCCTCCGGCTGGCGAGCCAGGCCACCCGCGTCACCGCGCTGCGCGCCGCGCTGCGCGCCGAGGTCGCCGCGGGCCGCTTGCCCCGCTTTGCCGGGGTGGCGACAAAGCGCGGTCTGGTGGAAGAGGCCCTGCGGCTGATTGGCGAGTTGCGCGCCGGCGCGATTGACCCGGAGCGCCTGGCCGGCGCCGGTGTCACGCCCTACGACGCTGAACTGGCGGCGATCTACCGCGCCTACCTGGCGGCCCTCGACCGGCTGGGCCTGACCGATGAGGAGGGCCTGATCCTCCGCGCCCGCGACCTGGTGGCGACCGACCCGCGCCTGACCCGTTCCCTGGACCTGCTGGTAGTGGATGGCTTCGACCAGATGACAGCAGTGCAGGTGAGCCTGGTGGCGGCGCTGGCCAGAGCCGCGGGGCGCGCGCTGATCACCCTCACCGGCGACACGAGCGAGCGCCCGGCGCACCAGCGCTTCACCCGCGCCCTGGAGGCCCTGCGCGCGGCGCTGCCCGAGGCCCGCGTCGCCTACCTGCCGCGCCACGGCGCGTTCGCCCCCGCCCTGGCGCACATCGAGGGCCATCTATTCACGCTCGAGCCCCCGCCACCGGCGGACGCCGGCGGCGCGGTGACGATCATCGGCGCGCCGGATCGGGAACGGGAAGTGCGGGCGGCCCTGCGTCGCGTCCGCGGGCTGCTGGCGACCGGCATCGCGCCGGAAGCGGTGGCGCTGCTCTACCGCGGAGGCGATCTGTATCCGGCGCTGGTGCGCGAGGTGGCGGCCGAGTACGGCGTAGCGGTGGCGCTGTTCGAGGGCCGGCCCCTGGGCGAGACCCCGCCCGTCGCGGCGCTGCGGGCGCTGATCGAACTGCCGCTTGCCGGGTACCCGCGCCACGCCCTGGTGGAGTGCTGGCGCGCCTTCGACACCCTGGCGCCGACCGAACTGCTCGGCGCCGGCGCGCCGCCGATCCCCACCTTCGCCGCCGCCGCCGCCCTGCTCGACCGCGCGACGCGCGCGGGCGGAGCGACGCGCGGTCTGCCACGCCTGCGCGCCGCGCTCGCGGCCCTGGCCGGGGCCGCGCCGCCGCTGCCCGACGACGAGGATCGCCCCCCCGCCACGCCCGAGGAAGCCGCGGCGCTGCTGGCCCTGCTCGACGCCTTCGCCGCCTGGCTTGACCCGCCGCCCGTGGCCGCGCCGGGAACCTATGTGGCCTGGGTGCGCCGGCTCCTCGGCTGGCAGCCCCACGCGCCGCCGACCGGAGTGACGCCGGAACGCTTCCCCTTCAGCCAGACGCAGGTGGCGCTGCTGCAACGGCTCCTGGACGAACGGGAGCGGGTCGCCGAGGCGCTGGACGAGCCGCCGCTCACCCTGGCCGCCTTCGTGGCCGAGTTCGGCGGGTTGCTCGACGGGCTGCGCGACGGCGGTGAAACGCCACGGGCCGGCAAGGTCGCGGTGCTGCCGATGCTCGCCGCGCGGGGAAGCGCCTTCCCCCACGTGGTGGCGCTTGGCCTCGCCGAGGGCGAGATCCCCGCGCCCGCGGTCGAGCCGCCCTTCTACACCCGCCGCGAGCGGGCGCTGCTCGCCGGGCGCGGCGCCGCCCCGCCACCGCCCGACCCCGGCGACGAACGCTCGCTCTTCTACGAGGCCGTCACGCGGGCGCGCGCCGGGCTGACCCTGACCTATACCCGCCTGGACGAACGCGGCAATGAGATCCGCCCTTCGCCCTACCTGCGCGCCCTGGCCGACCTCTTCGCCGGCGGGGTCGCGATGCGCGAGATTCGCGCCGGCAGCCCGCCTGACCCCGATGAAGCCGCTTCGGCCCAGGAGGCCCTCATCGCCCACATTGCCCGGGGGAACGACCTGGCCCGGGCCCCGGCGGGGGTGCCCCCAGATCTGGTCGAGCACGCGCGGCGGGCCATCGCCGTCGAGCGGCAGCGGGCCAGCGCCGCACCGCACGGCCCCTACGAGGGCCTGGTGACCCACCCCGCCGCGCTGGAGGCGCTGCGGCGCCGGTTCGGGCCAGGCTACCGCTGGAGCGCCACTCAGATTAACGACTACACCCTGTGCCCCTACCGCTTCGCCGCGGCCCACGTGCTGCAACTCGCGCCCCGCGACGACCCCGAGGAGGGCCTGGCCCGGGCCGGGCGCGGTCGCATCTACCACGCCATCCTCGCCCGCGCCGGGGCGCGCTGGGCGCGGCTCGGCCAACCCTTCGACGCCGCCAGCGAGGAGCAGATCCTTGCCGCCCTGAGCGCGGACGCCGACGAAGTGCTCGACACCGCCCCGCAGACCTACGGCTTCGAGCCGGGTCCCTTCTGGGACTGGGAGCGCCAGGAGGCGCGGGCGACGCTTATCCGCGCCGCGCGCCGCTGGCTGCGCAACGCCGCTGGCTGGGAGGGCTTCCGGCCCGCGGGGGTCGAAGAGAGCTTCGGGCTGGGCCGCGGGTTGCCGCCCTTACGCCTGGAGACCCCCGCGGGACCGGCGCTGGTGGCGGGGCGCATTGACCGGATTGACCAGGATGGGCAGGGGCGCCTGGCGCTGATTGACTACAAGAGCGGCAGCGATCCCGGCCCACTCGACCGAACCCTCGAAGGGCGGGACGTGCAACTGACCCTGTACGTCCTGGCGGCCGAGCAACTGGCCGGGCCGGGGCAGCGCGTGGCCCGGGCGGCATTTCTGATGATCGGCAGCGGGCGGCGCAGCCGGCCCCTCACCCCCGCCGAGCGCCCCGCGGCCGAAGCGGCCCTGCGTGAACGGCTCGCCGCCGCGATCAGCGGGAGTCGCGGGGGGATCTTCCCGGTGCGCCCCACCGAGAAGTGTCCCCCCGCGTGCGCCTTCGCCGCCATTTGCCGGGTCGAGGGGAAGAGGGCTGAGGGCTGAGGGCTGAGGGCTGAGGGCTGAGGGCTGAAGATCGAAGATAACTTCATATCTACCTGCTTTTGCCTGTTCCCCTCCTCTCTGTGATGTGCCACAGCGCGGCAGCTACCGAGTAGTCAGGCTCTGTAAACGGGCTGGACGGCGTCTCGTCCCCAGACACACCAGCCAGGCCCGTGCGTCCGCTGGATGCGCCTATCCTTCAGCCCCGGAGGCGTGTATCAGATCCGATGCACGCCCCCGACCCTCCCACGCCGTGGCCGCAAGCCAGACCTCGCTCACCTTAACGAAGCAACCCTGCATCAATTGTGGCCTCGATGTCCGGTAGCGAAGTGGACGCCCGAAGGCCGGTCATCGAACCGAAGAATAAGCCCACAAGGAGCAGGACGACCGCAGCAATTACGCCAGCAAACAACTCGATGCGGCCGCTAGAGCGCCGGGCCACGCGTTGGGGCGGCATCTCGGCTGGGAGATCACGCTGGCAGAAGTGGCAGACCTTCGCGTCGCTACGGACGAGCTCGGCGCAGGAGGGGCAGCGGCGGAGAGCGCCACTGGCTAGCTGGTCGGCCTCGAGTCGGCGCCGGTCGGGCTCGGAAATGGCCACGATAAGGAGCCCGATGATGCCGAGGCCGCTGCCGACGAAGAAGCCCACCAGGGCCGAGCGGCCCTTGCCGTGATAAATGATGGCGGAGGGTAGGCCACAGAGAGAGACGCTGCTTATCAGCCCAATCACCCAGAAGTCAAGGAACATGCCGCGCCCGATGAACCAGCCCAGCGCAGCGCAGGATGCGATGATCAGCACGATGTCTGCCCAGGGCGCGCGGCGGCCCACCGTGGTCGACTCCGTTCGCGGCGTCGGCGCCGGTGTGGCGGTTGGAGGCAGTGTCGATAAGGGTGGTGCAGGAGCAATGACCGTCTCGGGCGATGCTACCACCGTTTGCGGCGCGACCTCAGCCGGCGAGGGCGAGGGCATAGCTATTGCTGGTGCAGCCGGAATGGGCGTCGGTTCAGGGGCTAGCGTAGTCGGCGACGGGGTGGTCGCAGGAGGGGTGATCGCCGTAGTCGCCGCCGGGCCGAGCTGAGCCAGGCCAGCCCTGGCCTTGTCGGCAAGGGGCGAGGCGGGATCAATGGCAATGACGCGCTCGAGACAATTGCGCATGCCCTCAGGCCCGGGCGCGACCGCGGCAAGCCATAGCCAGGCGCGCTGGTTCGCGGGATCTTCCTGGGTCGCTCTGAACAGGAGCTGGACGGCGGCACGTCTATCCCCGCTCCGCAAGGCAGCGATGCCCTGTTCAATAAGGTTGTCAACTGTCAGTGTGCTCATAGATGCCCCCCCGAAGAATGTGCTGCTATGACTTTGGGGTGATAATACCATTGGCATATTACTAGTACTACAACGAGAGCTGGTATAATCCTGCCTAGCCGACGCTGTGCAGGAGGAAGCGATGCCCACCGAGACCGTGCCAACCCTGACCTTGACGCCCGCCGATGTGGCGGATCTGGCCGATGCCTTGCGCCCCTAGCACGCCATCTCCGGCGCGTTCTTGAGCCGGAGTGAGTCGCGCACCTGGGCCGAACGCTATCTCCAGGGCCTGCTCAGCCCCATTGAGCGCACGTCGGTCGAGCCCATGGTCATCGCCCACCTGGGCGCCAGTGACAAGGCCATTCGGGGCATGCAGCAGTTCCTGACCGACAGCACCTGGGACGATGCCGCCATCCTGCGCCCCGCCACTGGCAGAAGGTCGCCGGGGATCTGGACGACGCCGAGGGGATGCTCATCGCCGATGGCAGTGACTTCGCCAAAAAGGGCCAGCACGCGGTCGGGGGCAAGCGCCAGTCCTGTGGCGAACTGGGCAAGATCGCCCATGGTCAGGCCGGGGTCTTTCTGGCGTATGCCCGTTCCCACGGCGCCACCTTGCTGGATCGACGGCTCTATCTGCCCCAAGCATGGCTGGAGGACCCGGCCTTTGCCGAGCGGCGGGCGAAGTACCGCCTCCCTGCGGAGGTGACCTTCCAGACCAGGAACGAGCTGACCCTGGCGATGGTGCAGGCCATCGTCGCGAGCCAGACGCTGCGCTGTCGCTGGTTCCTGGCCGACGAAGCGTTTGGCCGTGATACCGGGCTGCTGGATGCGATGGATGGCGTGGGGCTGTGGTACATGGTGGAGGTGTCCTGGGAGACCACGCTCTGGCTGGACGAAGGGGCCACGACGACCCCGCAGACCCTGTTCCGCACATTGGCGGGCAGCACTTGGCGCCGCCATCTGATCGGGGACGGCACCAAAGGCCCCCGCATCGCCGAGGCGCAGGTGCCGCGGGTTCGCGCGCAGCGGGACGCGCAACCGGGCCCAGAGGTGCGGCTGATCCTGCGCCTGGACCCCGAACGTGGTGAGCAGAAAGCCTTCCGCTCGAACGCACCGACGGCCGTGACGGCGGCCCGGCTCGTCACGGTGACGGGGTTGCGCTGGCCAGGTGAGCAGATCTTCGAAGGCGCCAAGCAGGAATTGGGGATGGGCGACGATGAGGTGCGGAGCTGGCCGGGCTGGCATCATCATATGACCCTGGTCACGCTGGCCCACGTCTTCCTGGTGCGGCTCCAGCATCGGTTAAAAAAACGCCCCGATGCTGACGCTGCCGCAGGTCTGCCTGTTACTCAGCGTCCGGTTGCCACTCCCAGCGCGTACGCTTGAGGGCGTGCTGGAGCAACTCGCCTACGACCATCGCCGCCGTGCGGCGGCGCAAACCAGTCACCGGGAGCGAACAGAACGCTGGATCGCGAACATGGACGAACTGATTGGCCCTGAGACTCCGTTGCTGGCCTCGCCCATCAAGGCCTGAGCCCGTTTGTCACGCGTTTACCTAGCTCTCGTAGCAGTAATAGGAAAATCAGGAACTGTTCACACCTGGGGTAACCCATGCGCCTGGGAGCGAGGGCGTCCCGCCCTCATCGCGTCTCCGCGGGCAAGATGGGTATTGAGAAATTAACCCGGTATACCGGGCTGGCCGTGGAGCTGAAGCCCTCGGCTACGGAATGCGAAGCCCGCCTGCGCGGGCTAGAGCGGATTATGTATTCAAAGACCATATGCCCGCGCTCCCGGGAGAAATGTGAACACTTACGAAAATTACAGAGTGGGAGGGCGACTTCGATGAGCTTGCGGGTGGGCATGCCGGGGACCGTTTCTAACAATCAAAAAAGATGGTTAACGACCCACTCACCTATCTGCTGGTATCTGTTACGCGCGGTTCCCAAACCCCAAAATGCCTGACCACAAACTGTGCGGGGGTAGCAGAGTTCGATTCCACTGTACTTCCGGGAACAAAGCAGGTACCAACATGGGCCACCTGCTGACCTGGATGCTGCTCCCATTCGCGACCGACCAGTGGCTCGATTTCCCCCCTGAACCTGGCGCCTTGCGCGAGTGTATGGGCCAGCAAGGGTTGTTCAGCCTTGAGCTGCAGCACTGGACGCTCGTGCTGGCCATCAAAACTGATCTGCCCGAACAGGCGGGCATCAGCATCTGCTGGTCGGCAACTAATCAACGCCAGATCGCCCCAGCCATAGCCGCGCTCGCCGCCAACCTGGAGCCGTTGACAGGCGGCTTGCCAGGGGAGCTCACAGCTATCGGAGGCGAAGACATACCCGACCAGAAAGACCGGTTCACATGTATCAATGGTATGCGGCGCGATAAACTCCACCTCGTGCAGCGTGCCGGTTGCGGCTGACTGCTGGGGGTAACTCAGCGCCGTGCTGCCATAACTACCAAGAAAGCGATACCGGAAACGCGCCGGATTTTCCCAGGGCCAGGCGATCTCGTATTTGTCCCTGGACATCGTCGTCGCACAGTCCCTGGGCATCGTCGCCGCATAGAAATAGCTGTAGGCGAGATGCTGATGCACCTGCTCACCCATCTCGCGGTAGGCCCGGGCCGGGGCGACGGCCCCTTGCCGGCTCGCCTGATCGCGCGTCAGACGCATGGTCAGCGCCCCCCACACCACGCGCCCGGTGACGTAGGGGCGGGTGCGTTGCACATTGCCTGCTTTGCTCCAGCCGATATGAACGGGAGTGCGCAGGCGGAAAATGACTTCATAGCACTGCCAGGCCATGACTGCTCCTTACTCGCGCGCTTTGGCCCCATAGCGGGCATAGATCAGCATCTGCTCCAGTGTTTCTTTGGCGAGGAGCAGTCGCTCAAGATCTATGCTCACCTTCTCGTTGATATGCTTCAAGATCGTTTCAGGCTTCTGGTCAGCCGGCTGATCCCAATCAAAACCGAGGCCAGCGAGGAGATCGAGCATCTGCTTGACAACAGTTTTACCATTATCCTTCTCTTTCGCCAGCAAATAGAGAAAACAGGCGTAGACGCCATGCTCCTGGAGGACGCCCAGGGCTTTGGTGATCGTGTTATCTACATCGCTGGCTTTTTGCTCGCGTGTCGCCGTAATGATGTTTTGCGCATGCTGAGCAGCCAGGCGATCAAGATTGTGCATTGGTCGGCTCCTTCCCAAACTCCTCCGTGATCGGCTCGCCCACGATCGCCATGCGGCCAAACCCGCGCGTGCCCATGCCGCCCACACCCAGCCATTCGATCATGCGCAACCCGGCTTTGAGCACATCCAGCGGGCCTGACCAGGCCCCGCCCGGCAGCGGTTCGCCCTGCTCTGTCTGGTCCACCTTGATAAAGCCACCGCGATAGTCATCCAGCACCACATCAGCGGTCAGGAAAGTGGCACGCGGCAGCGCCTCATAGGTGAAGAGCTTCCCTTCTTCGGCGGCGCCGCTTTGCGGGTGGATCGCCACCGAGGTACGCACTTCCAGGTTGCTATTCACGATCTGGCTGAAGAGCGCATCATGCACCAGCACGATCTTCTGGCTTACCGCTTGCCAGCGTGGGGTGTCCTTCCAACCATCCGGCGCGCTGATGGTCACCTTGCCGCCAATACCGAGCATCAGCCAGCCCAGGTTCAAGGGATCGTTGCGTTGCCACGTGAGCAGCGCACTATCGGTCGCCCAATCTCCCGGTGGCTCACCCAGCGTACAGCCCGCCTCGTGCAGACGCGCGACCGTGCTCACCCAGACCGGCCCGGCCATCGAATGGACGGGGAAGAGGAGCACCTGAGCATCGAAGACATTCACCACGCCGGAATAGCCGACGCTACTGTCGTCTTTTTCTTTGTCATCTTTTTCGTTGTTGCGTTTCGTCTTTTTGAGATAACCGAAGGTGTAGCAGACAGGATTACGACCTAAATCAAAATCGGGGTCTTCGGGATGTTTGTGTTCTTGCCCTGCTGCCCATGGAGTTCCATACAACTGCGCCGCATATGAACGTGCGGCCCCATGCAGACTGGTACCCGGAATCTTGGGAAGGCGTGTCCCCGGCTCACGCACAATACTATTGTCCACCCGGCCAAGCCGGTAGCCGCCAGCGCCGATATGCACCGGGTCGGTGGTCATGAAAAGATACCGCTGTCGTTTGTAGGTAGCCATCGTTAGCGCTCCTTGAGTATCTCCATGCGCAATTCGAGCAGATCTGCCAGTTCGCCGCGAACGCCGGCCTGGATCAAATGCTGCTGCCAGTCACGAGGGATGCTCCGCCAGCCAGTGGGTTGGGGATCATCGTTGGCGCGGTCCACCCACGTGCGTTGGGTCGCATCCCAGCGTCGCCGATGCGGCCATGCGGCCCCGGCAAGCGTATCGTGAACGAATTGCGTGAACACCTCATCATCCGGTTGGCTGCTCGTAGCGCCATACCACAATTCACGGGTTGCTTCGATCGTGGCAATCACCTGATACCGCTGCGACCGTTCCAGATGCGAGAGCAAGCGCCAGAGTAGCTCCAGGCGGTCAAGATCTTCGAGGTAGAACGGGCGCGTGGGGCGACTCGCTCGGCGGCCATCTTCGTTGTAGTGGATCTCGAAGCGACGCGAGGTGGTATCGAGGAACTCGAAGTCGAAGGTCGAAGGCGTGAAAAGAATCTGATCGCCTGCCTGGAGATCGCCGGCATGGACCAGCCATTTGCCCTGCGGATCCTTGAAGGCGCGCTGGCGACCGGCTGGCTGGACATTGCCATCTCGATCCTGCGGGAAGAAGACATACGGATACCAGTTATCAGGTGTTGCCCCATCACCCATCGCGGCGGGAACACACCAGGTAAGCGCGCTGTCGGCGCGCTCAAGCGTAAGGGTGATGGTTTGTTGAAACTGGCTGGTTCCATCGGCAAGCTGGTGTTTATCTGCAGGGAGCGCGCCAACCTGCATATGCGCAACCCGCCAGGGCTGGGGTGTCGCTCTGCGCTGCAACATCGCCTGGCCGGCATCCAGCGCGGCGCGCAGTGGCGTCCGGCGCGAGAAGTAGACCGCGCCAAGATGCAGCGGCAGGCGATTGCGCACCTTGCCCATCTCGCGTTCGTACTTCAGCTTGATCTGCCGCAAGATATCGAGGGAACGATCCGCAGGCACCAGCGCCAGAAAGCTACGCGGCTCGGCCAGGATGGGGATGGCTGTCGAATATGCCGTCTTCTGATAATCCGTTCTGATCAGCCGCCGGCCAGCCAGCAGATTCTGCTGGCGTTTCCCAGACGTCGCTTCAGGATTATACAGGGTTAGTGTGCGGTTGCCCCGCATAAACTCCCGTTGGAGATAATCTTCGAGCCAGATCGCAGCGCTTGCAGCATCTGCATACAATGCTCGTTCCGCGCCGAGACGACGCGCAACCGCGTTGAGATTGTCGGCTGAGATCAAGTAGCCGCCGCTCACGTTTGCCTGGGGAGGGTGCCAGACCGCACTCAACGTGGTTGCGCCAAGATCCAGTTCATAGACATGGAAAGGGCCAAGATCAGGCTCCTGGTCAAGATATAACAAGAGACGACGGCGGTCATCTGACAGATCCTCATGTAGCCTGGACTGCACCTCCTGCCAGAACTGGCGAGTAGTTTGCCAGATGCGCTGTACCCGGCTGAAAGAAGCTGTCTTTGTTGTTGTCGTTCCCTCATTGGGGGCAATCACCAGAAGCGAGTCGAGTAGCCTTCCATCCAGCCATCCCGCAAGATCGAATTGCCCGGCGATCAGCGCCAGTCGCCCATTGGTGTCAGCGACCTCGTCAATCCAGATCGTTTCGCGTGATTGCTTGCTTGCCCAGGCTTGCGAACGATCCAGTCGTCGTTGCTCACAGATATCGCACACATTGCGCTCAATGGCTTTCCTGGATGGTCCTTGTGGCCGCAGCCCACATACTGTGCAAATGACATCGACCCGGCTATTCCAGAACGCCTCGATAGCTACGACATCCGCTTGAGAACGAACGTCTGGCGAAAGCATCGCGTTGATAGCTGGTAGTTCGTCGCTTCCACTACGATTCGGATCTTGCCCCCACCAGGGTGTCGGTTCAATCGCCAATACTGGTACGATCTCACCCCCCAACTGCAATGCTTGATCATCCTTCAGCGTTGCTTTGGCAAATTCCTGGAGGATCAACTGAGACAGAGGAACCCCCTGGCTGTTTGTTAAGCTGAGCAGGTTAGACATGTCAGCAACAACATAAAGGCTGCCATGCTCATCGCGGTATACTTCATGCGCCAGTGGGTGGGTTTCTTCAAGCAACGAACGAACCCGTTCAAAAGCATTTTGCAGCAACTGTTGTCTGCTGAGCAGATCGGGAAGGCGTACGACGTTAAGCAAGTAGCCCAATCCATCAATCCGAACACTGAGTAAACGCCAACGCAAATTTTGCGCGGCAGGCGGTACACTACCTGATAAGAGAACATTTGCCAGGGATGTTTTGTACAGCGCACCAACCAGCAACCCCCAACTCCACAGATCAACCTCATTGGTTGGTCGCCGTGTATCTGCACCGACTTGAGGGAACAGTTTACGTAAGGCTACCAGCAGTTTCTGCCGTTCGGTCTGGGAATACGCTGCGAGCGAAGCCCAGGGCAATGCCCACATCTGGTTTGTCAGTCCAGATGGAACAGCGCGTTCAAACCCAAACGGCGAACTGATCTGAATACCGGGATAGGTCTGCTTTCCGCCAGCCGGGTCTTGTTTGTCAAAGTGAGCCGTGTTATGGCAGCGGGAAAGATACAGCCCTAAGAGGTCGGCATTCCAGGTGTTGTCATCGAGTAAGTTAGTCACAGTACGAGCATTTGATTGAACAGGCAGTTGTAGGTGTACACTGGTCAAAACACTGTAACGGCCAGCGAGACTGTTAGGATCAGTTGCTCCACCACTGGCGCGTGCTTCACTACGGGGTAGGGCCGAACCTTGAGGACTCGCAGCCTGCACTCTCAGTTGCTCATCTGAACACTTGCGATAGTCATGCAACCAGCCAATCGCTTCCGCCAGCAAGAGAGCATCACGATGTTGGGCAAGGATCTCCAACTGGCTCATCCCTCACCTCCACTCAGCAACTGCGCGGCCACCTGTCGCGCCTGTTCCTGCAAGCCGCTCAGGGTCGTGAACGTGCGTTCGGTGACGGGCGGTCGGGGAGGCGGAGCATCCGCGACGGCCTTTTCCCAGTCAGCTACTTGTTGTTGGTAGTTGCTCAATTGTGTCTGATAGTCTAAGAAAGCTGCGCGTGCTTCTGTATAGGCAGCTTGATCGCGATTGGTGGCCTTGTGTTTGTCGCGCCATTCTTTTGGTTTTAACCTGAAATCCTCATCAGGATATCTGGTTCGGAAACTTTGTACATTGGCAGGTATCTGAGGCTCGATTAGACGAACAGATTGATCACTTGTAGAAGTGGTGAATGCAGCGCGGATGAGCAACCTGCCCTGACCGGCGAGCTGCTCTTCCACAACCCCAAAGCCACTGCTGGTTTTCGCGCCGAAACCGTAGGTGGTCAGCATCGCGTGAAGACCGTGGGCAACCCCTTCGAGATCCTCAGCAGCCTGCTGCTGATCAACGGAGCCAAATGGCACATACAACAGGAGTAGCGTACCCGTTGTGCCCTGAGGCACGCACTCCATCAGAATCGGCCCGCGCTCGCCAACGCCACTTTGCCGGTTGTGCGGATTGATCACTTCCAGCCCGATCTTGTCGAAGAAGGTGGCGAAGAAATGCAGCCGGCCGGCGAAGAACCCGCTCGACGAGCAGTAGCGTCGTATCACCCGGCGGTAGAGGCGAGCCTGATCCTCCCCGCCGCATGTGTCCGGGAATGCCTCAACGCTCGCATCATCGGTCTGCACGCCCTTTTCATTCCCAAAAAGACGCGCCAGTTGCGCGCGCCGTTTCACGAATGCTTTGCGAACGGCGCGCTGTTGTCGCTCACCATCGCTGAGGCTGCTCCACCACTCCACGAGTTGCCGCACCATCGCAGCGCGCAACGCGCCCTTCCATCCCGTCGCCGCGACCATGGGAGCCTGAAAGATCTTCTCCTTGCGCACCGGGTTGTCGAGCAAATGGAAGGTGGTGTCATCTTTGCTCAGGTAGGGCTTGCGCAGGCGAAACGGCACGCGCAGCAGAAAGCTGAGGGCAGGCATCTGGAAGATAGCGTCATCGTCTGGCAGGAAATCAAAAGCCTCCGGAATTGCGCTCGTAGCAAGCTTCTTCTGCCAGGCATCCCGAATGGCATTGTCAAGTTCAGATCCTCTTGCTGCGAACCAGAGATAGGCCAGATGAGGTTCAATTTGAACTGCCTGATTTGCAGCCAGTTCGATCTCTCTTTCGGCTTGTTGGCGTGCATTTTTGTCGCGCTGTTGTTTGGCATGGTCAAGCCTTTGTGCAGCTTGCTCCAATTCACCCAGCTTCTCGCTCAACGTAATCTGCATGGAAGCATAATGATCACGCTGCATCGTCCGCCTCCTCTAACCCGAGCAAACTGCGCAGAAACATCTTCGCGTCGCCGCTATGCGGCGCAACTGTGTCGCGGGGGGAGTTGAACTCACGCCAGACCCGAAGCGTATAGTTGCTTTGCAAATGATCGTGAATAGCCTGCGCGATCTTATCGCGGCTCCAGCCAAGGTCATACTGTGTTGCTTTTTCAGGGATCCAGCCCCACACTCGCAGCAAGCCATCGCCGTAGGGCCGCGAGACTTTGATTTTGGACGCCATGCGCCCATCTTTCACTGTGCCCATAATGAAATGGCGTAAAGGCTGGTCTGTAGCAAATAAGCGGCGCAAATCATACTTCAGGTTGAATGTAGCCTGCTCCTGGGCGCCTGGCAGGTGAATACGCGCCAGAAAGATGTTGCACAGCGAAGGGAATTGGGGGTAGCTTTTGCTGCCTGCAGTAGCCAGCAGCCAGTCATACAGCGGTCGAGCATCGAGCCGGCCGTTCGTCAGTGTGATCACCCCGAAGCCCATCTGCGGGCGAGCGCCGATGGCGGCCCAGTCGGCCATGAATTGGATCAGGCCGCCGATAACCTCGGGCTTGAAGTCGGGGTGCAGGCTCTGGATTCGCAATGTAAGCGCGCCTGAACGTGGTTTGTCATTTACGTTCTGAGGAAAGTACCAGGTTGGGGTGCGGGTGTTTTCTTTGCTGTACTGGTATGATCGTTGGGCCTGAAGCTGCGATTTCACTCCATTGTCAGGGTTCGTGTTATCTTCAACATCAAGCCGAAAGCGCCTGCGCCACCCGGTCGCGCCAAACACCCGGCATACATCGCAGATGCCATTATCAGGCTCTGTGGCGTCATAGAGGCATTGTTGGCCAGTAGGGTCGCAAGCCTTCCCACCCCTCCCACGCACCAGCGCCTCCATCCACCAGCGCATGCTCCCGAGGATGCCAGTCTCGTGCAGGCGATCAACCCTGCCCGTTTCGACGCCGCCGGTCCATAAGGGGGTGAGCGTTTCGATGGGCACGTCCATGACCCTGTCTCCTTTTAGCAATGGTAGACATGGTTTCAGCAGGGCTATGCGGTATAGTACCGTCTCGCGCCGAACCGCCCCATCCCTGACCCTCCCCCACCGGGGGGAACCGGGCTCCTCCCCCCAGCGGGGGGAGGTTGGGAGGGGGGCGGAACGCTAAATCTCCTACGAACCTTGTCTTAGCGCGAATAACTCTACTTCCCCGCGCGTCACACCATTGCGTACCTGCGCCAACAATTCCCGGTGCCACCGCGTTCCCTCAGGCACCTGGACATCAAGGTGTCGTGCGACAGCCAGGAAGACATTCTCAGCACCGTTGTAGTACGAATGCAGCACCGTAGCGAGCGCG
>Ga0209162_1000813_pt1 | contig 32823 bp, 21 predicted proteins | sample YNPNPMetaG_FD_187121 | JGI IMG/M metagenome (GOLD analysis project Ga0209162, IMG submission 187121) | Anoxygenic and chlorotrophic microbial mat microbial communities from Yellowstone National Park, USA - YNP NP MetaG (SPAdes) (version 2) ...
CGAAGGCGCCGAGACCGAGGGGGTCGAGGCGGGTGCTGTTGAGCAGGAGGTAGTACATGCGCGCTTGCTGGAACAGATAGCCATTCAGCGCAAGCGAGGCGACCAGGAGCGCCAGGAGAATGACGGGTAAAAGTCTACGCATCGGTTTCAGGGGTGGCGCGGAGGGCGTAGCCCTGTAGGCGCGAACGTAAGCGTGTGGCGCTGTGAAACCTCCGGGCGGGGGTAAGGGGAAACCTGGTTTCTCCCTACCCCTGCGGGAAGGCCAGGCCCTCCCGCAGGCGGGGGGTGGGGAAACCGGGTTTCCCCACCCCCCTCGCCGAGGGCGTAGGTTCACGTGAGACGGTCATGTGCATAGCGTACACCGCCGCGATGCACATGACCTGGGAGCGCGGGCGTCTCGCCCGCGCCACGGCGCCGCGGGCACGGCGCCGGCCCCGTCCCGGACCCTCCCCACTGGGGGGCGGGCACCCGGCGCCTCCCCCCAGCGGGGGGAGGCTGGGAGGGGGGCTGAATGCGGCGAACGATGTTCACGTTAGTAAGGAGGATACCATACTTATGGACGCACAACCCAGACCATCCGCCGGGCGCGGCTGGTTGATCGCCCTTTCGATTATTATCGGCGTGGTGCTGGCCTGCGCCATTCTGCCGCTGGGGGGGCTGTGGCTGCTCCTGCGCGCCGGAGGCGGCGGGGCCGGTGTGGCGGGGCCGCTTCCCGCCAGTCGCTGGGAAGAGCAGATCGTTGAAGGAGCGGGGCAGGATCGGATCGCGATCATCGAGGTCAGCGGCGTGATCGGCGCGCCAGCCGACGCCTTCAGTCTGCAACTCTCGCACGAACAACTGCTCAGCCAGATCCGCCAGGCCGAGCGTGATGGACGCGTCAAGGCCGTAGTGCTGCGGGTGAACAGCGGCGGTGGCAGCGTGGTGGCGAGCAGCGAACTCCACGCCGCTCTGAGGCGCCTGCGCGAGGCGGGCAAGACCCTGGTCGTCTCGATGGGTCCCGCTGCGGCCAGTGGCGGCTACTACATCAGCACCCCCGCCCAGCGCATCTACGCCAATCCCGATACGCTGACCGGCAGCATTGGCGTCATCCTCTCGCTGGTCAACTACGAAGAAGCCTTCGACAAGCTCGGGCTGGCCACCTTCGTCTACAAGTCGGGCGAGTTGAAGGACATCGGTTCGCCGACACGCCCGCCGACCGATGAGGAGCGCCGGGTGTTGCAGTCCATCGTGGACGAGGCCTTTGACGGCTTCGTGAAGGTTATTGTCGAGGGGCGGGGGCTGCCAGAGGCCCGGGTGCGCGAGATCGCTGACGGACGGATCTACACCGGCTCACAGGCGCTGGAGTTGGGCCTGGTTGACGAACTCGGCAACCTGGAGGAGGCCATCGCCGGCGCGAAGAACCTGGCCGGCTTACAGACGGCGCTGGTGGTGCGCTACACGCGCAGCAGTTCGCTGCGCGCCCTGCTGGCCGCGCGCCTGGCCGTGCCCGCGACCCAGGCCGATCCGCTGGGCCTGCGGGCGATCACCAACCCGCCTACGCCGTATCTGGAGTACCGCTGGCTGCCCTGATCGCGCACGGGGCGACCAGGTGTGGTCACCCCGTCAATATGCAGGTAGGGGCGGTTCACGAACCGCCCCTACCGCCCTGATCGCGCACGGGGCGACCAGGTGTGGTCACCCCGTCAATATGCAGGTAGGGGCGGTTCACGAACCGCCCCTACCGCCTACCGCCAGACGCGTGGGGAAACCCGGTTTCCCCATGCACCCTAGAAGTCCATCCCGCCGCCCATGCCGCCGGGCATGCCGCCGCCAGCGGGGGCCTTCTCCTCGGGGATGTCGGTAATCAGCGCCTCCGTGGTGAGGATCATCCCCGCGATGGAGACCGCATTCTGCACGGCGCTGCGGGTCACCTTCACCGGGTCAATGATGCCCTGCTCGATCATGCTACCGTACTCGCTGGTCAGCACATTGTAGCCGATGGCCTTGTCGCCCTTCTCCTCCTGCATACGGCGGACATTGGCGATGATCACCGAGCCGTCCTCGCCGGCGTTACGGGCCAGCACACGCAGCGGCTCTTCCAGCGCGCGGCGGAGGATCTGCAGGCCGACCTTCTCGTCCTCGTGCTCGACCTTCACGCTATCCAGCGCGGGGATGGCGTTGATCAGCGCCACGCCGCCGCCGGGAACGATGCCCTCTTCCACCGCCGCGCGGGTGGCCGAGAGGGCGTCTTCGACGCGGTGCTTCTTCTCCTTCAGCTCCGGCTCAGTAGCCGCACCGACCTTGATCACCGCCACGCCGCCGGCCAGCTTGGCCAGGCGCTCCTGCAACTTCTCGCGGTCGAAGTCGCTGGTGGTCGTCTCGATCTGGGCGCGGATCTGCTCGATGCGGGCGCGGATGGCCGCCTCATCGCCCTTGCCCTCGACGATCGTGGTATCGTCCTTGGTGGCCACCACCTTGCGGGCGCGACCCAGGTCCTCGATGGTCGCGCTATCGAGCTTGCGGCCAATCTCCTCGCTGATAACCGTACCGCCGGTGAGGATGGCGATATCCTGCAGCATGGCCTTGCGGCGATCGCCGAAACCGGGGGCCTTGACCGCCAGGGCGTTGATCGTGCCCCGCAGCTTGTTGACCACCAGCGTCGCCAGGGCCTCGCCGTCCACGTCCTCGGCGATGATCACGAAGTTCTTGGTGACCTGCAGGACCTTCTCGAGCACGGGGAGAATGTCCTGGATGCTGCTGATCTTCTTGTCGGTGATGAGGATGTAGGGGTCGTCGAGTTCCGCTTCCTGGCGCTCGACATTGGTGACCATGTAGCCCGAGATGTAGCCGCGGTCGAACTGCATGCCCTCGGTGTACTCCTTCTCGAAGGCAACGCCCTTGGACTCCTCGACCGTGATCACGCCGTCCTTCCCGACCTTCTCCATCACCTCGGCGATCAGGTCGCCAATCTCGCTATCGGCGGCCGAGTTGGTCGCCACGTGGGCGATATCGGCCCGGTCGCGCACGGGGGTGGCGCTGGACTTGATCGTCGCTACCAGGGCCTCGGCGCCGCGGTCGAGGCCGCGCTTGAGCAGCATCGCGTTCGCGCCCGCGGCGACGACCTTCAGACCCTCGTTGACGATCGCCTGGGCCAGCACCGTCGCGGTGGTGGTGCCATCACCGGCCACGTCGTTGGTCTTGGTCGCCGCCTCCTTGAGGAGCTGGGCGCCCATGTTCTCGAAGGGGTCCTTGAGTTCAACCTCTTTGGCTACAGTCACACCGTCGTGGGTGACGGTGGGAGCGCCGAACTTTTTATCGATCGCCACATTGCGGCCACGCGGACCCAGGGTGGTCTTGACCGCCTCGGCGATCGTATCGACGCCCCGCTTGAGGGCGCGCCGCGCCTCTTCATTGAAGGAAAGCTGCTTCGGCATAGACCGGTTATCTCCTTATGGTAACAAAGCGGTGGAAACGTCGGATCGGCGCTCAATCCTGGATGATGCCCAGAACGTCCTTCTCCGAAAGGATGAGGTACTCGACATCGTCGATCTTGAACTCGGTGCCGCTGTACTTGGCGAAGAGCACCTTGTCACCAGGCTTGACGTTCATGGGGATCAGCTTCCCGCTGTCATCGCGGCGGCCCTCGCCAACGGCAAGCACCGTGCCCTCCATGGGGCGCTCCTTGCTGGCGGTGTCAGGCAGGAAGATACCGCCCTTGGTCCTCTCCTCACGCTCCATCGGCTTGACCACCACACGGTCACCGAGGGGCCGAATGCGGAAGTCACCCATAGCTGCAATCCCTCCTACACACTCTACGGTGCGACACGACTGTCAACTGTTAGCACTCGCGATGCGAGAGTGCTAACCGCGGAGTATAGTACCGAAGGGAGCGGGGTTTGTCAAGTCGGGGAGTGCTAACAGAATGTTGGAATCTACGGGGGGAGGTGGGTCGGCTACGGGCGCGCCAACCCCTCGGCGATCAGGGTCTGCAACTCCTCGTGATCCTCGCGGTCATAGGGGCCGATCACCGCCAGGTGCAGCGCCTCATCGCGCAGCAGGCGTCGGGCGACCCGCTGCACATCGGCGGCGGTTACCGCCTCGACCTCGGCAATCACCTGCTCGACCGGCGCCACGTGCCCGTAGCGCAGCAGGTGCGTGCCATTGCGGGAGGCGACCGACCAGGTATCCTCCAGCGAGAGCAGCAACCCTCCCTTGACCTGCTCCTTGACCATCGCCAGTTCATCGGCGGTCACGCCGTTGCGGGCCAGATCGCGCAGGATCTCCATGCAGAGGGCCACGGCGTCGCGCAGGGCCTCGGGCTCCACGCTCCCGTAGATCACCCACATGCCGGCGTCGGAGAGATCGTTGTGGTAGGAGCCGATGCTGTAGGCCAGACCATGCTCCTCGCGGAGCATCTGGAAGAGGCGTGAGGACATGCCCCCGCCGAGGATCGAGTCGAGCACCTGCAGGGGGCGCCGATCAGGATCGCTGTAGGGCAGACCGGGCAGGCCGAGGCAGAAGTTCCCCTGTTCGGTATCGCGGCCGAGCAGGGTCAGGCGCGGGCCGGGCCGCGGCACGGGGCGCGCCTGCGGTGGCGTGGGCGCGCCGGCAGGCAATCCGTCGAAGGCGGCGCGCACGGCGGCGCAGGCCTCCGCCACCCTGATTTTGCCGGCCACCGAGACGACCAGGTTCGCCCGGTGGTAGTGGCGGCGCCAGAACGAGGCCAGATCCTCGCGCCCGAGGGCGCTCACCGTCTCGACATTGCCGGCGATGTCGCGGCCCAGCGGGCTGCCGGCCCACATGGCCTGTTGCAGCAGTTCGTGCACCCAATCGCCGGGCGTGTCCTGGAGACCACGGATCTCCTCGATGATCACCCGGCGCTCCTTCTCCAGTTCTTGCAGGTCGAACAGCGGGCGGCGGATCATCTCGCTGAGCACGTCCAGCGCCCGATCCAGGTGCAGGGTGGCGACCTTGGCGTAGTAGACCGTAGACTCGTAGGCCGTGGAGGCATTGAGCATGCCGCCCACCCCCTCGACCGCGTGGGAGATATGGCGCGCCGAGGGGTAACGTTCGGTGCCCTTGAAGAGCATATGCTCAATAAAGTGCGCCGCGCCGCCCTGCGGCTCGGGCTCGTGGCGTGCGCCCGCGGCCACGAAGCAGCCCACCGACACCGAGTAGGTGTGCGGCAGTTCTTCGACCAGGATGCGCAGCCCGTCGGGAGTGGTGATCAATTCTGGCATAGCCGCTAGCATACCACAAGTCTGGCGGGCATGGCGGCCCCGGGGCCGCCATGCCCACGACCAGAAAAGAGTGGGAGGGCCGCGCCCTCCCGGCCCCTCCCGTCCGGCAACGTTTTCCTGGGGGGCGCGGCCCCCCTCCCGCGCGGCGCGGGGGAGCGTCCTATTTGACGGTGGCCTTCAGTTGCTCCACCAGGGCGATGTAATCCTGCATGGCCTGCTCCGCGCTCAGGCCCTTCAGTCTGGCCCAGGCATCGTATTTCAGCCGGCCCTGCATGTCGAGAATGCCCGGACGGGTCCCGGTCACGTCACCGCTGGTGGCCTGCTTGTACAACCCGTAGAGTTTAAGCAGGGCGTCGTTGTCCGGGCGTTTGGGAAGCTGCTGCACCTCCTGCGCCGCCTGCTCGAACCTGGCCTTCAGGTCGCTCATCGCTGCTCTCCTTGGATTCATAAACCGATGGGCCGTGGGCATCCTAGCATCTGCCGCCGCGACACGCAAGCGACAGGGTTGTTCCCAGGTTTCCCAGGCGGGCGAAGCCCGCCTGGACCCTCCCCATCCGTGCGCGATCGAGAGGAAGGCTCTCGAAGTCACGACCGTAGTGCGTTTAAATCACAGGTAAGTGTTCACATTTCTCCTGGGAGCGCGGGCATCTTGCCCGCGGAGAAGCGACGGGGGCGAAACGCCCTCGCTCGCAGGCGCGTGGGTTACCCCAAGTGTGAACAGTTACAATCACAGGACGTACGCGGTGGAGGGGCGCGGGCGGGCTGCGCCCGCCCACACCCGCCCGTGGGCGGGGGCGTGGGGAAACCCGGTTTCCTCACATCCCTGCGGGCGGGCGCAGTCCGCCCACACCCGCCCGCGGGCGGGGGCGTGGGGAAACCGGGTTTCCCCATGCCCCTGCGGGCGAGCGCAGCCCGCCCACACCCCCCGCGGGCAGGGGCGTGGGGAAACCCGGTTTCCCCACACCCCTGCGGGCGGGCTGCGCCCGCCCACACCCGCCCGCGGGCACGGGCGTGGAGAAACCCGGTTTCCCCATCCCCCTGCTTGAGGGCCAGGCCCGATGAACATCGCCTGGGAGCGCGGGCGGCCCGCCCGCGTCGCGTCTCCGCGGGCAAGGTGACTGCCCCCCTCCCCAGCCCTCCCCCCGCTGGGGGGAGGGAGTCCGGCTCCTCCCCCCAGCGGGGGGAGGTCAGGAGGGGGGGTCAGCGCCGCATGCGCGTAGGTGAGCAGCCTATGTTCACGTCAGGAGCATCCGTATGACCGTACAATCTCTCTTCGCGGCCGTGGCCGCCGCGTTGCTCTTCCTGGCGACGCTGAGCTTCGTCGCGTCGCCCCCCGCCGGGGCGCAAACCACCGCCGGGCCTGCCGTGTCCCGCGACATGATCGGCATCGTGGTCCGCGATCCGTGGTATGAGTTTGGCACCCATCCCGCCTACCCCAACCGGCCCAACTACATTGCCCAGGAGCGCATGGGGCAGATCCTGGCCGAGGCGGGGGTGCGCCGGGTGCGCGTGGAGTTTCTGGTGCGCGACCGCGGCGCGGGCTCGTTTGCCGAGCAAATCGCCCGCTATGACTACTTCATCAACGAGGTGGCCCCGCGTCACGGCCTCTCGGTGATGGGCCTGCTCGGCTTTGGCCTGGTGGACATCGATCCGCGCGATCGCGCCTACGGGTTGATTGCCAGGACCGACATTGATCCGGTCTACGGCGGAGGCGTCAACCCCTACATGCGCCTGTGGCTCGACCGGGCGCTGCAGATTATGAACCGCTACCAGGGGCGCGTGGCCGCCTACGAGATCCTGAACGAGCAGAACCGTCTACCGGCCGAACAGGGTTTCGCCGGGGGCGAAGGGATCGACCCGGTGTTGACGGGACGGCTCCACACCAAGCTGTACCGCTGCTTCAAGCGCAACGAGTGCGATCACCGTTCCGAGGACCCCGCCTGGCGCGCTGGCATCACCCTGGTCATCGGCGGCCTGCATCCCAGAGGGAGCGACATTCTCCTGCCGAGCGGGCGTCGCTTGATGACCGACCGTGACTACCTGGTCGAACTGTACACCTCGGAGCCATTCAACAGTTACTTCGGCGCCTATGGCGCCTACCCCGCCGACGCCCTGGGCTACCATCCCTACCCCGCCGAGATCCGTCTCGCCGCTCCGGTGGAAGAGGAAGTCGGGCGCATTGATCAACGCCTGGAACTGCTCCGGCTACGGCTGCGTCAGGCCCTCCAGGCCACCAGCCCCGCAGCCGCCGAAGTTCCCCTCTGGATCACCGAAATCGGCTACAACGCCGCCTATCTGCAGCAGAACAGCGCCGGGCAGGCCGCCTTTCTGCGCGCCGTCTATCGTCAGATGGCCGCTCGCAGCGATGTCGCGGTAGTGTTCTGGTTCAAGTACGAGGATTTTCCGCCCCTCAGCGGCCCGAACGCCCAGCACTGGGGCATCGTGCGCATTCCCTTCGTCGAAGATCCGCGCTGCCCGGGCGGCGCCTGCTACGATCCTGCCGGCGAGCCCGCCTTTCGCCGCGAGGCCTACTTTACCCTGCGTGAAGTGGCCGGCCTTCCGGTCGAGCGGCGCTTCCTGCCCCTGGTGGGACGCTGAGACATGGCTCAAACGTACGTGACAATCCAGCCTTCAGCTCCACTCTGTGGAGGTGTGGAGCTGTGGAGGTGTGGAGCAACGGTCAGACTGGCATAGCCCTTCTGAAGCCATGTCTGAGCCCAATACCTTGCACATAAGCCGCTGCGCCCGGCACAGCCCCCCTCCCAACCCCCCTCCGCTGGGGGGAGGCGCTGCGGCCCTCCTCCCTGGAAGTTTTCAATGCCCAACTTCTGCACAGCAGATCTCAAATATATGCAACACACAGACGTAATCAGGGGATGCTATACTCTGAGCAGGTTGCAGGCGCCACGTGAAAGGGGAAGGCCAGATGGACACACTTGCCGCTACCCGGCTGGTCAATCAACTCACGGCCCAACAGAAGCAGATCTGCCAGAACGTCGCGGGACGCCTGCTGCGCGCCTATCCTGAGCTGTCGCGCATGCTGCGTCTGGAAGAGAACTACACTGCCTCGGAGCGACTCGCAGCCGTCTCGGTAGAGCGTTTGAGCGAATTGGTGCGCTCGGTGCTGCTCTTCGAGGCGCCCACGCTCGCCGACAAGGAGATCACCTGGGCCCACGGCGTCCTGCCGCGCCACGGGGTCACCTACCAGCACCAGTCGGCGATGGTGCGCTGGTTCTTCGAAGAGGTGCGCAGGCTGCCCCTTACCCCCGAAGAAGTGGCCCTGACAGCGGAGATCGAGCAGTATTTCCTCAATCTGGTGAGTAGCGTCTACCGGGTGAACTGAGAGAAAGCCGGGGAAAGCGGGTTTCTCCAGCGTCCGGCCTCGCCAGGAGCGGGGGCAACCGGGTTGCCCTAAACCTAATACTTTTCAAATGTGGAGGGGTATGCGGGGAGGCTTCGCCTCCCCGCACCCGTTTGCCCGCCCGCGGCGGCCAGGCGGCCTGGCGCAACCCCCACACCCTCCCGCAGGCGGGGGGATGGGGGAACCAGGTTCCCCCATGTTCATCTCAGGCCAGAAACAGCGGTTCGCCCTCGGAGCGCTGGCCGAGATAGGGCGCATCGCCGACGACCTGGCGCAGCGCCAGCGCGGCGCCGCCTGGCGCGACCAGGCCGAACAGCCCGGCGGCGACCACTGTCTGGGGGGCCAGTTCCGGGTCGGCGATCCAGATGATCTGGGGCAGACTGGTGGGCAGGTTGACGGCGTAGGCCGAGCCGTGGGTGCTGAGGTAGTCAAGCAGAAAGAGGTGGAACATCCGCTGCGGGGTTGACGAGGCCAGCGAGGCGATTAGCAGCGAGGTGCCCGCATCATCGTTGAGCTGGTGTACCGCGAAGAGCAGATTGTTCTCCAGCCGCAGCAACCCCAGATCGAGCGTGTGGTACGTTGTGTAGCAACGCCAGCTCAGGCTCAACGCCAGGCGGTACTGCCGCGTCTCCAGCAGATGCTCAAAGGCGCTGAGGGTGGGATCGTCGTCAATCTCACCACTGGCGTCAACCACGAAACAGTGCTCGAGATCCACGGGCTGGGGAGGGATAAAAATCGCGCCGTCAGAGGTGGAGAGCCGTTGCTGCGTGAACTGCGTTGCCAGGCGCTGGCAGTTGCTGGTTCGCCCCATCGCTTCGCTCCTTTGCTCGCGCGGCACCTCGCAGACGAGTTCGTCCGCGAACGTGCCCTGTTGCCCTGGCCGCGAGGCTGGCACCGTCACAAGCCGCTGCGTGCTCGCCGGGTTGAGCGCCACGGCGCCGCCATGCCAGATAGTTCCATATGCCGACAAAACCCATCGGCTACCGAAGCGTGCGTGACAACGGCAGTGTACGTCGTATGTGCGCGAAGTTTATCCTCTTTCCATAGATGCTGTCGCAGTATAGCACAGATTACGCGCCCTGTCATCGTGTGCAAGGTGGCCCCAGTTGCACAAATGATGCACAAGTATAATCCTTCAAAGGCGTTCATAAGATCTGGCTGCAAACCGCTCGGATGAAACCGGGTTTTCCTGGGAGGGTGAAACCCTCCCAGACCCTGCCGTGCCAGGGCTGATGCAAGCTCCACCTCCCGTGGCGGGGGCTGGAGCTTGCCCCGGAGACGTTGCCCGGCCCTGCCTGCCTCCGGCCAGGATGGACGCATCCGCCGCCCGGCTGGTACAATGATGGGCATGGATGCGCTCCCCCGCGGAGCCGTGAGCGGTCCAGACAATGACGTGCAATGGACGCGCAGAAGCTAACCTACTTTCTGGCCGCCGCGCATACGCAGAACTTCCGCAAGGCGGCCGAACTGTGTTACGTGGCCCAGCCGGTTCTCAGCCGGCAGATCGCCGCGCTTGAGCAAGAACTGGGAGTGGAACTCTTTACCCGCCAGAGCCGCCGGGTGAGCCTCACCCCCGCCGGGACGGCCTTTATCGCCCATGCCCGCGACATTCTCGAACGCATGCAGACCGCCCGTCAGAGCATGGCCTCGCGGCGCGACCAGGCCGGCGGCGTGTTGAACGTCGGCTGCATTGAGCCGCTTTCCGACACCTTGCTGCCCCCGGCTTTTGCTCTCTTCCAACAGCGCTTCCCCGCCGCGCGCGTCAACGTGACGGTCAGCGGCACCGAGGAGTTGTTCGGGCTGGTGGAGGAGGGCAAGCTTGAACTGGGCCTCTTCGGGCTGGCCCCCGAGCGCTTACGCTCCCAGCCCTTCCTGGTGGTCCACGAGTTATACCGCGATCGCCTGGCGCTCCTGGTAGCCGCGGATCACCCCCTGGCGCGCGCGGAGCGCCCGGTCGGCGTTGAGCAACTCTTCGTCGAACGCCTGGCCCTGCTCAACCAGCGCTTCGCTATGCGCCGCATCCTCGAGCGCATCTTCGCCCAGCACTCCCGCGAACTCAATCCCGTGCTGAACATTGACAACGTCGCCACGCTCAAGCTGATTGTCCAGCACGGCGGCGTCAGCACCGTGCTGCCCCAGTCGCTCCTCTCCCCCGCCGAGCGCCAGAGCGGCATGGCCGCCCTCCCCATCCACGACCTGCCCGACATCTTCACCTTCGCCCTGGTGTACCGGCGCGAGGCCACTCTGTCGGCGGTGGCCGAGGGCTTCATCACCGCCGTGACCGAGAGCGTCGCTGCCGCGCGCCCGGGATAGGGGCGAACGAACTTTTCCTGGGAGGACGCAGCCCTCCCAAACCCTCCCTCGGGCCGGGGTCTGGGTACGCGGGCCAGAGGCCCGCGTCCGCAAGGGGAAAGGTTGTCCTGGGAGGGCGTTGCCCTCCCCAACCCTCCCACCGGGTGAGCGGCTGAGGAAACCTAGTCTCCCCAGAACCCTACGGGCGGGCGGCCCCCGCCCACTCCCGCCCACGGGCGGAGGCGTGGGGAGACGCGGTTGCCCGACACCCCTCTCCAATAGGCTGCCACTCGGCTTAGCGTATCACCCTGGAACCAAAGAGGTACTGGACAGGGTCCTCCCCCGGATCTATGCTACCAGGGTAGAAACATTTCACTCGTGACTGTTTTGCCCCCGACGGGCGGGGGCGTGGGGAAACCCGGTTGCTCCAGACCGCTCCAACCGCCATGGCCTTGCCAGGCGGCCGTGCACGGAACCGCGGAGGGCCTGCGGCGCTCCACCCCTCGCCGCCGGAAAGCGACCGCGCAACTCTCACGTGAACATGGGCTGCTGGAGCAGGGGTGTGGGGAAACCCGGTTTCCCCACGCCCCCGCCCGCGGCAGGGCCTGGCCCTCGGCGAGAGGTGTGGGGAAACCTGGTTCCCCCATACCCCCACCCGGTGGAAGGGTTTGGAAGGGCCTGGCCCTCCCAGGAAGAACCTATGTTCATCCCGTCGGTGTGCGGCGCGAGCCGCATGGACGGCTGGTTGCAAGCTGAAAGACTCGGACCAATGACGCTCCGGAGGAAAAAACCTATGCTTGAAGCATTCGAGTTTGACATTCGTGAACGACCGGCTCTCACCTTCGCCCAGGCCGAGGTGCTCTCGGATTACCGCCTGGGCTGGCTCAGCCGCCATGTCAGCCTGATCGGCCGGCGCGAGGTGATGAGCGGTAACGCCAAGTTCGGCATCTTTGGCGATGGCAAGGAGGTGGCCCAACTGGCCCTGGCCCGGGTAATGCGCCCCGGCGATACCCGCGCTGGCTATTACCGCGATCAGACCCTGCTCTTCGCCCTGGGCCTCCTGACTCCGCAGCAATTTTTCGCCCAACTCTTCGGCCATGCCGACGTCACAGCCGACCCCTCCACCGCCGGGCGGGCGATGAACGCCCACTTCGCCACCCGGCAACTCGACGCCCAGGGCCGCTGGTTGCCCCAGACCGCCACTCCGCAGAGTTCTGCCGACATTTCCCCCACCGCGGGCCAGATGCCCCGTCTGGTGGGCCTGGCCTACGCCTCGCGCCTCTACCGCGAACTCGACGCCTTGCGCCACCTGACCGACTTCTCCCAGCACGGCGATGAGGTGGCCTTCGGCACCATCGGCAACGCCAGTTGCGCCGAGGGCTTTTTCTGGGAGGCGATCAACGCCATCGGCGTGCTGCAAGCCCCGGCGGTGATCTCGATCTGGGACGACGGCTACGGCATCTCCGTGCCCAATGAATACCAGATCAGCGGCGGCGATCTCTCGGCGCTGCTGGCCGGCTTCCGGCGGCGCCCCGGCTCACCTCAGGGCTTCGATCTCTACACCGTCCGCGGCTGGGACTACCCGACCCTGCGCGAGGTGTACCTGCGCGCCGCCGAGCGGGCGCGCGCCGGGCACATCCCCGCCCTCATCCACGTCATCGAGATGACCCAGCCCCAGGGCCATTCGAGTTCGGGCAGCCATGAGCGCTACAAGTCGCCCGAGCGCCTGGAGTGGGAGCGCGCCTACGATCCGCTGCAACGGATGCGCGCCTGGATCATCGAAACGGGCCTGGCCGACCCGGAGGAACTTGACGCGATCGAGGCAGAGACCCGCGCCGAGGCCGAGGCGGCCCGCGAGCGGGCCTGGGAGGCCTATCTGGCCGGGCCGCGCGCCGAGGCCCGCGATCTGGCCGGCCTGCTGGCGGCCGTCGCCCCCTCGGCGGAGGACCCCGCCGCGCTGCGCGCCCTGGCCGCGGACCTGCAGGCCGCTCCGAAGCCCCTGCGCCGCGAACTAATGGCCGCGGCCCACGCGGCGCTCGTGCAAACCCGCGCGCGCCCGACCCCGGCGCGCGCCGCTCTGGCCGCCTGGCGCGCCGGGCAACTCGCCCGCGGGCATGAACGCTACGGCTCGCACCTCTATCGGGGGGACGCCAGCGCTGCCACCCGCGTGCCGGCGGTGCCCGTGCGCTACGCTGCCGACGCGCCGGAAGTGCGCGGCTTCGAGATCCTGCGCGCCACCTTCGACGCCTGGCTGGCCCGCGACCCGCGCGTGTGCATCTTCGGCGAGGACGTAGGGGCGCTAGGCGACGTCAACCAGGGCACCAGCGGCCTGCAACAGAAGTACGGCAACCTGCGGGTCAGCGACACCGGCATCCGCGAGGCGACCATCATCGGCCAGGCCATTGGCATGGCCATGCGCGGCCTGCGCCCGATTGCCGAAATCCAGTACCTCGACTACATCCTCTATGCCCTCAGCCCGCTGAGTGACGACCTGGCCAGCCTGCACTGGCGCACCCGCGGCGGCCAGGCCGCCCCGGTCATCGTGCGCACCCGCGGCCACCGCCTGGAGGGTATCTGGCACTCCGGCTCGCCGATGGGCGCCCTGGTGCACCTGCTGCGCGGCATGCACATCTGCGTACCCCGCGACATGACCCGCGCCGCCGGGTTCTACACCACCCTGCTGCAGGCCGAGGAGCCGGCCCTGGTGGTCGAACCGCTCAACGGCTACCGCCGCCGCGAACGCCTGCCCGCCAACCTGGGCGAGTACGGCCTCCCCCTCGGCGTCCCCGAGATCCTGCGCCCCGGCGCGGACGTGACCGTGGTGACCTACGGCGCCTGCTGCGCCATCGCGCTGGAGGCCGCCGAGGCCCTGGAACAGGCGGGGATCGCTGTCGAGGTGATTGACGTGCAGACCCTGCTACCCTTCGACCTGCACGGAGTCATCGGCGAGTCGCTCAAGAAGACCAGCCGGGTGATCTTCTTCGACGAGGACGTGCCGGGCGGCGCGTCGGCCTACATGCTCCAGCAGGTGCTCGAGGTCCAGGGCGGCTACTGGCATCTGGACGCCCCGCCGGTGACGCTCACCGCCCGGCCCCACCGCCCCGCCTACGGCAGCGACGGTGACTACTTCTCCAAGCCCAACGCTGAGGATCTCTTCGATGCGGTGGTGGGTTTGATGGAGGTTTAAGACCGATCAAATACCAGGAGGTACGCGGTCGCCTTCCGGCGGGGAGGGGTCAACCAACCGGTTGTTGCTCGCCCGCGGCGGGAGGGCCGCGGGGGTTGCGCCGGGCCGCCTGGCCGCCGCAGGCGGGAACAGGGGTATGCGGGGTGACTGTTTACCCTTGAGGTAACCCACGCGCCTGGGAGCGAGGGCGTCCCGCCCGCGTCGCATCTCCGCGGGCAAGCTGCCCGCGCTCCCGGGAGACATGTGAACCCTTCCTATGCGGGGAGGCTGCGCCTCGCCGCACCCCTCCACCGCGTACGTCCTGTCAACGAAGGTGACTGCCCCCTCCCCAGCCCTCCCCCGCTGGGGGAGGGAGTCCGGCTCCGCCTACGCTGCCTCTTCGAGCACGCCCGCGGCGGCCACTTCCCAGGGTGTTGCGCGGCCGCGCCGTTCGGCCTGTGCCGCCGTCGCCGGGTCGAGCGCGGCGCGGGTCGCCGCCAGCACGGCTCGCGCCGCGTCCACCGTTTCGCGCCAGGTGGCCGGATGGGCCATGGCCAGGGTGGCCAGTTCGTGGGCCTGCTCCGGCGCGCCGGTTTCGCTCAGCACCGTCGCCAGCCCCACCAGGGCGTCCATCACATAGGGCGCCACCCCCACCTCGCGGGCCAGCCGCAACGAGGCCAGCCAGTGCTGGCGCGCCGCGGCCAGGTCGCGCGCCGCGTAGGCGCCCTCGGCCAGATTGGCGTGGGCCGCGGCGGCCCCGTGACGGTCGTCCAGGCTCTCGAAGATGTTCAGGCTCTCGTTGAGCAATTGACGCGCGGCGGCGTGGTCGCCCATCAGCCCCAGCACCCGCCCCAGGCTGCACAGGCTCCAGGCCGCGCTCACCTGGTCACCCATGGCGCTGAAGAGGGTGCTGCTTTCGGTCAGCAGATCCCTGGCCCGGGCGTAATCGCCCTCGCTGCCCGCCAGGTCGCCCAGGGCGTCAAGGGCCCAGGCGATGCCGGGCTGGTGGCCGAGGGCCTGGTAGGCGGCCAGACCCTCCTCCAGCAACCAGCGCGCGCGTTGCGCTTCATCGCGCTCGTTGGCGACGATCCCTAACCCGGTGAGGGTGTAGGCCACGTCGAGGGCATGGTCGTGGGCGCGCAGCACCGGCAGCGCCGCCTCCAGGTGTTGCTCGGCGGCGGCGAATTCGCCGATCCAGCAGTACAACGCGCCGGCGCGCGCCCTGGCCCGCGCCAGCAGCACCGCGCGGGCCGCGGCGGGGGCATCCTCGGGCGGCGCATGCTCCAGCCGCTCGACCAGGGCCTCCAGGGCCTCGATGCCGTCGCTGTACCAGCCGCGCACCTCGTGCAAGCGGTAGAAGCCGTCGAGCGCCAGGGCCAGTTCCTCCAGACACCCCTCCGCGACGGCCCAGGTCCAGGCTTTCCAGAGATTGTCGTACTCGCTGTCAAGCTCGGCGAGCGCCTGCCGCTGATGGACGCCCTGCAAGTCCTGGTTGCGCCGCTCCAGCAGCCGGGCGTAGAAGCGGACGAGGCGCAGCATCGTGGCCCGTTCCTCGGCGGGATCGGCGGCCAGTTTGCGCGCCGCGAACTGCCGCAGCAACTCGTGGATGGCGTAGCGCCCGGCGCGGTCGCGCCGGATAAGGGCCTTGTCGGTGAGCGCGGCCAGGATCAACGGCGAGGCCCCCGCAACCTCCGTTGCCGCCACGCGGGTAAAGCCATCCTCGAAGACGGCGAGCTGCCGCAGGGCCTGCTGCTCGGTGGCGCTGAGCCGCTCCCAGGTCTGCGTGAACACGCCCTCCACACTACGATGACGCTCCGGCACATCGAGCAAGGTGGTGGTGAGCAGGGTCATGCTCTGGGTCAACTCGCGGGCGATCTCCGCCGGGGTGAGCACGCGCACCCAGGCCGCGGCCAGTTCAATCGCCAGGGGCATACCCTCCACCAGCCGGCAGATCTCCACCACTGCCGGCAGATCCTCCGGCGTGAGTTCAAAATCGGCGCGCACCTGCCGCGCCCGCAGGGCAAAGAGTTGCACCGCGGGGTAGGTGGCCGGGTCGCGCGTCACGTCATCCTCCTCGGGAACCGCCAGGCCGGCCAGGTCGATCACCCACTCCTCCTGGAGTTTCAAGCGCTCGCGCGAGGTGACCAGCAGTTTCAAGCGCCGGGTGCGGTGCACCAGGGTCCGCAGCAACGCGGCGCCCTCCAGGGCTTGATCGAGGTTGTCGAGCACCAGCAGCACCGCGCGGTCGTAGAGCGCGGCGCAGAGCCGCTCCAGCGCGTCACCCTGGCCGGTGAGGCCGAGGGTCGCGCCGATGGCAGTGATCAACCGCTCGCCGCTGCTCACGCCGACCAGGGAGATCTGGTACACGCCATCGGGGAAGCGGGACGCGTGCTGCTGCGCCGCCTGGACCGCCAGGCGCGTTTTGCCCATCCCGCCGGGGCCGATCAAGGTGAGAATGCGGCAGGCCGGATCGTCCAGGGCCTCGGCGATGCGCTGCAGTTCCTCCTCGCGCCCGAGGAAGGGCAGGGCGGGCGTTTCAATCGCCGCTACCAGGCCCGGCGCGGCGGGGAGCCGCGGGGGCGCGCTGCTCCAGCGGCTGGCCTGCGGCCCGCGGTCGCCCTGGCGGATCGCCTCGTGGAGGGCCTGCGTCGCGGGATCGGGCGTGGCCCCCAGTTCGCGTTCGAGGGTATCGGCAAGCAGGCGGTACTGACGCAGGGCCGCCGTGCGCTGGCCCGCCGCGGCGTAGAGTTGCATCAGGCGGCGATGGGCCGGCTCGTGCAGCGGGTCGAGCGCCAGCCAGCGCCGGGCGTAGCCGATGGCGGCCTCGAGGTCGCCGGCGGCGTCGGGCAGCGCGCTCAGGCGGTCGAGGGCCTCGGCCAGTTCCTGGCGCAGCCGTTCGGTCTCGAAGAGTTGCCATTCCTCGAAGGGGGCGCTGCCGGGCAAACTGAAACCGGCCAGAAAATCGCCGCGGTAGAGCGCCACGGCCGCGCGCAGATCGGCGCGGCTGCCCGCGGCCAGGTGCCCGCGGAAGCGCTCCACATCGAAGGTAAAGGCCGCGTCGCGCGCGAGGGCCAGCCGGTCGCCATTGAGGTGGAGCCACGGGCGAAACGTGGGCATCAGCACCGCCAGGGCGCGACGCAGCCCCGCCCGCGCCGCGGCCGGCTCGTCGTCGGGGGCCAGCAGCGCCGCCAGGGCGTCGCGGGCATGCTCGCCCGGAGCCATCGCCAGATAGGCCAGCAGCGCCAGGGCCTTGCGCCGCTCGATCGCCACCGGCGCGCCATCGGCCAGCACTTCCGGCGGGCCGAGCAGTCGCAGTTCGATGGTCGAAGGTTTGTGTTCTTCCATAGCGACGCCTTACCCCCGATGGAAGCGTAGAGCTATTGTACCCGCCCTCCCGTCACATGCAACGCCATCCGCAACGCCAGGCGGCACAGGTGCGCAACGGCCACGGTGTAGAGTGAGGATGCAAGGGGCCAGACGCGGCCTGGGGCAACCAGCCCCTGACACCTGGTTTCTGGTCAGTGCTGGCAGCGTAACCGCCAGCACCCGCAGCCCGTGCGCAGGGGGATGGGGAAACCGGGTTTCTCCACGCCCCCGCCCGCGGGAGGGTGTGGGAGGGCGAAGCCCTCAAGCAGGGGTCTGGGGGAACCGGGTTCGCCCAGACCCCACCCGCGGGAAGGTGAGGGCGCAGCCCGCGGGCAGGGGGATGGGGAAACCGGGTTTCCCCATCCCCCTGCCCGCGGGAGGGTGTGGGAGGGCGAAGCCCTCAAGCAGGGGTCTGGGGGAACCGGGTTCGCCCAGACCCCACCCGCGGGGGGCTGGGAGGGCGCAGCCCGTGCGCAGGGGTCTGGGGAAACCCGGTTTCCCCAGACCCCCGCCCCGCAGGGGCATGGGGAAACCGGGTTTCCCCATTTCCCCACCCGCGGGAGGGTGTGGGAGGGCGAAGCCCTCAAGCAGGGGTCTGGGGGAACCGGGTTCGCCCAGACCCCACCCGCGGGGGGCTGGGAGGGCGCAGCCCGTGCGCAGGGGTATGGGGAAACCCGGTTTCCCCACACCCCCGGAGGCGGACCGTGCACCAGCCCCGGGCGTCGAACGAAACGAAGCGTACTATGTTACGGCGCATCCCACAATACTGGACCTGGCGGTTCTTACTTGGCTTCTTCTTCCAGACCATCCCCGCCGCGATACTCACCCCGCTGCTGACACTGACCCTGGCCGAGCGGGGGGTTGAGGCCTGGATCATCGGCAGCCTGGTAGCCGCGGGTTCCCTATCGTATATGCTGGCCCTGGCGGCCACGCCGGGCCTGGTGCGGCGCTACGGGCAGCAACCGGTCTTTCGCGCGGCCCTGGCCCTGGGCACGCTGGCGCTGGTCGGGCTGACGCTGGTCGAGCGCCCGTTGCTGCTGGCCGGCGGCTTCGCCCTGGCGGGCTTCACCGCGGGTCTGCGCTTCACCCTGGCCGAGAGCTGGGCGCCGGCGCTGGCCGCGCCGGAGGCGCGCGGGCGGGTGATGGCGCTCTTCCAGACCAGCATCGGCGCGGCGCTCTTCGTGGGTGCCGGCAGCCTGCTGGTGACGGGCATCTATGGCTCCACGCCGCGGCTGCTGGCACTGGCGACGGGGCTGGCGGCGCTGGCGCTGCTCTGGCCGATGCGCGCGCCCGCTGCGGCCCGCGAGGCGCCGCTCAAGACCGGCCTGCGGGGCGCGTTGGCGCAGGTCGGGCCGCTGGCGCTGGGCATGGCCTTGCTCGGCGGCCTGTTCGAGTCGGGGTTGAGCGTGGCCCTGCCGCTCTACGGGCTACAGATCGGTCTCGGCTCGACCCTGGTGGCCGGCATCGTCACCGCGATGGGGCTGGGCAGCCTGGCGCAGTACCCCTTTGGCGCCCTGGCCGACCGCTGGCCATGGCGCCGGGTGATCGTCGCAACCACCGTAGTGATCGCGCTGAGCGCGCTGCTCCTGCCGCTGGCCCGGGGCGCGCCCTGGCTGCTGCTGCTCCTCGGCGTGGTCTGGGGCAGCGCCGGCGGGGGCCTGTACACCCTGGCCACCATTCGCAACAGCGCCCGCCTGCGCGGCGAGCGCCTGATCACCGCCTCGGCGGTGACGCAGTTCGCCTACATGATCGGTGACGCCAGCGGACCGGCGCTTGGCGGCGCGGCCCTCGATCTGGCCCCGGGGTTCGGCCTGCCCGCCCTGGTGATCGGCGCCGGCCTGCTCGGGCTGGCCTTGATCCTCAGGATGAGCGGGCCTGCGCGGGGGCAACATCTATCGCCCCTGCCATGCGCCCTGCCCCGCCCCGCACGGACGAGACATCGTGTTCGCGCGCATACATCCCGGGTCACGTCGTCCGGCGCCGGGAGCGCGGGCAGCTTGCCCGCGCAGAACCCGGCGGGTGAACTGCCCGCGCTCCCAGGGTAACCCGACGGTTATTCAGGCTGACGGCATCTTGCGCCGCGGCCTTGCGCCTTTCCAGAAGATGAGAATTTTTTCCATTGACAAAGCCGGAAAACATGTGATATAACATGCGTAACGCATCGCGTTATCCTTCGCCTGATTCTCCTCATGTCTACCGGGAATACGGCCTCTGTCGCGGACCGCGCAGTGTCTTGTAATCCCCAGGACGCGCAGCCAGACCCGAAGGGGTGGGAGAAGAACAGGCCCGGCGGAACAATGGCGATCCGTCGGCTGGCGACAGCGGCGTCGCTGGCGGCTACGCAACGACTGGAGGACTTCCATGGCTCCCGTTACGCTACCCCTGGCTGGTCTCACCCGACTGTTCAAGTTCCCCGACATGGTGCGATCGCTCAGCGGCGTCAGTCCGCAGGAGATCGGCCTGTTGCTGAAGAGTATTACGAGCAAGCGGCGGCCACAGGCGCTGCCGCCGATCAATAGCGACTTCTACGACATCAGCGAGATGCTGACGGAGGAGGAACGGGCCGTGCAGCGGGGCATCCGCGCCTATATGGAGCAGCGGGTGCGCCCGATCATCGGCGCCTATTGGGAGCGGGGCGAGTTTCCCCACGAGTTGCTCCCTTCGTTCGCCGCGATGACCCGGGAAGTGCTTGGCGATCGCCTGCACGGCATCAGCGGCATCGGCCCCGTTGTCGGCGGGGTCATCGCGATGGAACTGGCCCGCGTGGACGCCTCGATGTACACCTTCCTGGGCGTGCATTGGGGCCTGGCGATGGGGTCAATCGATCTCTTCGGCAGCGAGGAGCAGAAGCGGCGCTGGCTGGGGCCAATGCAACGCTTCGAGCAGATCGGCACCTGGTCGCTCACTGAGCCTGAGGTCGGCTCGGCTGCGGCGGCGGGCCTGACGACCACGGCGCGCCGCGACGAGCACGGCTGGGTGCTGCATGGCGCCAAGAAGTGGTGCGGCAATGCGCCCTTCGCCGACCTGAACATCGTCTTCGCCCGCGACGTGAGCGATCACCAGGTGAAGGCGTTTGTGGTCGAACGCGGCACACCCGGTTATCACGTCGAGAAACTGGAGGGCAAGATCGCCCTCCGCGTGGTGCAGAACGCCGACGTGCGCCTCGAACAGGTGCGCGTGCCGGAAGCCAATCGGCTCCCCGGCGTGAAGAGCTTCCGCGACGTGGCCCGGCAGTTGGGGATGGCCCGCGGCCACGTGGCCTGGGCGATGACCGGCGTGGCCATGGGGGCCTACGAACGCACCCTGGAGTACGCTAACCAGCGTATCCAGTTCGGGCGGCCGATCACCAGCTTCCAGCTCGTGCAACATGGCCTGGTGCGCATGCTGGGCAATGTGACGGCCATGCAGACCCTCTGTATGCGCTTGAGCCAGCTTCAGGCCCGCGACGGCAAGATCAGCCAGGAGCGCGCTTCGCTCGCCAAGGCCTACTGCGGCGAGCGCCTGCGCGAGACGGTGGCCATCGGGCGCAATCTCCTCGGCGGCAACGGCATCTTGCTCGAGCACGAGGTGGCGCGCTACTTCGCCGATGCCGAGGCCCTCTACTCCTACGAGGGCACCCACGAGATGAATACACTGATCGTTGGCCGGGCCATCACGGGGATGAGCGCGTTCCTGTAGGAAGATCGTTTCCGGTTCGATAGGGGGGATGGGTGGGCGCCGCTCTCGTTTCCCCATACCCCCACCCGGTGGGAGGGTTTGGGAGGGCGTAGCCCTCCCAAGAATTATTTTGATCCCGTCAGTGTGCAGCGGAGCCGCATGGACGGCTAACGTGAACATAGGCTGCTGGATCAGGGGGGTGGGGAAACCGGGTTTCCCCACCCCCCTGCCCGCCGGAGGGCCTGGCCCTCACGCAGGGGAATGGGGAAACCGGGTTGCCCCATCCCTCCGCCCGCAGGAGGGTTTGGGAGGGCCTGGCCCTCACGCAGGGGAATGGGGAAACCGGGTTGCCCCATCCCTCCGCCCGCAGGAGGGTTTGGGAGGGCGCAGCCCTCCCAAGAAGAACCTATGTTCATTCTGTTCGTGCGCGGCGGAGCCGCATGGAGGGCTAACGTGAACATAGGCTCTCGGCAAGGGGGATGGGGAAACCCGGTTTCCCCATACCTCAGCGGACGCGGGCCGGAGGCCCGCGCACCCAGGCCCCGGCCCCTGGGAGGGTTTGGGAGGGCGTAGCCCTCCCAAGAATAACCTTATGTTCATTACGGCGTTGTGCGGCGTAGCCGCATGCACGGCTGACGTGAAAGCGTCAAGCGCCAGCGACCGCCGCGCGGGAGGCGCGGGTCCAGACGGGGGGTTTTCCCTGCAGCGCGGCGACGATCTCGGCGCCCAGCATGGCCGCCTCGCGGAGCCGGGGCGGGCTGATCCAGTCTACCGTATCGGCGCGAGTGTGCTCCGGCGGCTGGCGGGCAACGTTCGAGAAGGCCACGCCGGGTACGCCGCGCAGCGCGAAGAAACCGTGGGCGCTCTCCATCCATGGCGCCACCCACACCACGCCGGGGTAGCGGCGCATCAGGCGCTCCAGCGCCTCCGCGAAGGCCGGCGAGCCTTCGAGGAACGTGATACTGTTGGGCGCCAGCCATTGTCCGACGCCGTCGAAGTTCAGCACTGCCACAATTGCCTCGAGATCGGCGCTGGGTTGCCGGATGTACTCCGCGGCGCCCGATGGCGGGTACTGCTCGCCGTTGAAGGCGACCACTTCCAGACCGATGCCGAGGTGATGCGCCCCCAGCATCTCCGCCAGCGCCAGCAGCACGGCCACGCCGGCAGCGTTATCGGCGGCGCCCGGTGTGTCGATCTTTGTGTCAAGGTGGGCGCAGAGGAGCACACGGGGCTCATCGCGCCCCCCCCGGCGCCCGATGACGTTCCAGGCGCTGCCGACACTGCGCCGGGTATTGATCCGCAGCCGCGCCGGCACGCCGGGCTGACGCAGCAGCAGTAAGCCCACCTCGGCCGGCACCGTCGCCGAAGCCAGCGCCAGATCGGGGTCTTCGATCAGACGGGCCGGCGCCGCTCCGCGCGTTTGCACCATCAGCACCGCCTCCGGCGCGCCTTCCTCCAGAGCCGCGACAATGGCCGCGTCGTACTCTCCCTTCCACGGCGAGGTCCTGGACGCCAGCGGCGCCGCGGCTACCTGGCCATAGAGCACCGCTACCCGCTCGCGCATCGGCAACGCCCGTAGCTCAGCCAGCGTGCCGGCAGCCACCGTCGGCGCCTGGACATCGCAGGGCGGCGAGAAGGGATTCGCTCCTGCCTGGACCGCAACCCCGCCTACCTCTAGCGTTGTCCCCAGATCTTCCCACACCGGGCACCGATAGGCCTGAAGTTCGACAGTAAAGCCGGCGCGCTCAAGGCTGCGCGCAATGTAGCCTGCCGCGGCCACATTGGCCGCCGATCCCGCCGGACGGGCGCCGATCGTGCGGCCGAGATGGATGAGATGCCGCGTCAACTCCTGCTCAATGTGGGTCATGGGCCATCCTCCTGCTGCGCCTACTGTAGCAGGGATGCGCCCGCGCTTGGAGGAAGTCACCCTTACCGGGCGTATAGTTCCGTTAACCCCGACGCGGTTCTCCTTCGACCATCCGTCTTCGGCGGCGGGGTGTCGGGCGGCGGCACTGCCGGGCATGATCCCGGGTGGCGGGGCCAGCCCCAGAGACGTTGCCATACCCTGGGAGAAGCCGCCTTTCGTTGTGCGCATCTGCCGGTCGTGCCGTACAATAGGCAATAGCTCCGGGCGCGGAGATGCGCACGGGTTCCGAGGAGGTCTGGTGCTATGGCTCAGGAGGGTATTACCCGGTATGAAACGGCAGGCGGGGCGCGGATCTACCGCCTGCCCGTGCAGGTATTCCCTGCGCTCCGCGCGTACGTGCACCTGGTGATCGCCGGCGAGTACGTCGCCCTGGTGGATACCGGCAGCGGGCAGGGGTCCAGCGATGCCGATCTGCTCCAGGGGATGGCGCGCATCCGCGACGAGTGGGACGAAGCGGTGGACTGGACCGATATCGATCGCATCGTGCTCACCCACGCCCACATTGACCACCACGGCGGCTTGAACACGGTGCGCAGCCTCACCCCCGCGCCCCTCGCTGTGCACGAACTAGATCGGCGGGTGATCGTCAACCACGAAGAGCGCCTCACCCTCACCCGCTTCCGCCTGGGGGTCTTTTTGCGCCGCGCCGGGGTGGACGACCAGCGCCGCGCGCGCATGCTGGCGATGTACAGCGGCGCGAAAGATAGCGTGCGCTCGATGCCGGTGGAGGATGTCCTGCGCGACGGCGATCTGCTCGACGGCGTGTTTCGGGTGATCCACGTCCCTGGGCATTGCCCCGGTCAGGTGTGCCTGCAGATTGACGATATTCTGCTCACCGCCGACCACGTCTTGCCCAACTTCTCGCTCTTCCTCTCCCCCGAGAGCCTGACAGCCTCCAACGGCGTCGATCACTTCTTGCTCTCGCTCCGCAAGGTTGCCGCCCTCAGCGATGTGCGCCTGGGCCTGGGCGGCCACGACCGTCCGGTGCCGGATCTGGGCGCGGCAGTGGCGAAGATCGAGGCCACCCAGCGCCAGCACATCGAGCGGGTGTACGAAGCCTGCGCCCGGCCAAGCACCATCGCCGAACTGACCGCCCGGCTCTACCCGTTCGTGCGTGACTACGATGAACTGCTCGCCCTGCAGAAAGTGGGCGCGTATGTGGAATATCTGGACCAGCGGGGTATGCTGGCCATCGCCAATCTGGACGAGGTGGCCGAGGATGACGCTGCCGCCCCGCGCTATCTGGCGATCTGAATGGTATCAGCCCGAAAGCAGCGCCAGCTCACCCGTTTCGTCCACGGTCCAGACGGTTCCGTCGCTAGCGACCACGCCCGCCGCGCGCCAGCGTTCGGGCAGGGGGCGGGGCAGGGCCAGGAGACCACCCCCGGGTGTGTCGAGGAGGGTAAAATCCAGTTGACCGCGTTCGGCCACATCAACCCGCACCCGCCAGCAGCCGTTCCACTCGCGGTAGAATTCGTAGCGCAACTCCACCTCACCGAGCAGGCGGGTCAGGGTAGCGTGAATACACCGTCGCGCGATCGGCGCACGGCGCCGCAGGTCGGTCAGCGGTACAGGACGTTGGGCTGCGCTCATGCAAGGCGTCTCCATCAGCCGTCCATGCGGCTCGCGCCGCACACCGACGGGATGAACATACTTCTCGGGAGGGCCAGGCCCTCCCAAACCCTCCCGCGGGCGGGGGGATGGGGCAACCCGGTTTCCTCATCCTCCTGCGTGAGGGCCAGACCCTCCCGCGGGCAGGGGGGTGGGGAAACCGGGTTGCCCCACCCCCTCGCCAGGGGCTTATGTTCACGTTAGTGAACCAGGCCCGTTGGAGGAGAGGTATGGGGACATCGGGTTCCCCGTACCCCCGCTCAGTCTCACCCGCGCGCCGAGTGGAGCAGCGCCGTGGGACGATCACGTCGACGCCGGTGATGGCCTCGCGCTATGCAAGAGTATAGCGCATGTCTCGCAAGCGATCACAGGTTGTCATAGTCTTTGAGCAATTACTCCGCCCGTCCATACGGCTGCGCCGCACCCCGACGGAATGCCCATGAAGGTTCTTCCTGGGAGGGCTGCGCCCTCCCACACCCTCCCGCGGGCGGGAGTGTGGGGAAACGCGGGAAAGGGGGGGTATGCGGGGAGGCTTCGCCTCCCCGCACCCCTCCACGGCGTACGTCATGTCAATCACAGTCCAGAGAACGTGTCCACATTTGAAGGCGGAACTGCTGTCAGGCGACCGCCGGGGGGCAGCAAGCGGCGCTGCGCCCATATCGCCAGGAAGGAGCAGTTATGTCAAATTGGCCCACGCGCCCGGTCATCTACGAGATCAACACCTGGGTCTGGCTCAGCGAACTGAGCCGGCGCCACGCTCGGCCGATTACCCTGGCAAACGTGCCCGATGCCGTGTGGGACGCCCTAGCGTCATGGGACATTGACGCAGTATGGCTGATGGGCGTCTGGGAGCGCAGTCCAGAAGGGCGCCGCGCGGCGCTGGCGAACGAGGAACTGATGGCCGAACTGCGCCAGACGCTGCCCGATCTGCGGCCTGATGATGTGATCGGCTCGCCCTTCTGCGTCCGGCGCTACGAGGTCGATCCGCACCTTGGCGGGCGCGAGGGGCTGGCCTATGCGCGCGAGGCGCTGGCCCGCCGGGGCATGCGGCTCATCCTCGACTTCGTGCCCAACCACGTTGCCCCCGATCACCCCTGGGCCATCGAACATCCGGAGTATTTCATTCAGGGAAGCGAGGAGGATGTGATGCGGGCGCCGGCGGACTGGTTGCGCGTCGGCCCGGCGATCTTCGCCCGCGGGCGCGACCTCCACGCTGCGCCCTGGCCGGATGTGCTCCAACTGAACGCCTTCAACCCCGAATTGCGCGCCGCGGCCCGCGCTACCCTGCGCGACATTGCCGCTCAGTGCGACGGCGTGCGCTGCGATATGGCCATGCTGCTGATGAACGATAGCTTCGCCCAGACCTGGGGCCAGCGGGCCGGCCCGCCGCCGGCCGCGGAGTACTGGGCGGAGGTGCTCGGCCCGGTGCGCCAGGCCGTCCCCGAGTTTATCTGGATCGCCGAGGTGTACTGGAACCGCGAGTGGGCCTTGATGGAGTTGGGGTTCACCTTCTGTTATGACAAAGTGCTGTACGACCGCCTGGCCCAGGGCGACGCCGCGCAGGTGCGCGCCCATCTCGCCGCCGCGCCCTCCTTCCAGGCGCGCCTGGTGCGCTTCATCGAGAACCACGACGAGCCGCGGGCCGCCACGCGCTTCGGCCCCGCCCGCCAGCGGGTCGCCGCCGTCGCCGCCATGACCCTGCCGGGGGCGCGGCTGCTCCACGAGGGGCAGTTCGAGGGCCGGACCGCCCGGCTTCCCGTGTTTCTGGCCCGTCGCCCGATCGAGATCCACGACCAGGAATTGCCCGGCTTCTACCACCGGCTGCTTGCCGCCCTGCGCCACGAGCCGCTCTGGCGTGGCTCGTGGCACCTCTGTGTCTGCGACAACCAGGACGATCCGCGAGGCAGCCTCAACCTGCTGGCATGGCTCTGGACCAGCGAGGCCACCTGGGCGCTGGTGGTGGTGAACCTGGGGGACACGCCGGCCTATGGCCGTGTGCACATGGCCTGGGATGGACTGGCGGGCCAACGCTGGACGATCGAGGACGTTCTTAGCGGCACGACCTACGAGCGTGATGGTGATGAGATGTACCTGCGCGGGTTGCACGTGATCTTGCCCGCCTGGGGCGCGCATCTGTTTCTGACCAGCGTCCGGTGAAGAGAGCCGTCCCCCCGGCTGCGAGATCTTCTCTCTCCGCGCGCCGCGTGGCTGCTATGATTACGAGGGGCGCATGGGGCATACCCTCCGCGGGAGGGTGTGGGCAGGCGCCGCCCCCGCGCCGATGCGGGCCGGAGGCCCACGCACCCGGGCCCGTGCCTATGACTTGCCCGTGGGAGGGTGGAGGTGAACGCCGCCTTCCAGCGGGGGTATGGGGAAACCCGGTTTCCCCATACCCCCGCTGGAGGGTTCGGGAGGACAAAGCTCTCAAGCAGGGCTATGGGGAAACCAGGTTTCCCCATGCGCTCACCCCGTGAGAGGGTTTGGGAGGGCGTGGCCTCCCAGGAACAACCAATGTTCATTCTGTTCGTGTGCGGCGTCGCCGCATGGACGGATGGAATAGGAGCGAAGGCGCAGTATGGATGCACTCGCCCAACGGGCCAACCACGGCGCCGGTCTCGACCGGCTGTTGCACGCCTGGCAGGGACGCTTTACGCTGGGTCTGTCGCCCGCGGCCCTGATCCTTGCCTATGTAGACTGGCTCACCCACCTGGCCAACGCACCGGGCAAGCAACAGGCCCTGGCCCAGCTTGCCCTGGCCCAACTGGTAACCTTCAACCGTTACGCCCTCGGGTCCGCCCTGAACCCCCAGGCCCCGCCGGACGATCCCGACCTGCCCGAGGATCGCCGCTTCGCCGCCCCGGAGTGGCAACTCTGGCCCTTCAATCTGTATGCCCAATCCTTCTTGCTGGCTCAGCAGTGGTGGAGCGCCGCCACCACCGGCGTCTCAGGCGTCTCGCGCCATCACGAGCAGGTAACCACCTTTGTGGCGCGTCAGTTGCTCGATATGGTCGCTCCGACAAACTTTCTGCTGACCAACCCCGAGGTGCTCCACGCCACCTGGCTCCAGGGGGGCGTCAACCTGCTGCGGGGCACCCTCAATGCGCTGGATGACTGGAAACGTTCCATCGAAGGACGCCGACCTGCCGGCGCAGAGCAGTATGTGCCGGGGGAGCGCGTGGCGATCACGCCGGGGAAGGTCGTCTACCGGAACCACCTGATCGAACTGATCCAGTACGAGCCGGCGACCGAACAGGTGTACGCCGAACCACTGTTGATCGTGCCGGCCTGGATCATGAAGTACTACATCCTCGATCTCTCGCCCCACAACTCCCTGGTTCGCTACCTGGTGGAGCATGGCCATACGGTGTTCATTATCTCGTGGAAGAACCCCGGCCCCGCAGATCGCGATCTGGGGATGGACAACTACTTTCGCGACGGGGTGATGGCAGCGCTGGACGCGGTAGGGGCCATCGTGCCCGGGCGCCAGATCCACACCGCCGGCTACTGCCTCGGCGGCACCTTGCTGACCATGGTCGCCGCGGCCCTGGCGCGCGACAACGACGAGCGCCTGCGGAGCGTCACCCTCTTCGCCGCGCAGACCGACTTCAAAGAGGCCGGCGAGTTGACGCTCTTCATTGACGAGAGCCAGGTGGCCTACCTCAACGATATTATGGCGGTGCAGGGCTACCTCGACTCCTCGCAGATGGCCGGCGCCTTCCAGTTGTTGCGCTCGCAGGATCTGATCTGGTCGCGGATGATCCGCGAGTACCTGCTGGGCGTGCGCGAGCCGATGAACGACCTGATGGCCTGGAACGCTGACGGCACGCGCCTGCCCGCCCGGATGCACGCCGAGTATCTGGTGCACCTGTTTTTGAACAACGACCTGTTCGAGGGGCGCTACCGCATTGGCGCACGGCCCATCGCGCTGAGCGACATCCGCGCGCCGCTTTTCGTCGTGGCGACGCGCACCGACCACGTCTCGCCGTGGCGCTCAGTCTACAAATTGATGCTCCTGGAAGATACCGAGGTGACCTTCGTCTTGACCAGCGGGGGACACAACGCGGGGATCGTCAGCGAGCCCGGCCACCCGCGCCGGAGCTACCAGATTGCCACCAGTTACCCCAGCGACAAGTACGTGGATCCCGACACCTGGCAGGCGAGCGTGCCGATCCATAGCGGTTCCTGGTGGCCGGAGTGGCACCGCTGGCTGGCCGACCGTTCCAGCGGCATGACGCCGCCGCCGCGCATGGGCGCGCCCGCGTGCGGCTATGCGCCGCTGATGGACGCCCCGGGAACCTATGTGTTCCAGACATAAGCCGGGAGGGGCGAAGCATGCTTCGCCCCTCCCGGACCATCGTCCGCGCAGGGGTACAGGAACATCGCGTTTCCCCACGGGTCTATCAACCCGTCAGCGCCAGTTCGTCGGCCTGAGCGATTTCAATCGGGATCATCGCCACGCGTGGCGTGACGCTGTCGCGTGGGCGCATAGCACGGTTGTATTCGCTGCACCAGTACTTCCCGTCCACCAGATAGGCGTAGTAGCAGGTGCTGCCCGCCGGCACGGTCACCGTCGCTTCCCAGTACTGTTCACCCCGGCGCATCGGGGTGGCCGAAGTGCTCCAGTTGTTGAAATCGCCCACGAGATGGATGCTATCGGCCCAGATCTGTGCTGGCAGGCGAAATACGACCATCACCTGCTCGTTATTGAGTGGGAGTTGCACGATCATCGGAGTACCCTTCTGTGTGTCCATCTGCCCGGCAAACGCCGCCGGTAGCGATTGGGCACGCCGGAGGATACGAGCGGCTCTTTATGATTGATATTGATGCAGTCTTGCCGCAGTGATGGCCCGCTCGTGCCTGGAGCCCGCCATCAGCACGCTCCTCCTGCCTGTCTGATCTCAGGGTACCATTCCTCACGCGCCGCGTCACTCCGTATCACTACGAGACGTACATCACAAGCGCCACGGATACGGGGCTTTACCATCGGGTCAACCCCGTAGTTCTACGGATCGGGTGTGCAGCTCCGTGGCATTCTGATGGCAAATGGAGGACAGAAAGGGCCGGCCCTCGCTCACGGAAGGCACGGGCTGCGCCCCTGCTTCGGCCCAACAACCCGGCAACGAGATTCGAACCGGCCATCAGGCACTGGGGAGCGGATGGGGCAACCGGGTTGCCCCATCCCCACCCGGTGGGAGGGTTTGGGAGGACTACGCCCTCCCAAGAAGGATGTTCATCCCGTCGGGGTGCGGCGGAGCCGCATGGGCGGCTAACGTGAAAATAAGCCCTCGGCGAGGGGTATGGGGAAACCAGGTTTCCCCATACCTCACTAGCCCCTCGGGGTGCGGTACGGCCCCAGGTAGCGCTGCACAAGCGCCAGGTCGAACTCCTGCTGGAGCCAGGTGCGGGCGCCCTCGGCGGTGGCGGCCAGGGCGTGACCGAGTTGCCGGCAGATCGCGTCGGCCAGGAACTGCGGCAGCGGCTCCTGGATGCTGCTGACCCGCAGGGCGCCGCGAAAGGTCGCCAGCACCGCGCCCAGCGGCTCACGGGCGATCAGGGCCGCCGGCAGCTCCAGGCGGTAGGCCGGCCCCAGGCCGTCGGGGCGGTAGTAGAGCACGTAGAGCTGCCCGTAGCCCCGCTCGATCGCCGCGCGCCGGTCGCGAAAATCGCCGATGGCCGGGCTGCGGTAGCCGGTCAGCAGATGCGGCCGGTCCTTGCGGATCAGCGGGGCCGGGAGGGCGTACTCGCCGGGGTTGAGCACACTGGTCCAGAGGGTGCGATCGGTCACCGTGCCGCTCAAGCGCGGCGCGAGTTCCAGCACGTCGTCGGAGGCGGTGGCGGCTTTGGGATGCGCCACCACCCGCCGGCACTCCAGCACCAGCCGCCAGTCTTCATCCTGGAAGAAGGCCTCGATCAGCGGGCGAAAGGTATCCCACCAGGCTGGCGGTCGCCCGCCGCGGTGGTCCTGCGCATAGCGCACCAGCAGACGGTTAATCTCCAGCAGGAGCGAGTAGAACGAGCCATCGAGCACGAAGAGGCCGCTGCTGGTGGCGCGAATGCGCCGGGCCAGCAGCCGCACCTCCAGCACTGCGCGCAGGCCACCGAGAATGGCGTCCAGTTCCTCGACCGGGGGCAACAGACAGACGCGCACGTCCTGGTCGGTGAGGGTGGCATCTTCCACCGCGGCGGCGGCAATGGCGACAAAGGTGGCCCCGGCGGCGGGCACGCTGGCGTGGGCGCCATCAACGGCGCACAGGCGCCGGGCTGGCCCATCGGGGGCGGCCTTGATCCGCCGGTCGAGCGTGGCGCGCAGACGCTCACGCTCGTCCTCCAGGACGCACAGGGTCCCGCGGCAGGCCTCGGCGCAGGCGCCGATTGCCTGCAACACCGCCGCGGGCAGCGCCGCGGCGCCGATACGCTGCAGGTCCGGTTGCTGCCTGGCATGCTCCATGGGATGATCCTTTCCAGGCAATGGAAGAGTCTGGGAGCGGTGCGCCCTCCTGAGACCCCCCGGGTGCGTCCCTGGCCGGTTGGAGGGGACGGGGAAACCAGGTTTCCCCGCTCCCCTGCTCGATGCGAGGGCGTGAGCGGGCGAAACCCTCACATATTATGCCTCATGCAGCCCCAGGCGGCGCTCCAGGTCACGCATTGCGGCTACCAGTTGATCCTGGCGAATGGCGGCGCTCATATCGCCGCGGGTGCGCTCGAGCACGGCGCGCAGGGCATCGGTGGTGCGCCGCAGGCCGCCGGTGATCGCATCGGGGTAGTCCACCGTCACCAGGGCGGCATAGACGTCGTCCATCAACTGCAGCAACATCTCTCCTCTGGCCGTCTCTCCACGGCGCAAGCCGTCGAGAATGGCCCGGCGCAACTCGCTGGCCGCCTCGGCCAGGCCGTTGAGGTAGGGCGCCGGATCAACTCCAAGCGCCGCCGCGCCCGACGGTTCGCGCCCAGCCAGGAAGGCCAGCACCAGATGGGCCTCGGCGTACTCCTTCAGCGCGTCCTGCGTGTATCCCGCCGCGCGGATCTCCAGGTTGTTGGCCGTGGCCGCGTTAATCTGTGCGACCACCGCCCCCGCCGCGGCAAGCAGGCGCTCGGCTTCGGCGAAATCGCCCCGATGGGTTGCGCGGATGCTGTTGGCGCACAGGCGGATCAGTCCCCGTGAGACCCCGATGACTTGCTCGCGGGCCCCGTGACTGGCGTCGATCTGTGCGACACACTCCGCCACCAGTTCGTCAATGCTCATATGTTCTCCTTTGGTACGAGAGTATTATAGTCGTTCTTTTGGAGCAGGGGTGTGGGGAAACCGGGTTTCCCCACGCCCCTGCCCGCGGGAGGGTCTGGGAGGGCTGCGCCCTCCCAGGAACAACCGTATGTTCATTGCGGCGTGGTGCGGCGCAGCCGCATGGATGGCTGAAGTGAACATGGGGGAACCCGGTTCCCCCACGCCCCCGCCCCGCAGGGGGATGGGGAAACCGGGTTTCCTCATGCCCCCGCCCGCGGGAGGGTCTGGGAGGGCTGCGCCCTCCCAGGAACAACCGTATGTTCATTGCGGCGTGGTGCGGCGGAGCCGCATGGATACGTGAACATAGGCTCTCGAAGAGGGGTGTGGGGAAACCTGGTTTCCCCACGCCCCCGCCCCGCAGGGAAATGGGGAAACCGGGTTTCCCCATACCCCCGCCCGCGGGAGGGTCTGGGAGGGCGCAGCCCTCCCAAGAACAAACTTATTTTCATTTCGGCGTTGTGCGGCGAAGCCGCATGGACGGCTAACGTGAAAATAGGCTGCGAGAGCCAATCCCCATGTGGCGCCGCAGCCCCCCTCCCAACCTCCCCCCGCTGGGGGGAGGAGCCGGACTCCCTCCCCCCAGCAGCGGGGGGAGGGCTGGGGAGGGGGGCCGTCACCGTGCCCGCGGAGACGCGCCGCGGGCGGGCCGCCCGCGCTCCCAGGCCGTGTGCATCGGGCGTGGCGTGCCCCGCGCATGGGGCCTGACGTGACCGGGGGAGCCAGGTTCCCCCACGCCCTCGCCGGCGGGAGGGCCTGGCCCTCACGCAGGGGTAGGGGGCAACCGGGTTGCCCCACGCCCCCCTCCCAGCCTCCCCTTTAGGGGCGGACAGAACGGATGAGCGACACCCGCAACGGTCAGGTCGGGGATGACAAGGAGTCTGGAACCTTCTATGATAGGTGTATCACCAACCATCGCAGAAGGAGCCAGACTCATGACCAGGA
>Ga0209162_1000815_pt1 | contig 32796 bp, 34 predicted proteins | sample YNPNPMetaG_FD_187121 | JGI IMG/M metagenome (GOLD analysis project Ga0209162, IMG submission 187121) | Anoxygenic and chlorotrophic microbial mat microbial communities from Yellowstone National Park, USA - YNP NP MetaG (SPAdes) (version 2) ...
AAATGCTGGCAATTGTTAAAAGTAGGATTAAAAATTAGAAACATTAAGACTGCTACTCTTAATAGTAATTATTTAATAAACCCTCCAATTTCTAAAAAATATGATAATCAATGGGTCTTGGTTCCAAAATCTGGAAACTGGTCAGAGATTCAGGAATATATCAAAAAATTTCTAATTACTAATTGTTCTAATTAACCTAATCAAATCCCAATGACAAAATGTCTAATGTCTAAAATTTTTTAGTCATTGGTCATTGGTCATTATTTAGGTCAATTAGGTTAATTAGAAATTAGGTCAATTTATCTTGTAGATTTTTGTTTCCCCTGAAGTAAAAACAACCTCTCCTAAACTTGCAAATTTTTGTTCATTTAATTTTGGATATTGTTGCCTTTCTAAACTTCCTACAAAAATATAACTTACATTATATTTCTTTAAAAGATACCCTGTTTTCTCTAAATCATTTGATTCGTAAATTTCCCGAACCTCTTCTGTTCTTTTAGCCGGCTCATCAAAAGAGCCTCGCCAGAGCCATTCGTGAACCCGCCAACCCAAAATTGTTGGTAGGCCGCTGGCGGCAGAAACTCGAGCAAAATCAGTATAACTTTCTCCAACGGCTTCGACAATCACTGGTTGGCCGTCAATATTTTTTCTCAGCCACAAAACGGCTTGGTAATCATCAGGATATAAATTTTTTAAAAAATTAAGCCCATAAAGACCACGATAATTTTTCAATCCGTAATAAGATTTAATAGCAAAGTTTGGATAGATCAACAAAATAAAAATTAAAAATGAAAAATTAAAAACGATAAAGAAAAATCTAAAAATTTTAATCTTTAGAAATTTAATGGTGTTAAAAATAATATAAAAAGCGGTTAAATAAAACATTACAAACGACTGATAGGTTAGTTTAAACATTGTGTTTGCTCGTTGGTAGGAGTGAATATAAATATCTTTAATATAAAAAAATTCGGGAAAGATTATTAAGACCCAAGAGACAATCAAAAGAGTTAAAACAAAAAAATTTGCCCTGTTTAATTTATTAAACTGTCTTTGTTTAATTAAATAAACTGAAAAATTTAGGGTTAAAAATAGGGGAAATCCCCACAAGACTAAAAGCATCCAAAAAGGAGAATGAAAATCAGCTAAAGCAATCCCTCCCACTAAACTTTTGAAATTAAGATGAAAGGGCAAGGCAAAAATTATCGAACCTAAAAAAACAGGAAAAACAATTTTGGCCGTCTGGAAAAAAGTTTTTGAGAAATTTTTATATTTTAAATAATTAAACAACAAAACCAATGACCCAAAAACTAAATTATAAGTAGCAAAATCCCAAGCGTTAGTCATATAAAAAATAGCTACAAGAAGCGAGATAACGAGATAACGAGATAACGAGCCGGAAAAAATAACTGTCAAAATTAAAGCTAAAAATAACAATACATTTGGTAAATTTAATAAATGACCATGTAAGTCAGCAACAACAAAACTATAAATCGGAAACTCATGAATAGTGTTGTCTTGAGCACCAAACTGTTGGACAATAAAACGAGTGGCATCAGGATACCAGTAACCTTGATAGCTACCATGTTTGAGTAAGTACCATAGGGGGTGTAAATTTCCTCCAAGGGTTAATAAAAAAGCGGTTAGTAATCCCGCCAAAATTTCTAATTTTAAATTTCTAATTTCTAATGAATACTTAATGTCTAATGCCAAATGACCAAATTTTTTCTGCTTTCCTATAAAAAATAAATTACTTCCGAAAGAAAAACTAGCAACAAAAGTTAAAGCAAAAAGTGTAGCAATCATTAAATTGTAGGTAATTGCCGAATCTATTCCTGATAATTTTGTTAAAACAGCCGATACTAAATGACCAAAATAATAGTAATTTATATTTTCACCTGCTAACCACATATCTGCTGGAGGAAAATATCGCGAGCGCAAAATTGAATTTACAAAACCATAATCCATAAATTTTTCTAAACCATGAATATCGGGTTGAAAGCCCCTCACGTACGACCAAAAAAGAAAAGAAAGAAAAAAAAGAGCTTCTTCAAATAGCCAAATCCTCCAAGATTTTCTTACCAAACTTTTGAATTTTAATTTGTATTTTTGATATTTGATATTTGATATTTGATATTTCAGAATAAGGTAATTCAAAAAAACAAAGCCAATGATAACCAACCAAATGATTTCGGTGAAAAATGGCACTATTTTTAGGCTTCCCAAAAGCCAAACAGCATAAGAAACAAGCAAAATTCCCAGAGTTTTGGCAAAAGCATATCCTCTATCCCAAAAATTTCCAAAAAGAAAGAAAGTCAAGGGCAAAAAAACCACCCCAATCCCAAAAATCAAAATCCACCAGTATAGAATAAAAGAGAAATCAGATAACATGATTTTATATTATAAAACAATCTCTTTTCCTTTATAAATATCTTTACGAAAATTTACAAGAGTAACGCCATCGAAAAAAGATTCCGCGAGCAAATTTTTTCTGGAAATATAAAGCAGGAGGGGGAAAAATATAAAATATCAAATCAAGGACAAAATATTATGAAATTTTATAGATTAATTAAAATTATTTTTAATATCAATAAAAACTCTAACTAGAATTCTTTATCGGCAATTATCTTTCACCGAATATATTTGCATCCCCGATTTGAGATCTTTAAAAGAATATTTAAAATTATTTTGAAAAAACCAGCTTTCAATTTTTGGCAAGTTTGGATCGTTTAAGACATCTTCCACAGTAAAATAATCTATCTTATTTTCTTTTAAAAGTCGGCAAATTTCTTGGGGATTTCTGTTTTCATAAATATTTCTCATTATTCTTACTCTCTTATCAGAATCTAATCCACCTGCCCAAGGAAAGTATGGCCAACCTAAAAAAATCAACCTTCCCGCTAACGAGGCGGGGTGATAAAGATAGCTTGAGTTTAAAAAGGTAGATTTTGGAGGGGTGTTATTTTTAATCCAATCCACCCTTGAGTCTTTTTGAGCGTCGGGAATTACCATATAAGAATCATTTTTAATTGGAAAAAAATCCACAATTCCTGAAAAAACTAAAAAGAAAGTAAAAATAGTGGCTAAAATCTTCCCCAAAACATTTTTTTGCCAAATCAAAAAAATTAAATAGGCGGAAAACATGTTGCCAACTATAATAAAAAGATTCAAGAATTTGTGATTAGCTGCCATTTCTCGAGAGAATTGAAAAAAATTAGGGATGAAAAATAAAGGAATAAAAGCTAAAAAAACTTTTTTAGCCAACTTTTTGCTTTTCCAAAAACCAAGAGGAATGAAAAACAAACTTAAACCTAAATTATAAAACCAATAATGAAGAAAGTTCTTAATATTTAGTCTGCCGGCGATTAAATATCCTGGATTAAACCTAAAATTTCCCTGCCCCCCAACCCTTATTAAAAAAAGTTGAGGAAAACCAATTAAAAAAGCAATTAATAGCGTCACAAATAAAGGCCTTCTTTGGCGAGAAAAAATTAGGAAAAACACGCTAAAAATAACCATTAACATTCCATAACCGACACTATGGATAATAGGAAAAATACCTATAATAAAACCAGCAAGGAGTGCTCTTTTTAGAGTAAATTGTTGACCATTAATCTCACTTTTTAAAAACAGAAAACACAAAAACAAAATCAAAAAGTAAGCAAGAGCAAGATGTCTTTGATTAGTATAGATGTTTAAACTCCAAAAAGCACTAACAATTTTCCCATCATATGGGCCGAATGAAGGAAAGTTCCTATTGTTAATAATTTCAGAAAGCGTATTTAAAGAAAAAGGATGTTGGTGAAAGAACTCCAAAAATGATAAGGAGCTATTAAAAAGGAAAAAAGAAACACTTAAGAAAGCAACGAAACGACTTTTGAAAATTAATTTGGCAAGAAAATAAATCACCAAAACCAAACCAGAAAAACTTAAAAGACTGGGTAAATTTAAAGCAAAGTCTAAGGGCAATCCAAATCTTTCTAAAAGCCCTACAATTAGATAAAAAAGAAAATGATAATGAATCTGCTCTCCAGCAAATAGAGGATCGCAAGGAGGCCAATTTCCTCCCCAAGAAAAAGAACGAATTAAGGGAATATTAGCGGCAAAATCGCTCCAAACTTTAGCGGCAATTAACATCTGGTTGTCTTTGTAGCTAAAAGTATGCCACATCAACCACCAAGAAAAACAAAAAGCAAAAACTACCAAAATTGCCTCCGGCCAATTTTTCTTAATTGTTTTCAATAATTTCCTGGGCGATTTTTTCAGCTTGGTCAATAGCATAATTCACCCCCCTATCCCAAGGATAAATTGTTTGCATATTTGCTAAATAAAGATTTTTAGGAAAAGTTTTTTTAATCTTCGAAAGTAATTTTGAATAATTAACAGTAACGATTGGTTGGGCAAATAAATTAGTGAAGAGTGAAGAGTGAAGAGTGAAGAGGCGAAAATTATAATTTGGATTTATTTTTTTAAGATAAGGAAGAAATTCTTCAAAAATTTGCCTGGCGGTCATTTTGAAATATCGATGGTTTTGGGGATAGTAACCACCAACATATAAAATATGCTGACCGTTGTAATATTTTGGATCAGCAAAATTGGTATGTTCCACCACCGCAACGAAAGGAAAACCAGGCTCGTTAATATTCAACCAATAAGTTCCCTCGGTTAAAAATTGCCTTTTTAAAACCAAAATTAAACTTATTGCCCCAAGCATTGGTGGAAATTCTTTGGGAAAAAACATTTCTGAAGGTGTAGTAATAATTATTTTGTCAAAATCTTTTAATTCTTTTAAACTTTTAATCTCATGGTTTAAAAATATTTCTCCTCCATTTTCTTTTATTTTCTTTGCCAATGCCTCTGTTAGAACCTGAAAACCCCCTTTTAAATATCCCAATTTCGCACTTCTTTTTTTAATTCTTGCCCAAAACCAAGCAGCAGAAATTTTTTTTGCATAAGAGCCAAATTTTCCTTCCAAAAGGGGTTGCCAAAGAATTTGAAAAGCTTGCTGCCCGTAAGCAGAAGAAAGCCAATCCCAGGCAGAAACTTTTTCCAGCAATTGCCAATTATTATTGGCCTTAAGGTAAAAAGTCACCAAACCAGTGCGAATTTTTTCCAAAAAATTTAAATAAGGAAAAAACAAAAGATTAAAAGGTGAATCAAATTGAGAAATTTTGCCTTTGTAAAAAATTGAGGTTTTGAGCCGCAAATAAAAAAGCCTGGAAGATAAATTAAGCTCAGAAATTAAATTTTTCGCCGCCTCATCAGAAGTAAATAAATGATGAAAAAAATTCTCCAATGACCAACGCCAATTTTCTTTTTTAAAACCAGAAGCTAAACCTCCAAGCTGGCTATCTTTTTCAAAAATAAAAACTTGATGATTTTTTTGAGAAAGTCGGTAACCGGCAGTTAATCCAGTAATTCCACCGCCAATAATAGCTATTTTCATAAAAATTATTTTATCACAGGGAAATTATTTAAAAAATTAGGAGCAAACTCGTAAGTAGGAGAACAATTCCTCCGAAAACCGCTCCTGCTGTCGGTAGGGTAAATCCTGCTTGAGGAAGTTCTACTTGGGCAACATAAGTAGTTGGCGTTGGTGTAGCCTGAGCTTGAGGAGGAGAAGTAGGTGTTGGTGTTGGCGTTGGTTGAGAAGTAGGTGTTGACGTCAAAGTGGGCGTCGGAGTTGGAGTAGGAGTCACAGTAGGCGTTGGCGTTGGACGCGGCGTGCCGGTTGGAGCCGGCGTGGAAGTGGGCGTCGGAGTTGGAGTAAGAGTGGGTGTTGGAGTGGGACGCGGTGTCCCCGTAGGGGTGGGCGTAGGTGTACCAGTAGGCGTTGGGGTAGAAGTTGGTGTAGGACGCGGAGTACCGGTTGGAGTGGGGGTAGGAGTTGGAGTGGCAATAGAAAAAACTAAGGTGCATTGTTGAGAAACAGCCTGTGGCTTAGAAACAGGCGCTGTGGGAGCAACTGGTTGCTTTCTCAATTGATAAAGCTTAAGTGCTGTTATAACAGCCACCACCGCTAAAACTCCGGTTATTCCGGCAATTAAAACTATCAACCAATTTTTCTTTAAAAATTCCTTCATTTTTATCTCCAGCCTAAAGTAGTATGATGAACTTCTGCTTGAACTTCAAAGTTTGTTACCCCGCTTGGGATAATATACTCCACATAGAAATGCTGTGTACCCGCTCTTTTATTGGTAGTTTCGCACCAACCACTAACTAAACTTACACCACTTCCTGTGCACCAACTACTATTAGCAGTTCCATTTACCCTGAATCTTGCTTTATCCAATTGTCCGGAGCCGCTAAGCTCTCCCATCACTGCAAAATAAACATGGTCTCCTGGTTTAAGAGAACTTAGTTGAGAAGATGTTAATTCCTGCCAACTAAGATTATAGGCTTTAATCCAATTACAGGTTGCTGCTGGCGCCGGAGTCGGCGTCGGGGATGGAGGAGGAGGGCCTCCGCCACAGTCTATTTTATAGGTAATAATATTGCCCGCTGGTGCTCCTCCTGCTGCTGCGCGAATATCAATCTGCGCTTTACAGTCTCCATCCCAGGGCAGGGCAGGAAAACAAACCTGTCCCCCATTTCCAATCCAGTTACTTGACCTTTGATGCGCCTCGGTATTTCCACAATTTTGTGGACCGTCTGTATAAACTTCTGCCAAATAAAGACAGTTTTCATATTCCTGCGGTAATTCTAACTTTAAACACGCATGACCTCCATTGTTACAAGTAGCATAGCCCGCTGGTAAAGTTCCTGTCTGTTTTACGTATGGGGTAACATCGTAGGGACAACCAGAAGGGGGAGTTCCCCGAGGAGTAGGGCTAACTCCAGGGGTAACCCCACATCTTCCCCAGCAATGTGGATGTGCAAGACACGCACTGCCACAATAGGTTCCCGGGCCCCAATTACCACCTTGACAAGTATGCTCGCAACAGCTTTCCGTGTTACAGTGGGTGCCTGTCAAACCTTGGCAGCTAGCACCCTCTCCCGGACATTGTGGTTGAGGAGCAGACGTTGGAGCTCCTCCCCCGCCGGAAGGAACACAGGGATCGCAATAAGAATCAGAACTCCAACTACAGCAAGGTCCCTCTCCTACACAAGTGCAGGTGGAATTCCTTTTATGACACATTCTTGTTCCTGGTTGACCGTTAACAGTACAGGCTTCGGGATAATCCTCTTCGCAAGGAGCTCCCACCCTCCCGCACAAAATAGCTTTTTTTCTTATCTCCTGTCTTTGCTTAACCAAAAACACCCCTGCCGGGATAGCAACTAAAAGCAAAAAAACACCAAGAAAAATACCAAGTTTTTTAAATGAAAAAGAAGGCTTGGAAGAAGGAGAGCCAAGCGAGCCAACATTAATTACCTCTTCTGAGGTAGAAAAAGAGTCGGCGGCTTGAGACAATTCCTCGCTCATTTAATTTCTCCTAAAAAATTAGCCCCTATTCCTAAAATTATCAAACTAATTCCCATTATAGAGAGCAAAAATGTGGGTGTCAATAGTCCAGACCTCGGAATACCACTTCCGGTAGAAGGCAAGTATGTCCTAGGAATAGCCGTAGGAGAAGCAGGGGGCGAGGGAATAAAAGTTGGGGTAGGAGTAGCGGTTGGTAAAATTGTTGCCGAAGGAGAGGCGGTAAAAGCAGGTTGGAGCTCACCTGCCGCCAAAACAGTAAAACTTCTTCTAACCGTCTGGCCGCTTGGCAAGCTAACAGTAACAGTGTGAACGCCGGGCGTAAGAGAAGAAGGTGGTACCCATTGCCATTTTCCGTCCTCTCCAATAATCACACTCCCGCGAAAGGTTTCCGGTGACTCAACAATAATAGTCAAATTCTCTCCTGCTGGTCCCTCTCCAAAAATCTGGGGCGTTGACGTACTTATGTTTTCTCCCTCGCCTGGATTAATAATTCTCAAAGAATAAGAGGGCGTAGAAATATTTTCCACGCTAAATCTCGGGCTCGATGTTTGCTCAATAGGAGTTGGTGTAGGAGAAGTTGATTGCTGACGAAAATCAAAATTTTCTCCCAAGACAACTTGGGGGAGAGGACTATCGTTTTTAGTGGTTGTAATTGCTGTAGCGATTCCTTCAGGACCGGCCTGAAAGAAAAATTCTTCTATAGAAGCCTCTTTATCATAAGTTGCCCAAGAAGATAAATCAGCGCTTCTGGCTAAATTTAAAGGGATCGCCCAAGTTCCCGAAGGACGAGTAAGGGCAGAAAGAGGGGAAGCATTTGCCAGTGTAAGATAAACAATTACACCCTCGGCAGGAGTCCCCTCTTTTTTTACCACCGTTCCGTAGGCAATATCACTTGGAAACCCACTGCTCGATAAAGCAGGAGCCGTTTTTACTCCGTATGGTTGACCATTGTTATCAAAGGTTTTCCCGGCAGAGTTAATTTTAAAAAAATAATCAGTAGCGGGCTTTAAACCTCTTATTGTTACATGGTGAGTAAAAAATTCTCCCTCCCCTCCGGAAAGCTGGTCGCGGTCGTCTTTAGCAATAAATGTAGTGTTTTCTCCTGACCAATATTGAACATTACCGGATGTTTTAGCAGCTGTCGCCCAGGAAACCGAAAAACCACTATCGCTAATATTGGTAATTTTGACCTCTTGGGGAACAATTTGCGTGTTCGCCCTTGTTAACCAGACAGAACCATTTCTAACAAGAAAAACCCCCCCAGCGGCGCCAAAAATTAAAAGTAAAAGACCAATAATGGTTGGAAGACGTTTTTCTTTTTTCATATTTCATATTTTTTGGCTACTTTTACTTCCTTCTGTGCCCTTAAGATTGTTTAGCTCTTCTTCTGAAAACCAAATAGATTCCTTAAGATTTTCTATTGTTTCCCTTTTCAGTTTTGGATCTAAAGGCCTCATTTGTTCTTGAGCAACCGTGGGAATAGTATTTTTAGTAAACGCCCGATAAATCTCCAACCCTGCCCAGACCAAAACTGTAATTAAAGTCATAATTGAAATAATCAAGGCATTTTTACCAAGGACAAATTTATTGTTCATTTTTTCCTCCAAAAAAGAAAACTTTACCACTAAGGCTTAAAAGTAACTTTTTTTCCTCTTTTTCTTTTGCGGTTTTAAAGCCAAATGCTTCAAGGCGAAAAATTCGCCGAAAATTACTCAATGAGGTAAGGAAATTTTTTAAATTTTGATATTCACCGGATAAAACCATTTTAATCTCAATCTCCTCAGGATTACTTTTGCCAACCTCTTCTTTAAGATTTAAAGTAGAATAATCAATCGCCTCAAGAACCACTCCTTCTTTCGTCGCTAAAGCCTCAATTTGCCTAACCAAAAGAGAAATTTGGGAAGTCTTTGGTAAAGCTTGGTCTACTAAGTAAAAAGAATCTTGAAGAGAAAAATATTCGTTTTGAGCAAGATTTAAATTATTAATTTTTTCCTCCAATTTTTGGGCAATCATTTTCTTATCTTTAATTTCCTTTATTAGCCCGGCAATGGTAATTAAGGTTGGCCTAATCGCAAAAAGAATAAAAAAGGCAACTGTCAAAATTGAAAAAACTATTTCCGTGTAAACTCGAACCTTTTTTTGTAAAGATAGAGTTTTTAATCTTAAAAAATAGCGACGGTAACGGTAAATTTCGTTTTGCCAATTAAAAGTTGCTTCCATTTTATTTTTAATTATTTTTTTATTTTTAATTATTTTTTAAGGGCTAACTCTCCTTTAATTTGGAATTTAATACCACCCTCTCCGTTAGTATCTAAACTTACTTGGGTTAAATTTACATTTTTAAATTTTGAAGAATTCTTAAGATTTCTTAAAAAAACGCCTAAACTTCCTTCAGAAAGGGTGTTGGCATCCAAAGTAAGTTGTTTAGAAGAAATATTAAGATCAGTAATAACTACATCAATCGGAGTTAAACTCCCTAATTCATTTAAAATTTCTCCGGGCGGAACAGAGGTTTTTAACTCTTCTATTAACTGTAGCCTTTTACTTAACAAACGAAACTCTTTTTCAAAACTAGCCCAGGAGGTAACGATTGCCTGTTGCTGCTTAATTTTTTCTCCTAAGTCAGTCAGGTCTCTATCTAATTTGAAACGAGAAAGAAAAGCTAAAATTACTATAAACTCTGTAAAGATAATAATATGGCGACCAATGCTTAGGGACCATTTAAGGATTTTTCCCCCAGTTCCTTTTTCCCAATCCTCTTGAGGAAGAAACTCAATTGCTGTTTTTCGGGCAGCCATAAGTTAAGTATATATAAAAAAGTAGAGGATTGTAAAGAGTCAATTCCAGGCCTCGCAGAGGAGCTTATACTCGCAAAAGTCGCACATATTGGAGGGTTTTGCCTCAAATTTACTTTCCTGAATTTCTTTTGCTTTTTTAACCAACTCTTCTTTTATTAAAGAAAGCTGCTGGCTAGTTCTTCGGGTAGATTTTTTCTCCCCGTTTTCCAAGAAATAAAAACTTAAAATAATTTCCTCTGGTTTTCCTTCAAAAATTCCCAAGTTAACTGCCGCCAGTGCATAAACACTCATTTGTAATGAATTATCAACTTCTTTTTGTTCCCATGCTTTCCCAGTTTTATAATCAATAATTTCTATTGTTTTTCCCAACTTATCTACCCTGTCTATTTTTCCTCCAATTTTTAAATCAGGAGAAATTTTCACCACAAATGGATGCTCTAAAAGATGAGGGATAACTTTGGGATTAAATTCCTTCTGATAAAAACTCCGCAATATTTTTTCTCCTTCTTTTCTTGACTTTTCTTCATGAGATTTACTGGCATAGCCTTCTTTTATCCAGTTTTTAGAAAGTAGTTCAATCAGGTCTTCCTCATTTGGTCTTTTTCCTTCTTTTACTAATTTATAAAAATCACGCAGGGTTTTATGAATTGAATCACCAAAACTTTGCGCCGCTGAAGGAGGAACAGGAATTCGCTGAATATAACGATAGCGATATTGCAAAGGACAGTTATTAAATGTTTCTATTTGAGAATAAGAAAGATAATTAACCGTCTGATTTGTCCCGGAAGGAATTTCTGGTTCTTTAGGTTTATTCCATTCTAAAAGGGAAAGTTGTTTTTCTTCAATTACTAAATTGCCTGCTTGTTCAATTGCATTTTTCCCTAAAGCCTCAATCACAAAAGGAGAAATTTTTCTTTCCCTTTTTCCTTCTCCGTAATAATTGGCGGCTGTAAAATAAAGCCTGTCAGCGGCGCGAGTCATCCCTACATAAAAAAGTCTTCGCTCTTCTTGCTCGTGATAATCTCCAACCGGCAAAATTTCTTTAATTAGAGCTTCAGGAATTGGAATTTGCTCTCGCCTTTCGTAAGTAGGAAAGCGGCCGGCAACCAAATTAACTAGAAAAACCACAGGAAATTCTAAGCCTTTTGAAGAGTGGACAGTCAAAATGTTTACTCTATTTTCCCCCGTCCAGTCAAAATCAGCGGCCAAAGGAGATTCCCCTAATTTCATTGATAAATTAATCCAATCAACAACGGCAAAAACCGAAGCATCTTCATGATCAACCTCATAGGTTTTTAACCTGTCAAAAAACTTAGAAATATTTTGTGCCTGTTTTTCCTCAAGCGGCGTTTTGTATTCTGTTAGTTTTTTCAAAAGACCGGAATCTTCTAAAAAATAATAAAGAATTTGACCAGCAGTCTCTTTTGGTAAAAGTTTTAAGTGGCGGTGGACCATTTCTACAAATTTTTTAACCGTTTCCCGAGTTTTTTGGCTAACAAAAATTTTTTCTACTTGTTCACAAGCCTCAAAAAGAGTTAGATTAAATCTTCGAGAGTAATTAATAATTGCTGCTAAATCTCGTGGGGAAATATCAAAAATTTCCATTGATAAAACCCGATACAAAGCAACATTATCTTCGAAATTATAAAGGACTTTCAAATAGGCGATTAAATCCTTAACTTCTGGTTGGCGAAAAAGCTGTCCTGGACCCAAAAACTGATAGGGAATTCCGTGGCGAGACAAAGCCCTAATAAAAGGTTCGGCATGATTATTTGCCCGGACTAAAATGGCAATATCCTTATATTCTAAATTTTTTCCGCTCTTTTGGTGGATTAAATTTTCAATTTCCTTAGCGACAGCTTCGGCTTCATTTTCTACTCGGTCGGTATAGATAAATTTTATTGGAAATTGTTCATTCTTCCTTACAGAAATTAGACGTTTGTTGATCTTCTCTTTAGCCTCAAGCCTATCGGGATTATTATTCTGGATTAATTTATAGGCATGATCTAAGATTAACTGAGTAGAGCGATAGTTTTTAATCAAAACAATAATTTTTGCCTTAGGGAATCGCTTTTTAAATTGAATTACATTAGAAATCGCCGCCCCTCGCCAGCGATAAATTGACTGATCGTCGTCGGCACAAACGGTGATATTTTGCCTTTCCCCAGCCAACAAAATTGCTAACTCATTTTGGGCATAATTGGTATCTTGAAATTCATCAACTAAAATATATTTAAATTGCTCTTGGTACTGGCGAAGAATATTTTTTCTGGTCCGAAAAAGCCTCAAAGTATTAGTAATTAAATCCCCAAAATCCATTACCCCCTCTTTAATCTTTAACTCCTCATAAGTCTGGTATGCTTTTGCCAACTCCAAATATTTTTCTGCCTCCTCATTTTGGAATTTGCCCGCCTGCCGGCGAGGCAGGCCTGCCTGCCCGGAGGGCAGGGAATTTGAAATTTGGGCCTTTGCCCAGCGCATATACTCGCTGGGCGATATATCTTCGTCTTTTAATCTTGAAAAGTGCTGAGCTATTCCCTCAACAAATTTTGTTGGGTTTCCTAAGGGACGAAAGTATTTAAGATCAAACTTAAAAAGATTTTGAATAAGAAATTGGATTGTTTCTGCCTCGCTCATCAATTTATAATCAGGAGAAAGACCAATATGGATTGCTTCTGCCCGTAAAACTCGGTCACAAAAAGAGTGAAAAGTAGAAATCCACATTTCCGAATAGCCATAAGGAAGGGCAATATCTACCCGCTCTTCCATTTCTCGGGCTGCCTTTTCGGTAAAAGTTAGAGCTAAAATTTCTCCTGCTTTTGCTTTTCCCGAGGAAATTAAATATTTTATTCTTTCGGTGACAACCGTTGTCTTCCCTGTTCCCGCGCCGGCAATAATCAAAAGTGGTCCATTGCCATATTCTACCGCTTCTTTTTGTTCTTTATTTAATTTTTTTTCCTCAAAATTATTCACAAACTTATTATAACAGAAACCCCCACTTGACAAAAATACGCATATGCGTTATTTTGTCAAACAGGAAATGAAGATAAAAACCGAAGATATAAGAAAAATTGCTACTCTTCTTGAGAGAAAAATTAATCAAGAAAAAATAAACAAAAGATATGCTTCAACTAAAGAGGTACTCCTTTTGCTAGGGAAAGGCATTCTTCTTACTTTTTCTCTTGTTGCCCCAAATCTTGCCCAACTTTTAAAACTTTTAGAGGAAAAACCTAATCAAGATGAATGGAAGAAATTCAACTTGGGCTACCTTAAAAGAACTCTTGAGCGACTTAATAGGCAAAAACTAATTGAAATTATCCCTCAAAAAAATAAAACGGTAGTAAAAATAACTGAGGCAGGAAAAACAAAAATCCTTAAATATGCCTTAGAAGAATTAACAATAGAAAAGCAAACTCCGTGGGACGAAAAGTGGCGTATCGTTCTTTATGATATTCCTAACCAATCATCTGTTAATAGAGACCATCTAAGAAAAATCTTAAAAACCCTTGGATTCCTAGAAATTCAAAAGAGTGTTTATCTTACACCTTTTCCCTGCGAAGACCAAATTGATTTTTTAAAAAGTATTTTTGGTTTAGATAAATATATAAAACTGATAATTGCCGAAAAAATAGAAGACGAAAAGCCGTTTAAAGACTATTTTGGGCTTTGACAAAAATACGCATATGCGTAAAATTGTCACGGAGGGAATTAACCTTTGTACGGCCAAATTTTAATCAATTCTTTCCAAGCCCTATAAAGAGGCTCTATTTCTTTACTCAACTCAGGAAAAATACTCACATCCCTGAAATCTCTTTCTATTTTTCCTTCCACATAAGTTTTTATCCCATCAGCAAGATGAACCACATAAACAATGTCAGTAAAATGGCTAGCAGAATCAGCAGCCGCTAAAATTTTTGCCTCTAAAGTTTTAGGCTTTACATCTCTATTTCGATGGCTTCTCACACAGTGAGCTACCCTCTCTATTATTGAAGAATCCACCCCCAGAGAAGAAAGGAAGCTTCTTGCTTCTTTTTCAGAAGCTACCGCATGGTCTCCACCATTTTTTTCCACCTCCTGGTCTATGTCATGCAACCAAACGGAAACCAAAACTATGGTTTTATCTGCCTGAGGATAAAGACTTAAAATTTTCTTTGCCCATTTTTCTGCCTCTGAAACATGACGGAGCAAATAGGGATAAAATGGATTTTTTCTTTTTAGAAAAGTTTTATAAAAATGGGATTTTGCTTTTTTAATTAGAAATTTATCCATTCTTTATTTTTCCTCTAAATATTTTTTCTCCTCCTCTAGTTTCTCAGAGGAAGAAAGTTTTTGGCCGAGTTGAGTAAAAGTTGTCAAAACGTTTGTCATTTGATTGTAAGCATTTTGAAGATGGCGACTTAAAACCGAAAGGCTTCCCTCAACTTTTTGATAATCTTTTTGAATTGCCCGAAGGGTAGCCAAAATTTGTTTTGCTTTTTGCTCAATTTTCTGGCCCTCAAAACTGGCTAAAATTGCCCGTAAATAAGCATAAAAAGTCATCGGCGAAACTGGCAAAACTCGCTTTTTCCCGGCATAATCAAACAAGTCAGGGTTATTAACGACTTCGTAATAAACTGCCTCCGAAGGGATATACATCAAAGCATAATCAATTGTTCCCTCTTCGGTTAAAATATATTTTGAGGAAATAGCGTCAATATGATTTTTAACGTCTTTAACAAACTCTTTTTCCGCTGCCCTTTTTTCCGCCTCGTTTTCCGCCTTATTCATCTTCCGAAAATTTTCTAAAGGAAATTTTGAGTCAACAGGAATAATCCCTGAGGTGGTCTTAATTGCCGCATCAACCGTTGCTCCAGAACGAAAAGTATATTGAAGATAAAAAGATTGTCTGGGTAACATTTGTCCGAGGATTTCCTTTAAAACTTGCTCGCCTATATTTCCCCTAATTTTTGGCGAACGTAAGAATTCTTGGAAATCTCTCATTCCCCGACCAATTTCACTCATTTCTCCTAAACTTTTTTGAACCTCGGCAATTACCTGGGCGGCCCTATCTAGTCTCTCATTGATTACCCTTGAAGTTTGTTGACTTACTTCCTGCTGGGTTTTAAGCCATTCCATTAATGTTTGGTCTGGCTTGGTTGCTTGTTCAATTCTGGAAAGTTTTTTATAAAGCAGTAAAAAAATAACCAACAATCCTCCAATTATTAGAATAGCCAAGAAAAAACTCTCATTTGCCATTAGTCTAATTCTAACATAAAATTAAAAAGTAATGCCTGAAAAAAAGCTAAATTTTAAAATTAAACGGTTTCGGTTAAAAAGAAAAAATTTTTTGCCAACTTTAATTTTAGCAATTCTTCTTTGGGGAGCCTGGGGTTGGTTTATATTTTCTTTTCCTCCAGCCAATAACTTTTTAATTTTTATTTTTTACCTTTTACTTTTTTTAGCGATTTTTTTGACTACGGCTTTAATTTTTGCCAACTCCCGAAGAGGATTACTGATTGCTTTATTTTTAATCTTATTTCTTCTTTTTCGCTATCACCATTTGGCAAATATTTTAAATATTTTAATCTTAGCAGGAATTTTCATAAGTTTAGAAATTTATTTTTCAAAATAATTTGACAAAAATTTAACAAAATGTTATTGTTTAATTAATTAAAATTTTTCTTCCTGCCCACTTTAATTAATTAAAAAATGGTCCAACTTTCTAAAAAGAAAATTAATAAAAAATTAGAACAACAAATTTATAAGCTTTTGTATCAAGTTATTGCTGATATTAACAATCCCCAAGAGGCAGAAGAATTTTTAAAAGATTTTCTTAGCAAAACAGAACTAGAGGTTTTGGCCAAGCGGTTAGGAGTTGCTTATTATCTAAAGCAAAATCAAGATTATGATCTTATCAGAAAAAATTTAGCAATCTCGACTACCACAGTTGCCACAATTAAAAACCAAATGAATAAAAAGGGCTTTCAGCTCGCTTTAAAAAAAATTGAAACCGATCAATGGGCAACAAAATGGGCCCAAAAAATTAGCAAAATAATGAAATTCCGCCGAAAATAGGATAAAATATCTTCATGACAAAAAAATTTTATATAACCACGCCAATTTATTATGTTAATGATGTCCCTCATATTGGTCATACTTGCACTACCTTAGTGGCAGATATTATCGCTCGTTATCATAAACTCTTAGGCGAGGAGGTCTTTTTTCTTACCGGAACTGACGAACACGGAGCAAAAATTGCCGAGGCTGCCAAAAAATCAGGATTAACTCCCAAAAAATTCTGTGATCAAGTTTCCAAAAATTTTCAAGAAATCTGGCCAAAGTTAAATATTCAATACGACTATTTTATTCGCACCACCAATCCCCAACACGAAAGAATTGTTCAGGAATTCATTGAAAAAATCTACGAAAAAGGCGATATTTATAAAGATAAATATGAGGGCTTTTACTGCGTTGCTTGTGAAAAGTTTGTTACCGAAACTGATTTAGTTGATGGCAAATGCCCCTTTCATCCCACTCAAAAACTTCAAAAACAAACAGAAGTAAATTATTTTTTCCGACTCTCAAAATATGTTCCCGAGTTAATTAAAGCAATCGAAAAAAACGAATATCTTATTTTACCTAAGGCAAAAAGAAAGGAGGTATTAACTAAACTTAAGGCAGGAGTTAATGACTTAAGCATTTCCCGGGCAAGTGTTTCTTGGGGAATTCCTATTCCTTGGGACAAAAAACAAACAATCTACGTCTGGTTTGATGCCCTTTTAAATTATTACACCGCCTTAAAAATTAATAAAAAAGAAAAGTTTTGGCCTCCAACAGTCCATTTAATTGGCAAAGAAATTCTTTGGTTTCATACTGTTGTCTGGCAAGCAATGCTTCTTTCTGCCGGAATTTCTTTACCAAAAGTAATTTTTGCCCACAGTTTTTATACTATTGATGGTCAAAAAATGAGTAAATCTTTAGGCAATGTCATCTCTCCTAAACAACTTTTAGAAAAATTTGGAGTTGACGGTACTAGATATTTAATAGCCTCAAGTTTTCCTTATGAGAATGATGCTGATGTTGGTTGGAAAAAATTTGAGGCAAAATATAACGCTGATTTAGCCAACGGTCTGGGAAACTTAGTCGCCAGAGTAGCAAAACTTTGCGAAAAGGCAAATTTTACTCCCCCTTGCTATGATGATACGTATCATCATAGCAAATTTAAAAAATTTCATAAATTAATGTTGGAATATAAAGTAAATGAGGCTTTGGAATTCGTTTGGGAAAAAATTTCCAAGGCAGACAAATATATTAATGACACCCAACCGTGGCTTTTAAAAGGAGAAAAACTAAACAAAACTTTAAACTATCTGGTTAAAGAAATTAGGGAAATTGCTCTTCTTCTTACCCCTTTTATGCCCGAAACTTCCAAAAAAATCCGCCAACAATTTTCCGGTCCAAAAATTAAATCCCAAAAACCGCTTTTTCCAAGAATAAATTAAAGTTATTGACAAGATCATTTTATTACTATAAAATTATTATTACTATGAAACAAACAATAGCAATTACACCAAAAGGGCAAATTCATATTCCTGTTGATTTTAGGAAAATTCTTGGTTTAACTGCTCCCGGATTAGCGGAAATCAAAATATCAAAAAAGGGCCTTATTATCAAACCTAAAAAAAGTCCGATTCTTGAACTTGCAGGTAAATACAAAAATAAAAAACCTATTATTAAAATTAATCTTGAAAAAATTAGAGAAAAAATAGATTATTCTTCATTATGAAAAAAGTCTTCGTTGATACTAATGTTTGGTTGAGGTTTTTGGTTGCTGACGATAAAGAAAAATTTGAAGAATGTAAAAAATTTTTTATCCTTAATGAAAATGGAAAGGTTAAAATTTACACTTCAACCATTGTTCTTTTAGAAACAGCTTATACTCTTTCTTCTTTTTACCGAATAGAAAAAAAGGGAATTATTTCTGATATCAAAAACATTCTTCTTGCTAGAAATCTCACTTTAGTAGAAAAAACAAATTTTTCTAAAGCTTTGGAAATTTTCAAAAAGTTTAATATAAAAATCGCTGACTGTTTAATAATTAGTCAACTACCTCCAAAAACAATTCTTTGTACTTACGACAAAGATTTTAGAAAAATGCCTAAAATAAAAGTGGCTACGCCAAAAGAAATAATTCAAGAAATTAAATGTTAATCGATACTCATGCCCACTTAAATTTTCGGGACTACGAAGAAGAGGAGGAGGAAATTATTTCTCGGGCGCTTCAGTCTGGGGTAAAAAAAATCATTTGCGTCAGTAGTAATCTAACTGATTCTCAAAAAGCGGTGGCAATTGCTAAAAAATACCCAGGGATTGTTTTTGCTGCCGTCGGTATTCATCCCCAACAAACTAACCCAGAAAACCAAGATTCTCCGGAAAAACAATTGAAAAAGCTAGCAGTTCTTGCTTCCCAAAAAGAAGTTGTTGCTATTGGAGAGTGCGGTTTGGATTTTTTCCCAGCACCTCCCCGGGAAAAAGAAAGACCAAAAGATATTCAACAAATTCTTTTTGAAGGTCAAATAAAAATTGCCCAAAAACTAAATTTACCCGTTTTAATCCATAGCCGAGAGGCTTTTAGCCAAACAATAGAAACCCTGGAAAAATTTAAAAATCTTAAAGGCATTTTTCATTGCTATAGTGGGGGGAAAAAGGGAATTAAAAAGGTGGAAGATTTAGGTTTTTTATTTGGAGTTGCCGGCAATCTAACCTATGATGAGGGTTTAAAGAATGTCTTCCGATTAATCTCCTTAGAGAAAATTGTCTTGGAAACTGATTGTCCCTTTTTGGCTCCCCTGCCATTTCGCGGCCGAAAAAATGAACCGAGTTACCTTAAATACACCGCAAAGATATTAGCGGAAATTAAAGATATTTCCCTTGAAAAATTAGCAAAAATTACCACCAAAAACGCTCAAAATTTATTTAAGATCTAAAGCCCTTGTGGTAAAATATTTGGTAATGCACCCAAAACTTCGTCGTTTTATTCTCGCTCATGGGCGCCGAGTTCAACGCGGATTAGAAATTTTTATCGGGGGATTTAGCTGGCTAGCTATCTTATTATTTTTTGTCGGCAGCTTTCTTTTTCCTTTTCAACTTGCCTATATTGTAATTTTTTTTGATATTTTTTGGTTTTATAAATCAATTACCTTTGCCGTAAGTGCCATTGTCTCTTATTTTAGAATTCAGGCATCTCAAGTGATGGATTGGCTTGGAGAAGTAAAATCGTTCCCCGACTGGAAAAAGGTTCACCATGTGGTCATCATTCCCCAATATAAAGAGCCAATTCACATTTTAGAAAGAAGCGTTAAGTCTTTAGTTAACCAAGATTTTCCTCTGGAACAAATTACTGTAGTAATAGCTACCGAAGCCAGAGACCCAGAAGGAGAAACTAAAGCTAATATTTTAAAAGAAAAATACGGAAAAAATTTTGCCAATTTCTTTGTTACTGTTCATAAACTAACACCCCAAGAAACAGCCGGAAAACACTCCAACGAAAACTATGCTGCCCGCTGGGTTAAAAAACAATTGGTAGACAGCGGAAAAGTGGATATTAATTATTTAACAATTACCAGCTCTGACGCTGACCACTGCTTCCATCCAAAACATTTTTCCTATCTTACTTATAGTTTTTTAGACAATCCCCATCGCTATTTAAGATTCTGGGAACCAGCGGTTCTTTTTTACAACAATTATTGGCGCCTGCCGGCAATATTAAGAGTCCCAAATACTATAAACACTATCTGGAATGCGGCTGTCTTATCACGAAAAGACAGATTAATTAGCTGTCAAAATTATTCTTTATCTTTTAGACTTTTAGATGAGGTTGACTACTGGGATCCAGAAGTTATTCCCGAAGATTATCACCTTTTCTTTAAGGCTTACTATAAAAAGAAAGGTTTAGTAGAAACAGAACCAATTTATTTGCCAGTATACGCTGATGCGGCGGAATCAACTTCTTTTTGGAAGTCGATTAAAAATGCTTATTCACAATACCAGCGTTGGGCCTGGGGAATTTCTGATGATCCAAATGTTATTAAAAACTATTTTTTGGAACCAACAATTTCTTTTTGGGATAAAACTGTCCGCCTAGTTAAACTTTTAGAAGACCATCTTTTGATGCCGGTCAATTGGTTTTTAGTTACCCTGGGAATTACAATCCCTTCTTTACTAATTCCTGAATTTTCTCAAACTGCCCTAGGTTACAACCTTCCTCGCCTTTCTTCTTTAATACTTACTGTATGTATGATTTTTTTGGTAATTATCTATTTGATTAATCTTAAACTTCGACCTCCGCGTCCCTCTCATGTCTCCCGCCTGCGTAGTCTTTTAATCCCCTTGGAGTTTGTTTTAATGCCTATTGCTGGTTTTATTTTCAACGTTTTGCCTTCGCTGGACGCCCATACAAGATTAATGTTGGGAAAATATATTGAATATCGAGCTACACAAAAGGTATAAAATATAATTAGAAAACAACAATCAAGAAACAAAAATGAAAAAAATCTTTTGGCAAAAATGGTGGTTAATTTTAGGAATCGTTGTCTTTTTTTTAAGAGTTCCTTCTCTTTTTGAACCTTTTGTCTATGGAGATGAGGGAATTTATCTTACTTTAGGTCAGGCAATCCGCAAAGGGCTAGTTCTTTACAAAGATATTCACGACAACAAACCACCACTTTTATATTTACTAGCCGCGACCGTTGGTAATTTTTCTTATTACCGGGCAATTTTATTTTTCTGGAGCTTTGCCACTATCTATCTTTTTTACAAACTTAGCCTTCTTCTTTTTAAAAACAAAAATGCCCAGATTATTTCTACTTTTATTTTTGCAATTTTAAGTTCAATTCATACTTTTGAAGGCAACGTAGGTAATGCCGAAAATTTTATGATTTTACCAACACTGGCTGGGTTTTATCTTTTACTAAAAGCAGAAAAATGGCAACATTACTTCTTTGCCGGTGTTCTTTTTTCTTTAGCAACCCTTTTTAAAGTTCCCGCCGCTTTTGATTTTGCCGCTGCTTTAATTTTCACCCTAATTCTATTTTTAAACAAAAGGGCTAAAAACTATTCCTCATTCATAATTCATCATTCATTGCTCATTTTCGGCTTTCTCCTGCCAATTTTAGCAACTTTCGTTTACTATGTTTCTAAAAACGCCTTGAATTTTTATCTTTCTGCCGCTTTTTTTCAAAATCTTCCCTATTTATCTTCTTGGACTCCTGATAAACCAAAAGTTGCCAGTCTTCCTCTTCCTTTAATTTTGAGGGCCTTCCTTCTCGGAGGAATCTTAATTTTTATTTCTCTTTCGCGAAAAAAACTTTCCCTACCTGCAAAATTTATCCTAATTTGGTTTCCTTTTTCTTTATTTGCCGCCCTTTTGTCTTCTCGCCCTTATCCTCATTATCTTTTACAAGTTCTTCCCTCTTTAGCCCTTGGGTGGGAATTAGTCCTAAACAAAAATAAAGAAAAATTTATCCCCCCACTCCTTACCTTACTGTTTGTTTTTTCCTTCTTCTGGTTTAAATTTTGGCATTACCCAAATATTTCTTATTACAAAAACTTTTATCAGTTCATCCTTGGCCAAAAAACAAAAGAAGAATATTTTAATTATTTCGGTAGCCAAACTAAATTTCTTTACCAGACTGCTTCTTATCTTAAAACACATACCTCCCCAGAGCAAAAAATTTTTCTTTGGGGCAATCAGCCTTCAATTTATGCTTTAGCCAATCGCTTACCGGCAACTCGCTTGATTGTTGCTTATCATATCGTTGATTTTAACGGCTGGGAAGAAACAATAAAAACCCTAAGGCAAAATCCTCCTTCCTATATTGTCATTTCTCGCGAAGAAAAAAGGCCATTTAAAGAGCTTTTGTTCTTCCTCCAAGATTACTATTTTTCCACTTTTAATTTTGGGGATTTTACAATATTTAAACTTAAAAAATGAAAAATTTAACTCTTGGCTTTTTGGTGGCACAAGCGGGGTTAATCTTGCTTTTTTGGAGAAAACTACCCCCAGAAGTCCCTCTATTTTATAGTCGACCATGGGGAAAAGAACAGTTGGCCAATCCTTGGTCTCTTTTTTTACTCCCTGGGTTGACTTTGGTTGTTCTTCTAGTTAATTTTGCCTTTTTAACTTTAGTAAAAACGCGCCTAGAGGAAAAAGAAAGAAGCCTTCTGACAAAAATAATTGGAACTACTAATTTTGCTTTTAGCCTTTTTTGTTTAATAACATTGACAAAAATAATTCTTTTGGTAATTTAAGATGAATTTTGAATTAATTAAAAATCTTATTTTTCTGCCGCTGCTTTTTTCCTTTCTTTTCTCCTTTATTACCACTCCGCTGGTAATTTTTATTTATCGAAAACTTGGCTGGGTAGAAAAACCCCAACGCCCCAAAGACACTCATACTTATCCTGTTCCTCGCGGAGGGGGAATTCCTATTTTGATATCTTTAGTTTTCACCAGTATGATTTTCCTTCCCCAAGATAAACACTGGTGGGGAATAATTGGTGGAGTAATTTTAATTGGTATTATGGGGATTTTAGACGATCGGCTAGATATTAACCCCTATCTCCGACTAATTGGTTGTTTTTTAGCCGCGGGAATGGTGGTTGCCGCTGGCATCGGCATTGCTTTTATTACTAATCCTTTGGGGGGGATCATCAAGCTTGATCAACCAAGAATATATTTTAATCTTTTTGGAGAAACCAGAAGTATTTGGGTTTTAGCCGATGTTTTTGTTTTATTTTGGATTGTTTTTTTAACCAATATTGTTAATTGGGCAAAAGGTTTTGATGGTCAACTGCCGGGAATTGTCGTTATTGCAGGTTTAACAATTGCGATTTTGGCCTTTCGCTTTTCTGCTGATATTACCCAATGGCCAGTAGCAATTTTGGCGGCAATTACCGCCGGGGCCTATTTGGGCTTTTTGCCTTTTAATTTTTATCCCCAAAAAATTATGCCTGGCTACGGAGGGGGAGCCGTTGCCGGTTTTATGCTAGCAGTTTTGGCAATTCTTTCTACAACCAAGGTAGGAACCGCCCTTGTTGTTTTAGGTATTCCTTTTATTGACGCAATTTATTCTATTGCCCGCCGAATTGCTTCCGGCCGTTCTCCAGTTTGGGGGGACCGCGGCCATCTCCATCATAAGATTTTAGACGAATGGAAATGGGGAAAAAGAAGGGCAGCAATTTTTTATTGGTTAATAACTGCTTTCTTAGGGCTTTTAGCCTTGAATTTGTCAAGCCTTCAAAAATTTTATACAATCGTAATGTTAGCAATAGTAATTGGAGGGTTACTTTTATGGTTCAATTATTGGAAAGCCTCTTCCAAAGCATCCGACCAAGACAAGTTCTTAAAAACTTAAGCTTACTTGCCCCTTTGGTTTTTTCTGGAAATTTATTTGTTTCCGAAAAATTTTTTTCAAGCTTTTATGCTCTTTTTGTTTTTTGTATTTTAACCTCTTCTTGCTATTTAATTAATGATATTATCGACCTTCCCCGAGACAAACTTCATCCAATTAAAAAAAGAAGGCCAATTGCCTCAGGGAAACTTCCTTTACCAATTGCTCTTTTTATGGCTATAGTAGGAGTTTTTTTTGCTTTTTACCTGAGTTATTATTTTAATTTTTTCTTTTTCCTTGTGGTTCTTTTCTATTTCCTTTTGCAACTGTTTTATTCTCTAGTTCTTAAAAACATCATTGTTTTGGATGTTTTAGCGGTTGCCAGCGGTTTTATTTTAAGAGTTTATGCCGGTGCCCTGGCAATTAATGTCCATATGAATGTCTGGTTTCTTTTGTGTGTCATTTCTTTAGCTTTATTTCTGGCAGTAGGAAAAAGGAGGGCAGAGCTGGCAATTCTAAACAACACTTTGGCTGGTCATCATCGAAAAACGCTCTCTTTTTATACCCCTGATCTTTTGGACTCTTATTTAGCAATGTTTGCCAACTCTGCCTGGCTTTCTTATGCTTTATTTACTTTCTTTTCCCCGCCACCGCCTCTTAGTCAGAAGTTTGCTCTATACCGCTTTTTACCTTTGGCTCTTTCTGGAATAAACAAATGGCTTATGCTTACTATTCCCCTGGTAATTTATGGAATAATGCGCTATATGACAACTATTTACCAAGGAGCAAAGGCAGAATCACCAGAAAAAGTTTTGTTAGCGGATAAACCTTTGTTAATCACCGTTTTAAGTTGGGGGCTAATGGTAATAATAATTCTTTACGGAGTTACCCCCTAAATTATTCTACCAACTCCACATAGGTACCAATTACCCAACCCTCTTTATCTTTCTCGTATTCAATTTTGTACCACTTTGCCCCGCCAACTGTTTTTTCTTCCCCAAGATAGGGAAACATCTCTCCGGGTTTTACCTTCGCTGCTTCGGTTGCTGAAGTTCCCGGTTCCATTCTCACCCGCAGCCAACCAGTAGGCGTTTCCTTAATTTTAATATACGGCTTGGGAGGGGGGGTAATCGTCGGTTGCGGACTTGTTTTGGGAGTGGGAGTGGTTTTTGTTGTTGGTGTGGGAGTTGTCCTTGTTTTGGGAGTGGGAGTGGTTTTTGTTGTTGGTGTGGGAGTTGTCTGAGTAGGCGTAGTTTCTGCCTTTTCGCCGCTTGGCGTTGCCTCCTCAACTCCCTCAATTTTTTTGGCCAATTGGACATTGATTATCAATTTGAAACCAGCAACGGTTTTAGCAGAAACCGTTCTTTCTTCATAGCCAGTAGAGGCAACAACAACCTGATAACCTCCGGGGTTAAGTTCATCAATAGTAATTGGAGAAAAACCTTTAGGCTCCCCGTCTATTCTTACCACTGCTTGGTCGGGGGAAGAAATTACCGTAATTGAGGATTTATCTTTGGAGGGGATTTTTTCTAACCAAATAACTTCTCCAGAAGAAGTTTGAGCCGTAGAGCTTAAATTACGATTAACAACGGTCAGAACGTTGGGGTTTAAAATTACCTTTCCCTCCCAGGGAGCCAAACTATCATTAGTTACTTCGGGAACCAATTTTACTGTATGTTCACCTACTTGAAGCTTATCATTCAAATATGGAGTTGTTCCTACCTGATTACCATCAATAAAAACTATTGCTTTTGGGGTTGAGGAAACAGAAATTGCGCCATTGCCTTTTTTGTTAAAAACTGTTGTTTTTAAAACTATCCCCAATAAAAATACTCCCAAAAAGGCAGCGATTCCTATTAACCAACTTCGTTTCATAATTTGAAGAGTATCATAAAATAAGGTAAAATATCAAGAGGGCCTAGTGGCGAAGAAGCTAACGCGGCTGTCTGCAAAACAGCTATTCGCCGGTGCAAGTCCGGCCTAGGCCTCAAAATCCCCGCCCTTTGGCGGGTTTTTTTGTGCGGAGGAGGTGGGATTCGAACCCACGTGCGCCCGAGGGCGCATACGCTCTCCAGGCGTACCCGATGGTCCACTCCGGCACTCCTCCTTAATTAGTTCTCCAAAACCGAATCTGCTGCCTCCAAAATTCCCTTTTCGTTTTTAAAGGCAAGTCTTTCTTTCGCTTCTTCAAGCGGTAACCAGGCAATTTCCTCTGTTTCCCAGCAAAATCCCCCTTGCGCTTCCTGAATGTATTCCATCAGATAAAAAGTTACCGTTTTAAAAATCTTTTGTCCTTTTTGAACAAAAAAATATTTTATATTATCAATCTTACTTAAAATTCTCGCCTCAACTCCACCTTCTTCTTTTACTTCTCTTAAAGCTGCTCGAACAGAATTTTCCCCTCTTTCGATTTTCCCTTTAGGAAAACGCCATTGTTCCGAACCTTTAGGTTTTACTATCAGCCATAAAACTCCCTCAGGCTCGCGCCGAAAAACCACTCCGCCAGCAGAAAATTCTCGTTTAACTTTTAACTTTTCACTTTTCACTTTTAATTCCTTAAGTGCTCCCGGCCAGAATCGAACTGGCATCACCGGCTCCGGAGGCCGGCGCTTTATCCATTAAGCTACGAGAGCGTGGCGGAGGGTACAGGATTCGAACCTGTGAGGGCTTGCGCCCACGAGTTTTCGAAACTCGCGCCTTGCCGCTCGGCCAACCCTCCTTAGGTGTGCCCGGAGAGAATCGAACTCTCAACCTCGGCCTCCGCAGGGCCGCGCTCTATCCCATTAAGCTACGGGCACATTTCAGCAATTCGATCCGCCAAAAGCCGAGCTCTTTCCAATATCTCAAATCTCAAATCTTCGCTGTAATATTTAATAAAACAAACTCCCATAAAATTATGCCTAAATCTTTTAGTCTTACTGCGTGGTTTAAAATATATCTTACCAAATTTTGACTCGGGAATATTTAACAATTTTGACCAAAATCCTTTAACCCTAGAAACCTTGTGATAATAATGTAGGTGCAGTCTAACTCTGAGCTTATTCTCATCGATTTCATAACACTTCCTTAACAAGGTAAGAAAAAGCAAAACTAGGCTTGGGTCGGTATTCGCAAACGCCAAAGTTCCTCTCGCCTTGGTTCCTTCTGCCCAATAGAGCATTGCCAACATTGACCTAAGATAATCTTTTCTTTTAAGAGAATATTTACCTACTTCCCGGATAATTCTTTTTTTAATTTCGTTTAAACGTTTTTCTCTTTTTTGTTTTATAGCGGTTATAGCCAGTAATCTGACGCTTTCTAAATGTTTCCGTTTTTGCTCGTTAGTAATATACTCTGGCCGCTTAAGGTTGTAAATCCACGAATGAAGTGTGCTTTTTGGTACCCCTAACCTTCTAGTTAACTCACCATAACTAAGTCCCTCCTTTCTTAATAGACGGGCTTCCTTTTTAACCTGTTCGGACCAACGTTTCATCTGAACTTCTAGTTACAGTATACATTCACTATAGATTAAATGTCCAGATAGGGTTAAGGGGTATCTTCCAAAGAAATTTTTGTTGTTAGCCATTGGGAGGCTTTATCCATCCAGGTTTTTGTAGGAGCTTCCTGGGGCAAATAATCTGAAAGGATCTTTTTTAATTTTTCCTCTTCTGTTTGCCCTATCACCATCATCAAAACCCGGGGGGCAGTAAAATTTTCTACACACAAAATCTTTTGACCGTATCTTTCCTCAAACCAAAACCTCCCCAACTGCTCCCAACGAAATTCTTTTTCTCCGGTAACTATTCCTCTGGTGGTAATTTTGTGTTCAACCTCCTCAGGAGGAATCTTTCCGGTGACAAAAACCAAAAAAACAAAAGCTGCCACTGACAAAATCGCAAACCATTCTTTTAAAAAGGCTAAAATAATCATTATCAGGGCAGCAATTGTCAAAACAGTGGAAAAAAATTCTTTACTTCTTTTTTTAAACGGTCGGGACGGTGCTTTCCACTCCAATAAAGTTTTCAAGGTGCGGGATTCAGTCTGACTTTGTTTTTTTTCTTCGGCAGGCATGATTTAAAACTTAAAATTTAAAATTTAAAAAGGAAAAAGTTAATACTAGTTTAAACCAAACTTTTTAAATTTTCAATTTTACCCTGCCTGCCGGCAGGCAGGAATTTTAAATTGTATAAGGCGGTGGGGGTGGGATTCGAACCCACGTGGCTCTTACGAACCGCATGGTTTTCAAGACCAGCCGATTTAGCCCCTCTCGCACCCCACCAGGCAACAATTAAAATAGCTCTGCGGAGAGTGCGGGAGTCGAACCCGCTCGTCCTTACGGACCCAGGTTTAGCAAACCTGTGCCTTACCGTCCGGCCCACTCTCCAATTAGTAGTATACCAAAATCAATTTTTTATTTCATCTGGCAATCGTCAATCCCCAAACTTTTTTGGCTCCGTTTCTTTTTAAAACCCTGCCCGCTTCTTTTAGGGTTGCTCCGGTTGTCCAAACATCGTCAAATAAAACAAAATTGCAAATTTCCAAATTATCAAATTGCGAATTTTTATTAAAGGCAAAGGCGCGCCGAATATTTATCTGTCGTTGGTCTTTATCCAACTTAACTTGGGGCTCGGTGTTTTTAACGCGAATTAACAAATCCGGGGTAAATTTAATTCCTAAATTTTTGGCAATTAACTCACCTAACAATTCTGCCTGATTAAATCCCCGCCAACGCAAACGCCGGGGATGAAGAGGGATAGGAACTAAAACAACATTGGGTAGGCGGCAAAAGTCAGAAAATAATTTTTCCTCACCACAAAAACTTAAAAACAATTCTACCAATTCCTCGGCTAAATCCCTGACAAATTTATATTTTAATTTTTTAATTGCCTTGGCAATCATTCCTTTGTAGGCAAAAATTGAAGTTAAACCATCCAAACCAAAAGGCCGGCGACAACCCGGATGAGTTAATCCTCCAAAAGTACCCTTCTCGCACAGAGGACAAATTTGCTCATCCTTAAGCAAAACTAAATTCAAACAATCGGAACAAAAGTAGCTGCCAACTTTTCCGCAACCTAAACAACGACGGGGAAATAAGAAATCTAAAAACACTGGTGGAGATGGGGAGTAGTGAGCTCCCGTCCGAAAAAGACACCTCAAAAACTTCTACAAGCTTAGCCTACTTTTAGGTTTCGTCTTAACCTGATCCTGTAGGCCGGAAGGTTAAGACTAAGGCTGATTAAATCTTAGTTTTAATGGCCAGCCAACCATTAAAACTGCATCTCGGCTTTGTTCCTGCCCGACCAACTCCGCCGAGAAGGGGTTAGTCAGACACCGCTTACGCATAGAGGTAAGCGGGAGCGAAATTACTTTCGCCGGTTACTTTTTGGTTCTGTTTAACGACTTTTAACCAAAGTCGGCTTGCTGTTTTTAAAGTGCCTTTTCGTCGAATCATTTCATCCCCAAAATTAATAAAAATCCAAATTTCAAAATCCCTGCCTCGCCGGCAGGCGGGCAAATTCCAAAATTTATTTTAATCCAGATATTTCTCTCTCCAAATCTCTCTTTTTAATTGCTTCGCGCTTCTCGTACTTCTTCTTTCCCTTCGCTAAAGCGATTTCCAGTTTAATTTTATTGCCCTTAGTATAGCAGGAAACAGGGATGATTGTCAAACCTTTCTGCAAAGAATATTGGGCTAATTTTAAAATCTCATTTTTATGTAAAAGCAGTTTTCTTGCTCGCCGGGGATTGTAATCTCTGGTATCAGCAAATTTATAAGGATGAATATGGGCATTAAAAAGCCAAAGTTCGCCATTTTTAACCTGGCAAAATGCCTCTTCTAAATGAAAATGGCCGGCTTTAACCGACTTTACCTCCGGACCGGTTAAAACAATCCCGGCTTCAAATTTTTCTAAAAGCTGATAATCATAAGAGGCGCGACGATTAATAATTCTCATTGCCTTTAAACAAATCTATTTTTTCCTCAACTACTTTTTGGACGGCAGCAATTACCGGAGGCATAATTTTGTAGACTGCTACCTCATCTGAGCCTCGCAAAACATTTTCCAAAGTTTGGCGATAGGCCAAGCGCAATTCGGTATTGACATTAATTTTAACCACCCCAAGGCGAATTGCCGCCTTTATGTCTTCCTCTCCTATAGTAGAACCCCCATGAAGGGAAAAAAATACTTCCGGACCAACCGCTTGGCGAATTAAAGCTAATCTTTCTAAATCAAGCTTTTTTGCTCCCTTGTAAGCTCCATGAATATTACCAACAAAAACGGCCAAAATATCAACTCCTGTTTTGGCAACAAAATCTGCTGCCTTTGCCGGATCAGTATAATCTGCTTTTGCTTGAACCGATTCAGCTAACTCTTCATGGTAAGAAGACTCGCCAATAATTTTATCTATTTCTCCTTCAACTAAAATTCCTTTTTGGTGAGCTATTTCTACTAAAGCTTTAGTAATTTTAACATTTTCTTCATAGGGTAAACCCGAACCATCAAAATGAACCAAATTATAGCCTGTTTCCGCCGCTGCTTGACATTCTTCCAAGCCCGGTCCGTGGTCAAAATTGGTTAAAATTGTTAACCCTGCTTCTTCCCGAAAATTTTCGACTACATCCAAAAAATTTTTCATTCCAAAATGAGAAGCCTCGCCTGATGAAGTTTCCACAATCAGGGGAGTTTGTTTTGTTTTTGCCGCCTCAACAATTGCTTTTAAAATTTCTAAATTCCCGGCATTAAAAGCCCCCAGCGCCCAACCCTCGCTTTTTGCCTTTTTCAAAATTTCCAAACTGTCCATTAAACTTCCTAATTAACTAATCAACTAATTAACTCTTTAACTATTTCTATCGCTTTTGATGTTCCAATCCGGGCTGCTCCAGCATCAATAAAATCAACTGCCTCTTGATAAGTATCAATTCCTCCGGCAACCTTAATTTTGATTTTATCGCCAATTGCCTCCCGGATGAGTTTTACATCTTCTAACTTTGCTCCTCTTGGTCCCCAACCAGAACAGGTTTTAACAAAGTCTGCCCCGGATTTCAAAACCAATTCAGAAGCTTTTTTAATCTCCTCATCAGTCAAAAACCCGGTTTCAATAATAAACTTAACAATCACATTGCGACGAGTTTCTTTGGCCGCCAAATTTACCGCCCTCATTTCCTCTAAGACTTCTTTATATTTTCCTGCTTTAAATAACCCCACATTCATCATCACATCCAACTCATCAGCTCCTTTTCTGGTTGTTTCAATTGCCAAAAGCACTTTCCCATCACGAGTGTCCTGACCCAAAGGAAAAGAAATCACTGTCCCTACCGGAAATTTGTCCTCCAAATATTCTTTTGCCAGGGAAATATAGCAAGGATTAACAAAAGCCGAGTGAAAACCAAACTTAGCCACATTTTGACAAAGTTTTTTAATTTGCTCTGGCGTCGCATCCGGATGATGGTTGGCAAAATCAAGATATTTAGCTAAAAACTTAGGATCTAAGATTTGGTTTTGAGATTTGAGATTTGACATTTGAGATTTTTATGTTTTTTTCCCTATCTTAATCACCAGCTCAATCAACCTACAAGTATATCCCCACTCATTATCATACCAGGCAACAATTTTTACCAAATCACCATCAATCACTTGCGTCAAAGGCAAATCAACAATTGCTGAGGCAGAATTACCAATAATATCCGAAGAAACCAAAGGTTTTTCGCTTACCTCAACTATTCCTTTGTATTTTCCTTCAGCCGCTTTTTTAATTACCTGGTTAACCTCTTTAATGCTGGTTCTTTTGCTGGTGACAAAGGTAAAATCTGCCAAAGAACCGCAAACGACCGGAACTCTAATTGCCAACCCATCAAAAAGCCCTTTTAAGCTCGGCAAAACTTCAGTAGTAGCCACGGCTGCGCCGGTAGTGGTGGGAACAATATTTATTGCCGCAGCCCTTGCCCGACGTAAATCCTTATGAGAACCATCGACTAATTCCTGGTCAGAAGTATAGGCATGAATGGTCGTCATCAGCCCCTTTTGAATTCCAAAATTTTCCAACATAATTTTAGTAATTGGGGCAATACAATTGGTGGTGCAGGAAGCATTATTAATTACCAGCTCACCACGGTAATTTTCCTCGTTTACGCCAATTACAAAAGTTTTTGTCTCCTTAGCCGGGGCGGAAATGACTACCCTTTTTGCTCCTCCTTCCAAATGGGCAGAGGCAGATTTTTTATCGCGAAAAACCCCAGTTGATTCAATGACCACGTCAACATCATAATCTCTCCAGGGGATTTTTGCCGGTTCCCTCTCCGCCAAAACGGGAATTACCTGGTTGTTTATTTCCAAAACCCCAATCTCTTTTTCATTTTTCATCCTCTCTTTTTTACTTTTTACTTTTCCTTTAAATCGACCATAGACACTATCGTATTCAAACAAATGCGCCCAGCCACCCACATCCATCGAACCGGAAGTGTTTATTGCCACCGGCTTAACTTCGGTTAAGTATCTGGTCAGAATTGCCCTTAAAGCAATCCTGCCAATTCGGCCGAAACCATTGATAGCTACGTTGAGCATAGGACTATTTTATCTTTTCCAACTGCTTTTTAGCAAAGTCACCAATCACAGGTAATTTAAACTCTTCTCCCTGATAGGCTTTAAAAATCAAAACCAACCAGAGAACGAAACTTACAATCATTATCAAAGGTGAAAGCACTAAGTTCACAAAAGGAACCATTGCCAGAATCGTTAAAATTCCAAAAGCAACTACCGACTGCATCGCGTGGAAACGGACAAAAGGATCTTTTTCCAAAAGCAAAATCACAATTCCTGTCAACCAACCCAAAACATAACTTAAAGCCGCCGTCGTATTCCTTGGCAAGCCTATTTTTGTTTCTGCCACTTTTCTCACCCCCCTTCTTTTAACACTTTCACTTTAACAAACTAAAAATCCCCTTGTCAAATATTTAACTCGCCCTCCTGCCGGCAGGCAGGCAATCCGCAATTCGCAATTGTTTAATTGTCCCTAAAACAAACTCATCTGTCCCTGCTCCTCTACCTTGGCAACATCTTTGCTTTCTGGCCAAATTTTAACTGTTCCAAAAACGCCATCATATCCTGGTTCAACGACAATATCACCGACACGAACCTTTTGGATGCCCTCGGCGATTTTGTAGCCGCTAATTTTGGCAATTTGCTCAACCGGAGCGTCTAAAAGTACGGCAAACTCCGAACCGAAAACATCTG
>Ga0209162_1000816_pt1 | contig 32794 bp, 23 predicted proteins | sample YNPNPMetaG_FD_187121 | JGI IMG/M metagenome (GOLD analysis project Ga0209162, IMG submission 187121) | Anoxygenic and chlorotrophic microbial mat microbial communities from Yellowstone National Park, USA - YNP NP MetaG (SPAdes) (version 2) ...
CGCGCCGATTTTCTGAAGGCCATCGCCCGCCGTCTTGCCGATCGGCTGGCTGACCTGGCGACGGCCGTGACACTCGAAACCGGCAAACCCATCACCGAGGCGAGAATCGAGGCGCAGCGGAGCGTCCGGATCTTCGAGTACGCTGCCGGGGAGGCCCAGCGGCTATGCGGCGAAATGATCCCGCTGGATGCGCTACCCGGCGGTGAGAACCGGCTGGCGTTTACGCTTCGCGAGCCGGTGGGGATCGTGGCGGCAATCACGCCATTCAACTTCCCTCTGGCACTGGCCTCTCACAAGGTTGCTCCGGCGCTGGCGGCCGGGAATGCCGTGGTTCTCAAGCCCGCAGCGCAGACGCCGCTTTCGGCCGTATTGCTCGGCCGGGCCGTCGCGGAGGCCGGCGGGCCGGAGGGCGTGTTTAACCTTCTCGCGGGCCCCGGCTCGCCAATCGGGCAGAGGCTTGTGAGTGACTCCCGCGTGGGGATGGTCACGTTCACCGGGAGCGTCGACGTCGGCCGCGCGATCCGGCGGGAAGCCGGGCTCAAGCGGGTGACCCTCGAGCTGGGGGCCAACTGCGCAGCCATCGTGGAGCCGGACGCGGATCTCCAACTGGCCGCGACCCGCTGCACGTGGGCCGCGTTCGCGCATTCCGGTCAGGTCTGCATCTCCCTCCAGCGGCTGTTCGTTCATCGGGACGTGTTCGAGGAGCTCACCCGCGCTCTCGTTCAGAAGGCCCGGGACCTGGTCGTGGGCCACCCGTTCGATGAGGCGACACAGATCTCGTGCCTGATCACGCGCCGGGAGGCCGAGCGGGTCGAAGAGTGGATCCATCGAGCCGTTCGCGGGGGCGCACGCGTGCTGGCGGGTGGGCAGCGGCGCGACAGTACGGTCGTGCCGACGATCCTCACCGACGTACGCCCCGACATGGAGGTGTGCTGCCGGGAGGTGTTCGGCCCGGTCGTGACGGTCACCCCCTACGACTGTCTGGATGAGGCCATCGGCCTCGTGAACGATTCGCGCTATGGGCTTCAGGCGGGCGTCTTCACACAGGACATATCCCGCGCCCTGGCGGCGGCATCGCAGATCGAGACAGGCGGCGTGATGATTAATGAGGCGCCCATGTTCCGTATGGATCACATGCCCTATGGCGGCGTCAAGGAAAGCGGGCTCGGCCGGGAGGGGCCGCACTATGCCATTGAGGAGATGACGGAAAGAAAGATCGTCACGATCAACCTGGCCGGCCGGGCCGGCGGTGGGAGGGCCCAATGTCCGTAGTCGGAAGCGAGACCGGCGTCGGGGAACGCACCCGCCCTCTGGAGTCTCCCTTGACTGTCGAGGTCACGGAAAGCCTGGCTCGAGAAGGCGCCGAAGTTGTCGACAACTGGCTGGGCGAGCTGTACCGCTACGATGTCGAGGCGTACGAACGGGTGCCCCGGAAGGACACCCCGTTCGGCGGGTACGCCCAATGGGACTTCCGTGAAACGGATGCGCTTCCGGCCCTGTGCGCCCGGCCGGAGTGCACGGGTGACCGGCCGTACATTCATCGGCTCGGCGGCTTTGTACGCGGCAACCTCTTCGGACCGGATGAAATCGGGCAGCTGCTTCGCGAGCACAACATCTGGCACACGGACGCGCCGGGCAACGGACTGCTCGAGTCGCTGATGATCACCCGCAAGTACGGGCTTCGCCTTCATTTCGAGTGCCCCGTGTACAACCTTCCCGATCCGTACACCTCGGAGGAAATCGCGGCCTACCGGGAGGTGTACCGGTCGGAATGTCGCCGGATGGCGGAGTGGCTCCGCCGCATCGAACGGATCTACGGCCACCGGTTCCTGCGACAGGAGGGTCAGCTCTGGGTGGTCCGCGAAAAATACACGCCGCTCGAGCTCTTCGTCCGATGCTGCCGGCGCCGCTACGAGGCCATCAACGCCGAATTCCGCGCCGATCACGGCGCGGACCTGCCCCTGGTCCCCTCGGCTCGTTCCCCGCAGGAAAAGGCGCTGCGAATCCGTTTCTGGAAGTGGATCCGGCGGAAGCATGCGGAGGTTCTGCGGGCTCAGGCCGAAGTGTTCCGGGAAGAAGTGGCGGGCGAGCGGGGCGTATTCGTCAGCAACATTCACTTCTGTCCCCATCCCGACTGGGCGCGATGGGGCGAAATCTTCGACCTCGTGGGGGTAGCGGCGAGGCCCGGCCTGCTCGATGACGAACTGATGTGGCGATACTACGTCGGATATGTAACGCGGCTGGCAGCCGATCTGACCGGGAAGCCGCCCCTGATCAGTCTGCGATACAATCTTTTTGCGGCCGGGGCGCGCATCATCGGGACGCCGGCCGCGATCCGCTATTGGTTCGGCGAGTGCGTCCGGAACGGAGTGGCCGGATTCTATCACTGGGTCAAGGACTATTCCAGCAGCAGCGACCGGTCCGGGTACACGGGGGCCTGCGTGGGCAATCCGGACCCCAGTACGCTGCCCCGACAGCGGTGGGAGACGTTTCTGGAGGTGTGCCGCCAGCTCGGCAGCACCCGGGTATTTATTCCCCCCCGGGCGGACGCCGCCGTGTTCGTATCGCTGGACAGTTGCGCTTTGGACGGGTGGCGGCGGGTGCTCAGCGCGCACATCGAGCTGCGCCGGGCCGGGGTGTGGCACAACTTCATCTCCGACGACCTGGTCACCCTGGGACGCGTTCGCCTCGGCGACTTCCGAGTCGTGTTCGTTCCGTTCGCACCCTTCGTGACGGCCGAGGTCGCAGAAGCCCTTGGGGTGTTCGTCCGGCAAGGGGGTACGCTGGTCGTGGCCGATCCGGAAGCCTTCCGGTACGACCTGTGCGGGCGGTCCACCGAGCAGCGGCGGCACGGTCTGCTGGGGGTCGCCGGCCTGGTCTCGCGGGCCGGCGCCGGGGAAACGATCCGCTTCGGCGGGTCGTACCACGACCTCGCCGTCGCCACCTGGGGAAACACGAACGCGGTCATTCCGGCCCCGGGGGCAGAGGTGGCGGCTCGATACGCGGATGGCGCACCTGCCGTCATCGCCCGCCGGGTGGGAGCCGGGCGGGTGATCACCTTCGGCGCAGAGGTTTTCGACGTAGCCGTTCCCGGCCGGCGCGGGCAGCCGCTCGATGACGGCGACCGCTGCCGCCTGCTTCGCCAGCTTGCCGAAGAGGCAGGCGCAAGCGACCAGAGCTGGGTCTGGAGGGTCACGCTCGAGAACCTCTCCCGCGTTACCGGGCAATACGAGGTCGTCCCGCCCCCGATCGACGACCGGGTGCAGTTTCGTTCCTATATGTACGAGCACAGCTGTCTGCACATTGTCCCGTGGCTCACGGAGGGCCAGTGGTCCGGAACGGGTCAGGACACCGAAGAAACGGCCTGGCCGCAGGAGCGGCCTGGGAGGTGAACGATGCCGCTGGTAACGAGAACCATTCCGCCGCTTACACGCGAGGAGTTTGAACGGCTTTCCTGGGTGGCGACGCAGATTCCCGCCGCGGAGCTCGGCAAGGGCTCCAGGATCCGCCTCGATGTGGTGGATTCGGAGGACGATCTCTACCATGAGATGGTACGGGTCCTGGTCGACCAGCTCCGACGGGACGCCGGCGCCGGAAAACCGACCGTATGGGTGGCGCCGGTCGGCCCGACCGGCCATTTCCGCCGCCTCGCACGGTACTGCAACCTCGAGCGCCTGAGCTGTCGCGACCTGGTCCTGATCCAGATGGACGAATACCTGGGACCCGACGGCCAACTGCTCGCGCCCGACTCTCCGCTCAGCTTCACGGGATTCGTCCGTCGGGAATTCTTCGATCGCATCGATCCCGAGCTGGCTCCCCGGCCGGAATTCCATGTATACCCCCGCCCGGACGATCTCGATGCCATTCCCCGCGTGATCGAGAAGTTCGGGGGCGTCGACCTGTGTTTCGGCGGCATCAGTATCAACGGTCACATTGCATTCAACGAGCCCCCCGAGCCGAACGACGCGGTGGATCCGGTGGCGTTCGCGACCCTGCCGACGCGTCGTGTCAGCGTCGCACGGGAGACGGTCGTGAACAACGCCCTGCTGGCCTGCCGGGGCAACATCCTTGCCATCCCGCGTCAGGCCGTCACGATCGGGATGAAGGAGATCCTAGATTCGCGCGTGTGCCACTTTTTCCTGAATCGCCCCTGGCAGCCGAGCGTCATCCGCCGCACGATCCACGGACCCGTGAGCCCATGGTTCCCGGCTTCCTATTTGCAGCTTCACAACGACGCACGGATCACGGCCTGCCGTTACGTGGTGGAGGATGTGGCGCCGCAGCTCCGATAGGTATCTGCCGCATTATGAAGATCATCGACGTCCATCACCACCTGCTGAACGAGGACCATTACGCCGAGGGTCTGCTGCGCACGATGGACGCCTGCGGCATCGAGCGGGTGTGTCTGTCCGCGCTCGGCCGATTCGGGCGTCGCTTGTTTCTGAAGGCGCAATGGAACGGCAAGACCGCCGGCAATCCCGAGGTGCTCGCCGCCATCCGCGCCCACCCGGACCGGTTCGTGGGCTTCGGCTTCGTTCAGTTGGGGGTGGACGGTCCGGACCTCGTCGATCGCCTCGCGGACCAGGGCTTTGCCGGACTGAAGCTCCACTTCCCCGTCGTACCCTACGACGCACCCGTATGCTACGAAGTGTATGAAAAAGCGGCTGAGTACGGGCTGCCGCTCCTGTTCCACACCGGCGTCTTTGCGTTGCCGGAGCCCATGCCCCGGGAGCCCATCGGGGCGGCCTTCTGCCAGCCGGTCTTCCTCGACCGCGTGGCCCGCGGCTATCCGTCGGTCCCGGTCATCCTGGCGCACTTGGGGATCGGCTGGTATGACGTGGCCGCCGCGATGGCCCGGTTGCTTCCGAACGTATATGTCGATTTTTCGGGCAACGAGAACGGGTGGCGACTCTCGCACCCCCCGGCTTACTGGAGGTCCCTGTTCTACTGGGAAAACTCGCATCGCAAGATTCTCTTCGGATCGGATGTCCATTCGCGCGACGTGCCTGCCGCCGTGGAAAGCCAGCGCCGCCTCTTCCAGGAGATGGGTTACGGCGAGCGCGAGCTGGCGGCGATCTTCCACGACAACGCGGCGGCCCTCCTGCGGCTCGCACCGGCCGGAGGTTCAACGTGACCGCGCTGGATCGCCTGCGCAGGACCCTCCAGCCCGCTGCCGACGGGGACATCCCCTGCTGGCCGCAGGCTTATCTCTACCCGGTTCGATTCTGCGACGGCGACATGCGCCGATACTGCACGGATCCCCAGGCGTTTTCGGCGGCGCAACTCGACGCGCAGCGCACCTTCCGGTACGACGGTGTCGGGGCCGGACCCGACATCGTGGTCGAAGCGGAGAGTCTGGGGGCGGACGTGGAGCTTCCCGAATCCGCGGAGCCCTATCTCAAGGGCGATCCTCTCGTGCGAAGCGACCAGGATCTGGGCCGCTTGCGTCTGCCCGATCCTCGTACCGGGGGCCGGCTGCCCTTTGTACTGGCCGCTGTCCAACGGCTGGCGGAAGCCGTCAAGGGCGAGGTGCCGATCTGGTGCCAGGTGCGCAGCCCGTTCGTGCTCGCCGCAAACCTGATGCAGCTGGAGCCGACCCTGCTGGCCGTTCGGGAGGCGGCGGACCTGCTGCACAGACTGATCGACTTTACGACGGAGTTCTGCCGGTGGTGGGGGCGGGAGCTGGTGGCCGCGGGCGCGGACGTGATCGAGATCGGAAATGCCATCGCGGGTCTGCTTTCGCCGGACGACTACAGGCGGTTCGCCGCGGTCCCGTTGCGGTGCGTGGTGGACGCGTGCCATGAGGTCGGGGCGCTGGTGGCACTGCACATGTGCGGAAAAACGGGGCATCTGATGGATCAGTTGATCGAGTCGGGCGCAGACATCATCGAGGTGGATGCCCCGGAGAGCCTGCCGGGCCTGTGTGAGCGATTCGGGCGCCCCGTCGCCTGGATGGGGAACATCGACCCGGTCGAGGTTCTTCTGCGCGGCCCGGTCAGTCACGTTCGAGATGCCACGGAGCGGTTGCTGCGGCAGATGGGCCGTGTGGGCCGGTTCATCCTCAGCACGGGCTGTGAGCCGTCCATTCGAACCCCGCCGGCACACATCCAGGCCATGATGGAGGCGCTGCGTGAGTTCAATGGGGCGTGCGACTCCCGCTCGGACCGTGTGCCCGCGGCACCCCCAATGAGGGCTGAGTCATGAGAAGTCGGTCATGGGCCTGGGCTGCCGGATTCCTGGTGATGGGCGCGAGCGCCCACGGGCTCCCCACCGGTCCGCCGGCCGTGCGGATTCGTCCGCTGAAAGACCCCCGATATCCCGTAATCGTGGACGACTGGCCGATCCGTCTGGATCGGCGGCATCGGCTGTTCATCGATGACGAGATGGTCGCGGAGCGGGACGGAGTCGAGCGCGTCGTCACCGTTGCGACCCGGCACCCGGCCAACCCCCTGGTGCGCCCGGAGCACCCGTGGGAGGACGATATGGTGCTCCTCTACGGGTCCGTAGAACGGGATCCGGACTCGGGGCGCTTTCATATGTGGTACCTCGGGCGAAACTTCGAGGACAGGAACCCCATGCGCACGGTCGTATGCTACGCCCGCTCGGAGGACGGCGTGCGATGGGAAAAACCCGCGCTGGGCGTCGTGGAATACGGCGGACGCACAGACAACAACATCGTGCTGCTCAACCACGGCAACGGACTTGACGACATCGTGGCGTTCATCGATCCCCGCGAGACGGACCCGGCACGTCGCTTCAAGATGTTCGTGTATCAGCTCGACACCCCTGGCCAGCGCGAAGGGCTTTATCTGTACGTTTCGGGGGACGGCATTCACTGGCAGGAGCAGCCGGGCCCGATCATCCCCGGCGCCACCCAGTTCCCCAAGAACGCCGACCATCAGTTCCGCCGGGACGTCATGGTCGACGGAGTCGGCGACGTCACGACGATTCTCTTTGATCCGGTACTCGGCCGATATGTGGCGAATCTCAAGATTCTCTCCGACGGCATGCGGTCCCGCATGATGTCCGAGAGCGACGACCTGATCCACTGGACCCGCCCGCGCCTCATCCTGGCACCGGACGGCCGGGACGCCGGGACGGAGCTGTACGGCATGTGCGGATTCCCGTACGAATCCCTGTGGCTCGCTGTGCTTCAGCGGTTTCACGCCTTCGGCGATCGCACGCTGGACCTCACGTGGGCGGTCAGTCACGACGGACGGAACTGGTCGCGCGTGGAGCCGCGCGATCCGTGGCTTCCCGTCGGACCGTCCGGCGCCTGGGACTGCGGGAATATCTCGCATGCCAACAACCCCCCGATCCGCGTCGGCGATCAACTCTGGTTCTACTATGGCGGACGGGACGCGATCCATAATGCGCGCCCGCGCATCGGCGCGATCGGACTGGCCGTGCTCCCGGCGGATCGGTTCGTCGCGCTCCGCGCGTCCGGCCGCGGCACGGTTCTGACACGCCCGCTCCGTTTCAACCGCGGCGCTCTGCGTGTGAATGTCGACGCGACCGGCGGCGCGCTGCGCGCAGAGCTGGTCGGGGCGGATGGAACGCCGGTGCCGGGATACAGGCTGGAGGAATGCTCGGTCCTGAGCGGCGAGGCCCGCAACGGGACCATTCGGTGGAGTCATGGCGAAACGGTGGAAGCTCGTGACGGGCCTGTGAGGATCCGGTTCGCGCTCGAGCGAGCCTCGCTCTACGCGTTCTGGATCGACTAAGACCCGTTCAGGGAAAGCGACGCGATCATGCTGGGGCTGCACTGGGCGGACTTCCTGGTAATCCTGGCCTACATGGCCTTCATGATCGGCATCGGCCTGCGCGCCTACGCCGCGGTCAGGACGCAGGGCGACTACTTCATGGGCGGACGCCGGTTCGGCAAGGCAATGATGATCATGTTTGCCTTCGGCACGGGCACGCATGCCGATACGGCCGTCGGCGTGGCGGCCAAGAGCTACTCGGTCGGCCTGGCGGGCATCTGGTATCAGTGGCAACAGATGCTCACGACCCCCTTCTACTGGCTGCTGGCGCCGGTGTTCCGGAGGGCCCGATGCGTCACCACGGCGGACTTCTTCGAACGACGCTACGGGACGGGGTTTGCCACGTTCTACGCGCTGTACGCGGTCTTCATGAACGTGGGCTTCAACGGCGTGATGCTGTACGGCTCCGGCCGGCTCATCGAGGCGCTCTCCGGACATGCGCTGAGCCTTCCGTGGGCGATGGCTCTCATGATCGTATGTGTCACCATTTACGGACTGGCCGGCGGCCTCATCGCGGCGGTGTGGACGGACTTCTTTCAGGGAATTCTGACGATTCTGATGTCGTTTCTCCTTGTGCCGTTCATGTGGCACGCAGTCGGCGGCCGCGAAGGGCTGCGCGGCTCGCTTCCGAATCTCGAAACGCTGATGAGCCTCCACGTCCCGGGGGAAATCGGGTTGTTCTGGATCGTCATGAACGCGATCAATTCCCTCGTAGGCCTCGTCGCCCAGCCCCACATCATGGCGAATACCGCCGCCGGCAGGACGGAAATGGAGGGCCGGGTCGGACTGGTGGGCGGCATCCTCATCAAACGCCTCTGCACGCTACCGTGGGCCCTCGTCGGCGTACTCGGGCTGGCCGTCTACGGAGAATCCTCGCTTCACGGCGATCACGTGTTCGGCCGGGCCATCCGCGATTTCCTGCCCGTCGGGGTTGTCGGCCTGATGCTCTCGTGCGTCATGGCGTCCGCGATGTCGACGAGCAGCGTGCTGATGATCTCCTCTTCGGCGCTGCTTACGCGAAACCTGTACGCGCGCCTGGTGTGCCCGACCGCAGACGAGAAGCGCATGGTATGGCTCGCGCGGGTTACTTCGGCCGTTTTTGTGGCCGTGTCGGTCTCGCTGGCGCTGGCCTTTCGGAGCATGCCCGAGGCAATGCGCTACCTGTGGAAGACGGCGCCTCTGATCGGGATCTCATTCTTTCTTGGACTGTGGTGGCGACGGGCCAACCGCTACGGGGCCTGGGCCAGTTTTCTCTGCGCACTGGGAGCGCTGCTTGTCGGGCAGTTTCCGCTGGGGTTCCGGGGCGATGCAAGGCTGCCCCACCTCATGGCCCTCTATCTGGTTTCGGGCTTTCTGGGCGGAGTGCTGGTCAGCCTGGTTACGCCGCCGGAGTCGGAGCGGCGTCTCGACCACTTCTACCTCACGGTCAACACGCCCGTGGGGCAGGAGGCCGTTCTGGAACGGGCAGGCGTCGAGATGATTCTGAAATAGGTGATGCATGGACCGGCCGTACAGACGACTCGTGAACCACCCCGACTTCGAGATCCCCGTCCCCTCGCGGGTAAGCGTGATCGGGTTTCTCGTCGTGTGGGGCATCTCGGTAACCATGGTGGCGGGTCTGGCCGCCCTGGCCTCCTGGATAAGAGGGACGTTCCCGTGGTGACCCGTGGCGCGGCCCAACTTCGCCTGGCCCGCTGTATGGCCCTTTGCGCGGTGATGGGAAACGTGGGCAGGGCCCAGACCGTCCTGCTGAATGAGGACTTCTGTGCAGGCCGGCTCGACGAAGCGTGGGCCGTCGTGCCATTCAACGCGCTGGGCGGCGGCGTCCGCGTCGAGGGAAGCCGGTTATCCATTTCGGTCGCTTCTCCGACGCAGCACGAGGACAGCATCGGCCTGATGACGAACCCCGCGCGCTTCCCCCTTTTCCGTCGTCCGGCGGACCAGACCGAGTACGATGCATACTTTCTCGGCGTGCGACTGGCCGACCGGAAAGTGCGTGTCGCGCTGGGGCTGTACAGTTTCCCCGGAACGGAAGTCGTCACGCGGCCGGCGTCCGCTCGAAGCCTCTCGGACGTAATGAGCTACAGCTTTTTGATCGGCGTTAATGCCGAGGCCCCCAACGCCCATTGGGTCTCCACGGCAACCATCGGACACGCCGGCGCCGCCGCTGATTCAACCGGTCCACACGGTTTTCATGTCTGGGAACACGGAAAGGTTTACGACTTCCGCATACAGGTCACCAGATGGGACGTGACGTGGTGGGGACGCGTCCAACCGAACCGGAAGTGGCTTCTGCTCCAGGACCCGGGGCCATGGATCGGCTATCCCGGCGACGAGCCGGGCGGACGCTGCGCCTTCGGGCTCTTTATCGCCGCCGAACACGACGAGGCCGCAGGGTCGTCAACCCAGGCTGATCCCACGATCACTGTTGACCGGATCGTGGCAACCTGCTACGAGCCCGTCCTCGTCAGTACTCTGCTGGACTGTGATTTCAGAGTCGCCGGCCTCGACCGCTCCGTATGGGCAGTCGTCCAGCCGGAGCCGGACAGGGACCGCATCACCGCAGGAGACGGGGCCCCCTTGAGGGTTGTGAGTTCCGGGGCCGGAGCGGAGTGGACCGGGGCGGCAGGAATCTGGACGGTCCCCGGCCGGTTCCCGATCGTCGAACGACCGACCCTCGCCGGTCACCGCGTTTACGTGGACTTTCTCGGCGTGGCGCTGCCCGCTCGCAAACAGCGATGCGTGCTGGGCCTGTACAGCCTGGATGCCGCGGCCGAGCAGACCCCCAGATTCCCGGACGGAACGGGCCCCGGCGGCGGACTGGCATACGCGTTCTGGGTGCTGCCGGACAACGATCGGCTCCTCGAAAACAGCAACCAGCTCCGGGCGCTCGTCATCAACGACAAGTACGCCGCGACCGACAATTACCACCACGCCTGGATATGGCCCTACACCGAAAAACGCGACCTGCGACTCGAGATCACCGCCGACGACGTTACGTGGTACTTCCGCCAGCACCCCGACACGGCTTGGCGGGTCCTCCGGGACGCGGCGGAGTGCTTCTACCGCAGGCCCGCCGTACCCGAGGACCGGGCCACGGGCTACTGGCGCCCTCTGTACGATCCGGGCATTCGCACCGGAAGGCCATATGACGGTCGGGAGCCCAACGGCCGGAATCGGTTCGGCGTGTTCGTCCACGTTTCCGCGGCCGGGCAAACCGGCCCGGTCGCATGGGAAGACGGGGACCTCAGGATCGACGCGATCCGCGTCACCACCGTGGCTCCGAGAACCGGCACGTCGTCCTGTCCAGAACAACCGCGCCCGGAGAACAACCCATGACTCGGCACAGGCTTTTGACTCGGCACAGGCTTTGGTCCCTTGCGGCGGTCGGCCTCGTTGCATCGGCGGCACGGGCCCAGTCCGTGATCCTGGACGATCATTTCGACGGGCCCGCGATCGACACGGAGCTGTGGGCCGTCGTCACCCCCGAAGCCGGCATCGACCGCGTCGAAACGACCGGGTCCGGCAGACTGCGGGTCCTCAGCCGCGGCGCCGGCAGCGCATGGCAGGGAGGCGCGGGCCTATGGTCGCGTCCGGATTCTTTCCCCCTGATCCGGCGACCGCTGGATGAAAGTGAGTACAACGTCTTCTTCTTCGGCGTGGAGCTGCCGTCTGCCAAGCAGCGATTCGCCCTGGGGTTGTACAGTGTTTGCCCGCCGTGGCAGCACACGCCCAAGTTCCCCGATGACAACGGGCGGGCCGGCGGTACGAGCTACTACTTCCTCTGTCTGCCCAACGACGAGGCCCCCGCGGACAACTGGTTGTCGACCTGCTCTGTGGGGACCGCCGGGGCGGCGGCCGATTCGACCGGCAGCGACGGCTTTCATACGTGGGAGTACGGAAAAGTCTATGACCTGCGGCTTCAGATCACGAAGGACGACGTCGTGTGGTGGGGACGGGAACAGCCCTCTCGCGACTGGAAAATGCTCCAGGACCCGAGTGCGGTCGTCATGGGCTACAATGGCCGGGAGCCCGACGGCCGGAACGAGTTCGGCCTGTTTGTGCACGTATCGGCTTCTGGCGGTCCGGGCCCTGCCTGGGCGGACGGGGACGTGCAGATCGACCGCATCCTCATCACGAAGTACACACCCGGCGATCCGCAGATTGTGCTCGACGACGACTTCGCTGGCACGGAGCTCAACACAGCGCTCTGGCAGCCCAGCGCTCCGGAGCCGCTCTGGGGCGACCGGGTCGCCGTGACCGACGGACGGCTCCGCGTGGTCAACCGTCACAACGGCACGGCCTGGTCGGGTGGGGTGGGCCTCATTTCCGGACAGTTTCCGCTCTTCGTCCGCCCGACCGATCCCACGGTCCGGGTGTGGGTCGACTTCCTCGGTGTCGAATGCGTGCCGGCCAAGCAGCGATTCGCGCTCGGGCTGCACGGCTATAATCCGCCCGCCAACCCCGTGCCTAAGCTGCCGGATGCGGACGGCCCCGACGGCGGCCTGGCCTACGCGTTCTGGGTCCTCCCGGACAACGACTATCTGCCGGAAAACAGCAATCACGTCCGGGCCAAGGTCATCAACGATCACTATGCCGCCACAGACAACTACCACCACGCGTGGATCTGGATGTACGGCGAGCGGCGCGACTTCCGCATCGAGGTCACTTCCCGCGAGGTAAACTGGTACGTGCGCCAGAACCTCGAGACCGGCTGGCGCGTCGTCCGCGATTCGGACGAGCGCTGGCTCCCGCGACCCCTCTGCGAATCCGACGCCGCGCACGGCTACTGGCGCCCCGTCTACGATCCCGGCGTCCGCACCGGCGAGCCCTACGATGGCACGGAACCCTACGGTCGCAATCTCTTCGGCGTCTTCGTCCATGGTTCCGCCGCCGGATCGGTTTCCGGGCAAGCCTACCAGGATGCGGACGTCACAATCGACCGGATCACCGTCACGCGCGTCCGACACGTTCCCGTCGTCGATCTCGACACCGACGGCGACGTGGACGTCGCAGATTTCTGCATTTTCCAGGCCGCTTTCAACGGCCCCGGGCAGCCGCCGGCGCTGCGGCCGCGCGGGTTTGCCGCGGACTTCGACGCCGACGGTGACGTGGACGTTGCGGATTTCGTGTTGTTTCAGGCGTGTTTCAACGGGCCGCAGCGACCTCCTGCCTGCGGCCCACAGCCGCCATGAGCGGAGAAAGGTGCTGCCGATGGCGAAGGCGCTGGTCCTCGATGATCGAGATAACGTGGCGAATCTGATCGGACCCGGATCCCGCGGCGAGCTCGTCACGTGCGACGGGCCCGGACAACGCAACGAGCGCCTCGAACTGCGCGAGGATATTCCCCCCAACCACAAATGCGCCCGCAGAAACATCCGGCGGGGCGAGCCCGTCATCAAGTACGGGCTCTGCATCGGCAAGGCCGTCTGTGACATCCCGGCAGGCGCACACGTGCATGTGCACAACGTGGAGTCCAACCGGGGTCGCGGAGACCTCATGACGAAGGCCCCTGCGGGAGAACCGACATAGAGGCCGACCGCGGATATCAGAGGCAAAGGAAGTCGCGGGACGTGCGGGGCCGCCGAGAGAAGCCCTGGCGGCCCGAAAGAGGAAAGGAGTTGGCAGGTGAGGGACTACTTTTACGGGTACGTTCGTTCGGACGGGCAGGTGGGGATTCGCAATCATGTGCTCGTGCTCAGCGGTACGCTCTACGCCAATTCGTTGTGCGAGCGCGTCGCTGCCTGTTGTGACAATTGCATACCGATCGTTCATCCGCTCGGGCGCTGCCAGATCGCGCCGGACCTCGCCCAGACGTTCCGGACACTCGTGGGCCACGGCCTGAACCCGAACGCCGGGGCGGTGATTGTCGTCGACCACTTCAAGGAGGCCGGGTGCACCGCCGACGAGATCGCCCATCGCATCGCGCGATCCGGCAAACCGGTGGAAGTCGTCAACATCCGGCGGGAAGGTGGTGCCGTGGCCGCGACGGCCAGGGCCATGCGGCTGGCCGTCGAGCTGAACCGCAGGATTACCGGCCAGCAGCGTGAAAAGGTCCCCGTATCGAAACTGATCTTCGGAATCAATTGTGGGACGAGCGACGTCACCAGTGGCCTCTCCAGCAACCGCTGCGTCGGCTGGGTGTCCGACCGGATCATCGAGCGGGGTGGACGCAGCATCGTCGCGGAAACTACGGAAATGATGGGCGGCGAGGACATCATCCGGGCCAAGTGCAAGAGCCCGGCCATTGCCGAAAAGATCCTTGGGATGATTGAGCGAAACGAAAAGCGCATCCTCGCGTTCGGCGTGGACCTTCGTGGCAGCCAGCCGACGGGTGACAATATCGAGGGCGGCCTATCGACCATCGAGGAGAAGGCGCTTGGCGCCATTCAGAAGTGGGGCAGCAAGCCCATCGTCGGCGCCGTCGGATACGCCGAGCCGATCGGCCCGGAGAGCGGCGTGTGGGTCATGGATACCCCGGGCCACGGAGGCGAGAGCATCACGGGAATCGCCGCCGCAGGGGCGCACGTGATGGCCTTCAGCACCGGGGGAGGACACACCATCAATCACCCCCTCATGATAACGATGCGGGTGACGGGCAATCGCGATTCCTGGCGGCTCATGCAGGACACCATGGAGGTAGATGTCTCGGACATGTTCGATGGTGCAAGTCTCGAGCAGGCCGGGGAACGGCTCTACAACGAGATTCTGGAGATCTGCGACGGAAAGGTCACCAAGGCCGAGGCACTTCGCGAGTGGAACGCGTTTGCGATTACGCGATGCGGCCCGAGCGTCTGAACTCTCTGCGATCGACAGACTCGGCCGTTCGGTTTCCGGGCGACGCGCGGCGCCGGCCCCAGGACAGAACGCCCACTGGGGGAAGGGCTGACGACCGCTCCACCAGGGTCGTCCTCTCCCGGAAACCCGCGGAGGCCCGAGGTGCCCACGCTTTGTGAGAACCGCCCACGGCGCGTCATTGAGCAGCGTTTTCCCTGGGCTCACCGCCGGCGCTGCCGCCCTGCCCATTGGTGTCGAGGTCACAGACCGGCGGGATCCATCGGAAGGCCGAAGCACCACCGGGCCGACTCCCCGGGGATCCCGGCCGCAGGGTTGCCGGCGATTCGATGGTCCGCAGGGAGAACTGCCTTCGGAGCGTCTGCAGCCGTCATGGGGCTCGCGGCCCGTCGATGCCCCGTTCAAGAACCAGGCGGGATGCCACCGGGCGCCCAGGGACTCCAGGGCCCCGGGCCGGCGATGCCACGGAAAAATCGCGGCCGGCCTGCGCGGCGAAACCGGAATCGCTTGACGTTTCGTGGCCGCGGAACCGGTACGCGGTCGGGACCTGCAAGAGTACCAGCAGTCCCAGGTTGCTGGTCCGACCGGGCGCCGAGCGCAAGCAGGTTTCCCGCCGGACCCCCTCCAGAGCGGGACGGGGCCCGCTCGCGGCGAAGAAAGCCCTCATGCGGCGGGTGTCTCTGACTCGTAGTCCGGTGACGACCGGCGGGCTGGCTGCGGCCACAGTCTTATGTCTGTCCGCGTACTACATCCTCACCGGCGCGGCGGCGCGCGAGCTTGGTCCGCTGACCGTTGCCACCCTGCAACGCCTTCTGGCTGGTGCGCTGCTGATGCTGCCGAGGCTCCTCCCCCTCGAAAGGCCAGCGAAGCGCTCGGCGCGCCTCCCGCTCACACCCGCGCAACAAGGCTGGCTGCTCGTGCTCAGCATTACCAACGTCCCCGTGATCGGCTGCCTCGTCGCAGGGTTTGCCTATTCCACGCCGACGAATGCGGCCCTTATCGGGAGGCTGGACCTTCCCGTCGCACTCCTGGTCGGCCACTGGTTCCTGCAAGAGAAGGCGCACCGGATCGACTGGCTCCTTCTGCTCCCCCTCATCGCGGCTGCGCTCATGGTGCTGGAGGTATCGCCCCGGCATTGGCAACCGCACTGGCTTGGCGACCTGATGTTTCTGGGCCATACGGTACTCGCCGTCGCCAACGGCGTTCTGATCCGTCGCTACCTCGGTTGCGTCTCCCCGTGGACCATTACCCGTTGGAACGTCGGCCTCTCGGGCCTGTGGCTGTTGATCCTCACGCTGGCCCTCGATGGCCACGCAGGACTCCTCCGGGCCATTTCGTCGACCAGGGCTCTTGCCGTCATCGCGGTATCCTCGCTTCTTGCCTCGATCGAACTCACCGCGTATTACGCTCTGCTGCGCCGCCTCGGCATCTGGTACGTCCGCTGCATCCTGCTGCTCGTTCCCATCGCCACGCTGGGAGCGGAGATCCTCCGGGGCAAAGTGGACCTTCACGCCACCCAGGGGGCCGGCACGGCTCTGCTGCTTGTCATCCTGTTGTTGCTGGCTTTGCAGCACGCTCGCAGGGGCTGCGCCATCCAGAAGCGCCATTCCCCCGGCCCAGCACGCAAGTGAGCATTCAACCCCATCTTGAGCGAACCGCCCTTGGTGCGAGAATGCGGCCGGCCCGTGGAGCCGCGGCACGCCTGCGTGACCGCGTGGCGCCCGGAACGCCGTGATCCTCTTCAGCCTGCTCGCCTCCTACAATGGCCGACGTTGACCCGTCGTAAGCGTCCTGGGAACCCCTTCTTGTTTTCGCCGCCTCGGATTTGCGAGGATGCGTTTGGAGATGTGTGATGGTGCGACATGTCGAGGGCCGGGCGGCTGAGCAGAGCCGGCGGGAACTTGAAGGGACGGCGGGTGCAGCCGCTGGGATTTGGGAGAGCGAAGCGCGTGCTCCACGTCCGCGGGCATCAGTCCCCCGAGGCGGGCGACAGGGCGGGTACAGATCCGGGCGACCACCTCGCGGAGATAGGCGAAGGGTGCGACGTCGGCCAGCGCCCGCCGACCGGCATCACTGATCTCCCACACGCCCCGCAGCGCGTCCGCCTTCAGCAGACCCTCCTTGACCATTGTGGCGCGGGCCCACTGCGCGGGAATGACGGGGGGCCCCGTCGTCCTGGATTCCCGCTTGCGCGGGAATGACGCAGGGGCCGTGTTGGCGCCCGCCACGACCCATGATGCCTCGGATTCGTCACCCCCGCGAAAGCGGGGGTCCAGACTCACGCCGCGGGCGGCCGTGTCGGGCCTTGCCGCGTTCGCGGGAATGACGGGAGGGTCCGCCTTGTCCTGGATTCCCGCTTGCGCGGGAATGACGGAGGGCCGGGCCACGCGGTCGGCGCGGGCGGGAGGCACCCCCGCGAGCACGGGCCGCATGAGCTCTTCCACCGGCCACAGCACGTCGGCCACCCTGCCCGCGCTGACTGGACGTTCAACCCTTGCATAATCGGGCACCAAACCGTCCCCACACGTCCGTGCACGCCAGTGCGGCCCCCGTACGCCCACGACCCGTTCGCCCACCCCAACGACGCGGTGGCCCGAGTCCCCACCCCGTGGGCCGCTTCGAAGCACTGCCCCCGGCAGTGGAAGAAACGCTTCGGCCCCCATACCTCCCCAGCCGCCCCCGACGTCGTTTGAAAGGCTCCCCCTGCGGCGCTACGACCACCCGCCGACCACGGCCCCGCCCCGGCCTCGCCGTCGAGTATGACGCCGCCCGCCCCGGCTCGGCCCTTCGCTGCTACGTCTACGGAACCGCCTTCCTTGACGAACCGGCCGTCCTTCGGGACCCCGCCGCCGGCCGAGACTACGGACGCGTCACGCCTGCCACGCCGGGCAACGACAAGCCGTTGCCCGGCACCGGGGCGCTGGCTACCGGGAACTCGTCATCCGCCCCCGGCGCGACGTACAGGTACTGGTGCTTGTATTGCTCGTTACCCGCGCGGTGGCGACGGCGGAGGCGCTCGTCGAGGGCACTCAGGAAGCCGCACGGAAGGACATTGACACGTACGGGACCGAGCCGCCCGCTGCGGCGCTTGGAGGCATACTCGATGTTGACCCCGCAGAGCTCCTGATCCAGCCGCCGCGCCAGCTCGCCGGGCCACAGACCCGAAAGAACGCCGCCCGGCGGCTCGACATGCAGAACATAGTACGGAGGCGAATCCCACCGCGGGGCCAGCACAAACGTGTCCACGGCCAGTCCCAGGGCCGTGCTCCCCGCCTTCATCGCCAGGATCGCCTGCTGCTCGGTGAGCTTCTCGCCCGCCAGTGAAGCCACATGGGCGCCCTTGTTCAGGAATTCGAGGACCGGGGCCTCGTTGTACCGACCGTGCACCCGCACGAGATCGCCGATGTCGTAGCGGTACAGGCCTGAGGAAGTCGTCAGCAGGATGAAGTACTCCCCGCCCGCCTCCAGCTCGTGCGCCCGCAGCACCACCGGCCGCCGGCTCTCGCGTTCCCCCGCGGGGATGAACTCGAAGAAGTGATCGTTCACGCAGAGGACGCCCGCAGGAGTGCCGTCCTCCAGCGGGATCGTCATCCGGCCCTCGCTGGCAATCAGGCCGATGTCGCGGACCGGTGTGTCGCCGAAGTACCTGGGGAACTCCCGCAGATAGAGCCCCATCGTGCCCCCGGTCCAGTTCACCAGAAAACCCAGCCGCCAGTAGTGCTTCGGCAGCAGGGCCCCGTGACGGCGAACCAGGTCTTCCAGCCGCGCGGCCGTGGCGGGATCGGGCCGGAGCCGCCCTTCGATACGGCGGCGGAGCCCTGGCTCGACTGGCAGATCCGCCCACAGGGTGCCATCGTGGATGTCCCGGATGAGCGGCTCGCGGTATCGGTCGGCCGTCCGGACCATGGCAAGCTGCGTGGCAGGGCTCGCGGTGATGAGGAAAGCGACATCCCGGGGGATCGCCAGCCGCATGGCCGTGTAGTACTTCGCCGTCGTGTCGCTCACATACGCGAGCTCCAGCGGGGAAACGTAGTAACGCCGTACGAGCCGTTTCTGTGTAGCGGCCATGAGCCCCGTGATCGCGCCGCATGGGATGCCCGCCGGCGTGACGGACTCATCCATGCGGCTGGAGATCTGGAGGATAGGACGGAGGAACGTGCCGGGGTGGTCCAGAAGTGCCTTCAGGCCGAAGACGTTCCACCCTCGGCGGCACTCGCTCAGGACCGCGCGGGTGACCGGGATGTACTTCGGCTCCCCGGTCGTGCCGCTGGTCAGGGCGAACATGAGGACCCTCTGGCGGCCGCCGAACATCGCGCGGGTTTCGCCCCGCTTGACGCGCTCGATGTAAGGTCGGAGGTCCTCATACCGGAGGATCGGGACGCGACGCGTGAAATCCTCGTAGGAGCGGATCGAGGCAAAGAGGTGCTCCCGTCCGAAGTCGCTCTCGGCGTTGCGACGGATCTTCTCGAGCAGGGTCCTCTGCTGCACGTCAACAATACGGCGCGTCGCCGCCAGGAACTCATCGAAGCGGCGACGGGCCGTCGTTCGGGCGACGGCGAGCAGAAACCGGTCGATCACCGGCAGACGCATGACCTGTGGGTCCCATCCACCGCCCAGGCCCGGGACCGCGCCCCCGGGGCGTGCGGCGGGTGTCATCTTATCCGGCGGCCCCACGCGAATCGAGGATCGGACGCGCCCCGGCCGGGATGCCGCCTCAGCGTCCGGCCTTGATCCAGCGGAGTCGATCCGCCTCGGGGAGCCGCTTGTAGTGCTCATCCAGCGGGTAGCAGCCGCTGACCATCCCGTGTCGCGGGGCAGTGGTGCAATCGCTGAATGTGCGGCAGATCCGTCTCTTGTCCAGGCGGCCGGTGTTGAGGCAGTCGGCGGGCATCTCCGGGTAGGCCAGGACCATGCGTCCGATGCCGACGAAGTCGGTCCAGCCGGCACGGACGACCGCTTGCGCAACCAGCGGCAGGAACTCCTGGAGGTAGGTATATCCCGTGCCGACGAGGACGAGATCGGAAAACCGCTCCTTGATGCACCGCACGGCCTGCACCTGGCGTGCGACCCCCACCAGTGGGTCCTCGGGCGGCTGATAGCCGTCTGAGGGCGGATAGAAAGCCGGTCGCTGGATGTGGGGGCAGTAGTACGGGCTCCCGCATGTGATGTTCAGGAACCGCACACCCATCTCCCCGAGCATCGCGAGGACCGCCAGCGGCTCGGTCAGGTCGGGCCGGGTGGGATCCTCCGGACACAGGCCGAATCCCCAAACATACGGGAGCAACTCCTTGTGCTCGCAGGGGCGCCCGATGCCCTTGCGGTGGCCCACCCGCGTGGCCGGATCGTCTTCGTAGGGAACGGAATCAAAGACGCTGATTCGGACCCCGATGCCCAGACCGGGCACTTCGGCGCGGACGCGGCCGATCGTCTCCCGCAGGAATCGCGTGCGGTTCTCCAGCGACCCCCCGTAGCGGCCCGGCCGCGTGTGGGCACTGAGAAACTCATGCCCCAGGTAGCCGTGACACGCCTTGATGTCGACAAAATCGAAGCCGACCTCGGCCGCGGTGCGGGCAGCAGCGGCGAAGTCGTCGATCAGGCGATCGACCTCCTCGTCCGACAGGACAGGCGAGTCGTCCGCCGGGGCGATGCCGACGCGTCGATCGAGCAGCGGATGGTGATAGAGGATCTTCGGCTCGGGCCGCCCGGGCTCGTTCGGACGGCTGAACCGGCCGGAGTGCGTGAGCTGCAGGCCGACCAGGAGGTCATCAGTCGAACCGTGTTCCCGCCGATGAGCGGCCAGGAGTTCCTCGCGAAGCCGGGCCAGCCCCGCTTTCGTGCGGGGCGTGATGCAGAGCTGGTTGGGATTGGCCCGTCCGTCGTGGCGGACCGCGACGGCCTCGCCGCCCCAGATCAGCTTCGCCCCGCTGAAACCGAATCGCCTCCACCTTCGAAGGGTGTACTCCGACGGGCCGCCTTCCGGCGTGCCGTCCCAGCCCTCCATCGGATGGATGCACCACCGGTTGCCCAGCCGCCGGCCAAGGACTTCGATCGGCCGCGCCAGCGGGGATCCGGCCGTCGCCGTGAGAATTGCATCGTCCACGGGAAGATCCACACCCAACTCGGCCAGCCGTTCACGAAACGCCGGGACGGTCTTGAATGCGGCAATCTTGGGGTATTCCGCGGCATCTCTCATTCAGGCATTCTACTGCCCGCCGAGCCCCCTGGGGAACGGCCCGGCAGACGCAACCGCCAGGCCCGCGAGGCATCGGCCGGCGGCGGCGCTCCGCACCAAAACGGCAAACGACTTGGCGGACGGTGCCCAAGGCGGTGAGACGGACGGGGCCTCACTTGAGGCCGCCAAGGACAGGCCGGGACGGCTCGTCGCCGCACGGGGCGATCGGCCCGGCGCCTACATGTACTTGTCCAGCAGCAGCGCCAAACGCTCACGGGCCGCCTTCGGGATCCTGGCCCGATCAGACCAGACGGCCAGTTCCAGGGCGGTCTGACAGGAACAGCGCCCCGGAGGCTCTTGACCCAGGCGACGCACGGCCGCGCGCATGAGAGCGATGCCCTGCTCGGTGGCCGCCCGGACGTTTCCCAGGATCTCCGAAAGCAGGGCCTGTCGGCTCCGGCCGGGCTCGTGGGGACGCCAACAGTCATAGTCGGTCGGCAGGGCGATCAGGGCGTAGCACATCTCGGCTTCGCGGGCGAGTTTGGCCTCGGGCATGCATGTCATGCCGATCAGGTCGCCGCCCCAGGCGCGGTGCATGTGGGCCTCGGCCTTCGTGGAAAACTGGGGGCCTTCCATGCAGATGTACGTCCCGCGCGGATGGACCTTCGCCGAAACGCGATCGGACGCCTTGATCAGCACGTCGCGCAGCATGGGACAGAAGGGCTCGGCGAATTCCACATGTGCCACGACGTCGCGGTCGAAAAAGGTCGCTTCGCGCCGGAATGTCTTGTCGATCACCTGGTCGCAAATGACCAGGTCCCGCGGGCGGATCTCTTCCCGCAGGCTTCCCGTGGCCCCGCTGGCCAGCACGTGCGTGACTCCCAACGACTTGAGGGCCCAGATATTCGCGCGGTACGGCACGGCCGACGGGTTCAGCAGGTGCCCCGGCCCGTGCCGCGACAGAAAGGCCACGGGAACGCCCTCCCACTCAGTCAGCAGGATGGGCCCGCTCGGCGACCCGAAGGGCGTCTCCACCGTTCGCCACTGGCCTCCGGACTGCTCGGCCAGAGCCTCGCCCAGTCCCGTCCCGCCAATGATTCCCACCCGCGACAAAGACATCTCCCACCAGTCCGAAGCCCGGGAACGCAGCTCGCTAGGACCGCCCTTTCGGCGCGCCGGCCTTGCCCTCGGCGGGTCCGGCCGGCTCACCCCGCGGGCGCGGTGGCCGCAGCGCCCGGTCCACCGCGGCCACCTTCTCGCCGTACAACGACCTGATCCGCTCGGGCGGGGTAGCAATCATCTCCAGCTTGCCGGCCACCACCCGGACCAGCCGTCCCTGCGGGTCCACGTAGTTCTCTGTGATGGGAGGAACGAGGCCCTCGCTGTCTTCCAGACGCGTCGTGCGCACAGACCGGCCGTCAAGCAGGATGTCCTGTCGGCCGACGACCCGCAACGTGCGGATCACGAACCCTCGCCTGTCGCTGTTATAGGCGGCAAAGGCATAGAGGTCCGGCCGGCTCAGGTCGATCATACGAGGAAAGAGCGAGAAAAGAGCCTGGGGCGCGTAGCCGTCCGGAAGCTCCAGCACCTTGTCGGTCATCTTCACCGCGTTGGGCGACCCGGTGTACGCGAGCACCAGTTTGTCGCCCTCGCGCATGCCCTGCTCGAGGGTCACCAGCACCCGCGGCGGAGTCGATCCCTCGGCCGGCGGTATGACCTCGGCCCGCGTGCTCCAGCGTTCGCGCGTCATGTCATCTGACGCGAAGATCTCGCTGAGCTGACGTTTGACCGTGCCGTCCGGCTCGAAAAGCCAGCCCTCCTGTCGAAGAAAGACTCCATCCCGCTTCTCGAACGTGGTCCTCCGCTCCTGGAGCCAGACGTAGCCGGCATCGCGCCCGTCGATCACAAACCGCATGTACCCTTCCTGGATGAGGTTGTCGGCCGGCCTCCGACGGAGATCGACGGAACTGAGAAACCGGGCGCCGCGTTCGAGGGCCTTCTCGATCTGTTCCCGCATGACCTCGGAGCGGAGGATCTCGAACGATCCCACAATCGCATCGAAAAGAGGCTCAACTTGGGCCCGGTATCCCAGCGGCGCGTTGAAGATGATCACGAAAAACTCGTCCGGACGCAGAAAGATCACTGCCTGCTGCCGGAGCCACCGGGATCGCCCCACCGTGCACGAACCCGCGAGGCGTACCGCCGGACGACCGGCCAGTGTGAGCTTGTCCTTCCGGAAGATCTCGATATCCGGGTTGCTCCTGGCGAGCTTCTCTGCAAGCCCCTCCAGCATCTCGTCCGGGCTGAGGGCACGTGTGGTTCGCGCCAGCCGTACCGCCAGGCCCCAGTTGAGCCGGTAGTTCAGGAACTGTACGAGCTCCACGTCCCCGTCCTCGACCGTCTCCTTCTGCCGGATCACGGTCGCCTCTGCGAACGGCCGTATCGAAAACCCGAACGTCCCGTCCACGTAGGGTTGCTCGGCCAGCCCTATCCCGGGCGGCGAGCCGGCCGGCCCGGACGACGGCGGCTCGGACTGCGCGCGGACGACGGCAACCGCCACTGCCACCGTCAGAACGATGCAAACCACACGGAGCTGAGGGCGCCCTGTAACCACAATCCTCCTCGCCAAGACGAAGCTCAATCGAGCCGGACCGTATCCTCCCGGTCCGCACCGCATCGCGCTGATCCCGACGCAGCCTCGCCCCCATCCCCGCATCGGCACGCCCGCCGGGCCGCACTTCCATGGCGCCGGCCTTTGCCTTTGAGGCCCACCGGCGGGCCGTTCCCCGGCCCATCCCGCAAACCCGCACCGCGCCGGCCCGGGCACCGGGACCCGGCAGCGAACGCCTACGGGGTCAGGTCCTCGGGGGGCCAGACCGCCAGAAGCGCCCCGAGGCGCTCGCGGCATTCCTCCTCCGTAGAGGCCCGCATGAAGCCGCCCCGCCCGAAATCCGCCGCCACCAGAACGCCGACCTCGTCAAAGTACAGCGTAGTACCGCTCAGGGACCAGTCCGGCTGCACCGCCACCGCCAGTGCCTGGCGCCCGTGCGCGTCGCCGGGGATGGGCAGCGCCCCGAGCGGCCGCATATAGCAGGGCGCCGGCTCGGGCAAGAACCTGCTGGACACCGTCACCGCGGCGGGCCGCCGTTCCGGATCGCTGGCAACCAGCCAGCAGACTACGTCCTCGCACGGCCCGGACGCAAACGTCGCGTCCGCCGTGGCTTGTCGCTTCTGAACGTCCCCCCCGACCACGAGCGTCTTATTGACCACGTCCGAGGAAACCGACCGACGCTCCTCATACTGATACACAAACCCGCTTCGATTCAGGGCGCGCAGCACCGGCTGGTTCCGGCGTTTGGTGGCCGACATGACGTACCCCACTCCGCGGGGCTCCACGACCGACTGTTCCTCGTATGTGATGAACGTCGCCCCGAACCACGCCACCGCATCGAAGACCGTCATCCGCCAGGTCCCCGCGCCGGCTCCGGAAGCCTGTCGCGTGTGCTCCACGCGACGGTACCCCTGCGGCTGACCGGCGACCTCGATCAGGTAAATCCGCTCCCGGCCGCGCCCGGCCTCAAACCATCGGTCCAGCCCTTCGGATCGGATCTGCTCGAGGATCTCCTCCCCCCGGCGGAAGGCCGTGTCCACATCGGCAACCCACCGACCGTCCGTCAGTTCCACGGAAGCGGCAATGGTCCCGCACGCCGCCTGTGCCGCCGTCCGCGGTCCATCGAACCGGCCGTGGATCAGTACGCAGCTGTCCCGACCGGTCGGCGCAACCCAGAGCTCATCGCGGTACTGCTCTTCGTCGGCCGGAACGACCATTCGGAACACGACCCTGCCCTGCAGCGTGATCCGCTCCGGCTCGCCTGGCAAGCTCCACTGCTCACACAGGTCCCGGACGGCGTCGGCCAGCACATCCGTGGGTTTGCGGTCCGGGGCCAACGGAACCCGGATCATCTCGATGCTCCACGGCCCATCCGCGTCCGACGGCCCCACGAGGAAAAGCCACGGCATGGCCCCCTCGCCTGCCTTCAGCACCCTGGCGCCTCGCGGGGACTCGAAGCGCATCCCGACGCGTGCGGCCGCCCCGGCCACGTCTTCCGAAAGCCCCCAATCCGACGCCTTCGCCGCCGCCGCCACGCGACGCACCAGATCCTCGTCGGCCACGTCGATCCGGCCCGCCCGGTGCAGAAGAACGGCCAGCACCCGCCCTTGGGGCGTGACGGTAACCACGCCCGTCGATTCGCCGCCTCCGCTGCGCTGCGCCACGGACCTCCAGCGGAACTGGCGGCCCGGCAACTCCCCGAAAGAAACCACGGACTGTGGGATCGGGACAGTGTTCGTGCCAGCCAGCCAGTCAGCCGCTTCTCCCACTGCCACGCCCGCGTCCCGCAGCCGAAGGCTAGGTATGGCTATCGCCGTCCGGACCACGGCGAGCGTACGTCCCCGGCCACCCTTTTCGCGCAGCACCAGTCCGATGTCCGGCGGGACGTCCTCCCTTGCGCCCGGTTCCCACCCCACGGGCCGCGGGAGAGACACCCACCCGTCGGCCACCGGTTCCGGAACACCCAGCGGCACGTACGTCTCCTGGCGCCGCTGAACCACCATCGCGTACGCCAGCGCCACAGTCAGCAGCAGCAGACCGGCCGACATCGCGATCGCCAGGCGGGGGCGTCCCGGCTTCTCCATGCTGTAGAGTTCGTAGCCGGCCATGAGAACGCGATCTTAGGGCGGCTGCCAACCCGCCGCAATCATCGTCGACTTCGGGCCGGACGCACCCCGGCACGACGTCTTGGCCCGCCCGGCGATTCGGACCGGCGCAGGCGCCCCGGCCCGGCGGGCTCCAGGTCCAGCAGCGTAAGATCCAGCTCGCGGGCCGCAACGTTGACCCTCTTGATCGCCACCCGGACCCGGTCGCCCAGCCGGATCCGCCGGCCGGTCCGCGATCCGATGAGGGCCCCGAGGTGCTCGTCAAGATGCCACCAGTCGTCGGGCAGATCGGCGAAACGGATCAGCCCGTCGATGAGAAACTCGTTGAGCTGAACGAACACGCCCACGTTGGCCACTCCCGTAACCACGCCCGCGAACAACTCACCGGCCCGCTTTTCGAGCAGCAGCAGGATCAGAACCTTCCGCAGCTCGCGCTCGGCATCCTCCGCCCGGCGCTCGGTGAAACTGCAATGGGCCCCCACCTCGACGAGTTCCCGGTACGACATGACCGCGCGTCGCTCACCCTTCGAGCCGAGCCGTCCGGTCAGGTACCCGTCCAGCAGCCGGTGGATCGTCAGGTCCGGATAGCGACGGATCGGCGAAGTGAAATGGCAGTAGTCCTCGCTGGCCAGCGCGTAGTGCCCGAGCGGCTTGGGCGAATAAACCGCCTTTTCGAACGAGCGGAGCACGGCCATGTGAACGGCGAAGGCCTCGGGCCGGCCCCGGGTCTGGTCGAGCAGTTCCCGGATCTCGCTGCGCCCCATTTTCCGCGGGACGTCGTGGCCCATCGTGCGGAAAAAGGCCCCCAGCCGCTGGCCGACGTCGTCGCCCGGCTCGGGATGCACCCGACGCAGGAAGGGCACACCCAGTCGGGACAGCCGTCGTGCGACCGCCTCGTTGGCCTCTACCATGAACATCTCGATCAGCGTGTGCGAGAAGCTCGTGTCGGCCGGACGCGCCCCGCACACGTTGCCCTTCTCATCAAACTCCAGCTCCACCTCGGGCAGATCGAGCACGAGCATTCCGTCCTCCAGCCGGCGCTTTCGGATGGCGCGTGCGAGCTTCTCGGCCTCCCGCAGGGCCTCGACGACCTCGCGGGGAAACCCGCCGCTCCTGCCCCCCAGAATGGCCGTGGCCTGTTCGTACGTCAGCCGTTTGCGGGACTGGATGACCCCATTCGCAAAACGCGAACCCAGCGGCTTGCCCGACGGGTCGTACCGGATAAACACGCTCTTGACGAGTCGCGCTTGTCCCTCCTGGAGGCTGCATACCCCGTTCGAGAGCACCTCCGGCAACATCGGAAGGACCAGCCCGGGAAAGTACACGCTGTTGCCCCGCTTATACGCCTCCCGGTCCAGGGCTCCCCCGGGACGCACATACCGGCTTACGTCGGCGATGTGAACGCCCACCTCCCAACCGCTGCGATCCAGAGGGCGAATCGAAATCGCATCGTCGAAGTCCCGGGCGTCCTCGGGGTCGATGGTGAACGTAGCCAGCCCCCGAAGATCCTCCCGTCCCTCCAGCTCATCTTCGATCCGGGCCGAGCGGGCGGCCTCTCGCGCCTCCTCAAGCACCTCCGGAGGAAACTCCTCCGGAAGGTGATACTGCCAGATGATGCTGCGAATGGCCGCATCGGCCCGTCCCCGCCGTCCGAGCCGCTTGACGATCACTCCACGCGCCGGCGCCCGACCCTTGGGATACTCGATGATCTCCACAGCCACCTGTTCCCCGGCCCGCGCACTCTTGGCCGCCACATCGGCGATCTCGATCGGCACCGACAGCGTGTTGCCGTCCGGCCACACGAACCACCGACCAGCCTCATGCCGCAACTCGCCGACGAACTGGTTGTTGCCCCGCTCGAGGATCTCGACAACCCGCCCCTCGTAGAGCATCCGGCCGCCGCGGCGGCCCCTCCGCAGCACCCGCGCGCGCACAATGTCGCCGGTCAACGCACCCCGTGACTCGCCCGGCGGTATGTATAGGTCGCCGTGCTCGTCCGGGGATTCGGGAACGACAAACCCGAACCCGCGGGGATTGCCGCGGTACGTCCCGACGACGAAACCGGAGGCCTGCGGGAGCATGACGGCGTTCCCACCGCCCAGAACCACCCGCCCGGACCGCATCAGGTCTTTGACCGCATCGCGGAAGCCCGCGTACTCGGCCTCCCGGATCCCCATCGAGCGAGCCAGTCGGCGGACGCGCTGTGGCCGATAACCAGCCTCCGAGATGAACTTCAGGATGCGTTCGGACGTCGGATCCGGCACAGAACACCTCCCACCGAGCCGAGCCTCGGCGGCCATGATAGGGCCGGGCGGCCCCTGGGAAAACCACCGGCCAGGACTGGCAGTGGGGCCGCTTCGAGACCGACCGCACGCACCACCCGATCCAGCAGGCCGCAGACCCGTTGTTTATGTGCAGGTCGGCCTGCCCGCGTCCGATACCTACGAGTGTGGACGGCCGGACAGCAACCGGGCGTCCCGGCCGCGCGAGTGGCCAGGTGATTCCACTGTTTCCACGCTCATCAGGGACGAATTCATGAAAAAACCGCTTCCGAATAGGTGTCCTGCGATACGGTTCCGTAACGCACTCTTCGCGTCCGCGGTGCTGATCGTCGTCGGCCTGTCCGGGGGATGCGCAGAGCGGGACATCCCCAGTCAGCCGACCGGCCAGCCGGTCCTGCCCTGGATGGATCCGTTCGACCGGGACGCCATGCTGGCGGCCATGCCGTACCACCGTCCGGCGGACCTCTCCCAAACCAACTACGCCCTCCTGCTGGTCGTGCAGAACTTTCTCGAGACGGGCCTTGCCGTCACGCTCGAGGTGAACGGCCAGGACATCGAGCGGCGCTATGTGGCGGGGCTCACCCAGGAGATCTTCTCCGTCACGGACGACGTGGTCCTGCAAACGGAGGCGGCGCTTGGAATATCTTCGATCGGGGTGGATGCGCGGCTGGAGAATCGCCCCTGCCCGTTCGTGGTCCGGCTGAAGAACTATGTGACCGAGGACGGATACGTCATCCAGGATTCGTGTTCGGTGCTGGCACCGCTCGACTCGTTCGAAAGCATGACTTTTGACCCCGAGAGCGACCTTCTGGATACCTCGCACCTCCCGGACGCGCATCACGTGTGCCCCGGGGCCTTCGCGATCGTCATCCGGAAGAGTCACGTGGACTTCGTCGAGCTTGACCGCGAGTTCGTTCCCGTGAACGAAGTCCCGGTCCAGTGGAACCAGTCCCAGGACGTCCCGGCCGACGAACCTCGGGGAGACAGTCCGGACTCCGCGTACGAACGGCAGTACACCGGATGGACGTATCACCCCGAAACCATCACCGCGTTGACCCGCCTGAACATGGACTGGTTGCTGCTGCGCCCCGAAGAGGATGGCGGCGTGACGCCCGTCCTGACGATCGCCCCGGAAGAGGTATCGTTCGCCCCCGGGGAGACCGTCGCCAGCGTGCTCGTCACCAACACGGGCGGCGGCGAACTCGAAGTGACCGACGTGCTGGCTGTCAAACCCTGGATCACCGTCTTCCCGACCAGCGGCGGCGAAGGGCAGTACGTGATTCAGGTAAGCCGCGCAGGCCTGTCGACCGGAGACTACGAAGGCCACGTCGTGTTCACGTCGAACGGCGGGCAGGCGACCCTGACCGTGACAATGGAGGTCCCGTAAGGTCGGCCATCGATTCGCCGCCCCGACCGGACCCGGAGGCCTTCGACAAACCAGGCCCGCGGCCGCGTCCTTCACACAGGAGGCCGGACCCGGCTGTCCCGGTGCCGGCCGGCGGGTCAGGCCGCGCCGCCTTCCCGGCTGCCCGCCCGGAGTCCGCCGCAGGCTGGCGCAGCGACCCCGCGTCGGCCCGCCGCACCTTGAGGCGCCTGAGCATCAGATTGGGGCATTCGGCCCCCGCAAGCTCGAGACGACGCCGGGCGAAGGCGCAGTACTCCTCGTTGATGTCGATCCCGATATAGCGCCGTCCGGCCGCCCGCGCCGCCACGCACGTGGCCCCCGAACCGGCAAACGGATCCAGAACGATGTCGCCCTCGAACCCCTCTTCCCGCACCGCCGCAAATGTGTACATGAGAATCAGCCGCTGGGGCAACGCCGCCGGAAATGGAGCCGGATGGCCCCCCGTTCTCGACACATCCTCGGGATAGATCGGCCACACCTGCATCGTCAGGTTCAGCCACAGATCCTGCGGGAGGCGGCTCGCCTCCTTGATCCGCCGGGAGAGCTTCCGGGGGCGGCCCGGTTTGACCAGAACATTGATGAACTCGATCGTGTTGTCCTCGTAGATGTTCGGGGGATACGGATAGCTGCCGAACATCTTCACGGAGGTCTGCTTCTGCCAGATATACAGGCTGAATCTCTCGAAGCGGCACTCCCCATCGTTCAGGATCGAGGCCTCGATGTCGTTGTTGAGGTTCTTGTAGTGCCGCGTGTGGCTCTCGTTCATCACCTTCTTGGGCACCGGCACGATGGGCGTGTTGATGCACAGCTTGCCGTTCGGCACCAGCACCCGGAACGCCTGACGCCAGACCGCCAGCAGATCCTCCAGGTATCGCTCGTACGAGCCCTGACCGATCTGCCCCGGAACGCCGTAATCGACGAGGTTCCAGTACGGCGGACTCGTCACGATCAGATGAACCGACTCGTCGGGCAGTCGGGCCATTACCGTAGCCGCGTCCCCGCATACAATCTGATTCACGAACGGTTCGAGCTGGCGGGACACCGGATGAATCGCCTCCATGCAGGCCGGCATGCCGATCGTACCGGCGACCGCGTTCCAGACAAGTCCGGCGACACATCCGCCGGGTGGTCACCGAGGCTCGCCAGCGCCGACCGAGCCGCAGATCTGCTCGAGCGCCCCCCGTAGCTCGGGCATACGAAACCGGTATCCCCAGCCGAGCAATCGCCCCGGTTGAACCGCCGCACCCGCCAGTAGCACTTCGTCGGCCATCTCCCCGAATGCCAGCCGGGCCAGGAACGCCGGCACCCGCAGGAGGGCCCGACGTCCCAGCACCTCCGCCAGCGTTCGTGAAAACTCGGCGTTCGAGACGCACCCAGGCGCCACCACGTTCACCGGGCCGGCCGCCGCCTCGTTTTCCAACAGGTGGTCGAACACGTGCGGCACCTCGTCCAGCGCGATCCAGCTCATCATCTGCCGGCCCGAACCTACAGGCCCGCCCAGCCCCTTGCGGAAGATCGGCAACATCCGGGCCAGCGCGCCGCCCCTCGCGCTGAGCACCACGCCGAATCGCGCGTGCACCACCCGAACGCCCGCCTCCTCGGCGGCGGCCGTCGCGGCCTCCCACTCGCGGCAGACTTCAGCCAGAAACCCCCGCCCCGGCGGACTCCGCTCGCTCACCACCTCTCCCGGCCGGTCGCCGTAATACCCCACCGCCGAGGCCGAAATCAGCACCCGCGGCGGTCGCGCAAGCCCGCGGATGGCCTCGGCCAGAAGCTTCGTACCACGCACCCGGCTTTCCCGGATCTCACTCTTGTACCTCCCGGTCCATCGCCGGCCGGCGAGGCTCGCGCCGGCCAGGTGCACGATCGCCTCGTATCCTTCGAGCGACTCCGTCGGGATGCGTCCGGCGGCGGGGTCCCACCGCAGGATCCCCGGGGTCTGCCCAACCGGTGCGGTCCCGCGGACGACCCGCGTCACTTCGTGACCGACCAGCGCAAAATGCTCCGTCAGCGCGGTCCCGATCAGCCCCGATGCGCCCGTAATGGCGATGCGCATGTCTGATCTCGTCCCGATGTCCCCGCGCCGCCCGCGCCGGCGCGGCCCAGGAGAGCATACGGCCTACGGGCGTTTCCGGCGAAGGTTCTCGGTGGCGGCGCGGACGGCGGCCTGAAGGCACTCCTGCTGTTCCTGGAGCCGGCGACGAAACTCGTCTTCCTCCAGCCAGACCACGTGGATCCGCCGGTCCTGGTAGATCGCCACCGCCCGGCCGTCCGAACGCAACATCATCGGCCGGGGCGACTTGTCCCACGCGATCATCGTGGGCTCGCGACGATTCTGGGCGAACTCCCGAAGGGCATCGTCGTACCGCTGATACGCCTCCAGCGACAGCAGGGGCTGCCGCCGGAGCCCTCGCGGATCCCACTCGGCCGGCAGGTAGTGCCCCGCCGCCAGCCTCTCGTTGAGCGGTTCGACGTAGGCCTCCAGAGAATTGACTAGCTGTTTCCGATGCGACTGGTCCCGCCGCAGCAGTACCAGCGTAATCCCTCCGACGCCGAGCACGACGAGGATCACGGTCATCCGGCGAGCCCATCTCTGCTGCTCGGGCACGACCTCCGCGTCCGCGGCCGGCGCCACGCGATCGAACGACCGACCGACCTCGTCACCGGATGCCATGGCGTATCCTCGTACCCACCGAAAGAGCGCCCTGCCGCCCGGCCCCTCCCTTCCCCGTCAGACGGCCACGACGCCGGCACCCGCCGCGACCCGGGACACCGCGCGGACCACTTCGTCCACATCCTCCAGCGTGGTGAACGGACCGAACGAAATCCGCGTCGTCCCGCCCAGGTCGTACGTCCCGATCGTGCGATGCGCCAGCGGCGCACAATGCAGCCCGCTCCGCGTCAGAATGCCGAACTGCGACTCCAGAACCGCCGACAGCTCGGCCGGCTCCAGCCCGTCGATCCGGATGCTGAAAACCGCGACCCGCCGCGCGGGCTCCCGCGGCCCGTACACGGTGACCCGGCGCAGCCCCGAAATCCCCCCCAGAAACCGCTCGATGAGCTGCTCCTCGTGACGGCGAAGCGCGGCCGTGCCCCGGTCGAGAATCCACTCGAGCCCGGCCGACAAACCGGCGATCCCGATCGCATTATGGCTGCCCGCCTCAAACCGGTCCGGCAGGAACTCAGGCTGATGCGGCTGCTCGCTGAGCGAGCCGGTGCCACCCTCGCGCACCGTATCCAGCCGATGCTCCAGGCCCGGCCGAACGTACAGCACGCCCGTCCCCAGGGGCCCCAGCAGGGCCTTGTGACCCGGGAAGGCCATCACGTCGATCGGAAGCTCCTGCACATTAATCGACAGATGTCCGACGCTCTGGGCCGCGTCCACAAGGAACGGGATCTCGTGCTCCCGGGCGATTCGCCCGACCTCGGCGATCGGCTGCACCGTCCCCGTCACGTTGCTCGCATGGACACACGCAATCAGCCGGGTCCGGGGGCGGATCGCCTGGCGGATCCGCTCGGGATCGACCAGCCCCGTCTGAGAATCGCACGGCACGAACGTCGTCTCCACCCCCAATCGCCGGTGCAGGGCGTTCAGCGGTCGCAGGACCGAATTGTGGTCCATCCAGGTCGTGATCGCGTGGTCGCCCGGCCCCAGCAGCCC
>Ga0209162_1000817_pt1 | contig 32782 bp, 28 predicted proteins | sample YNPNPMetaG_FD_187121 | JGI IMG/M metagenome (GOLD analysis project Ga0209162, IMG submission 187121) | Anoxygenic and chlorotrophic microbial mat microbial communities from Yellowstone National Park, USA - YNP NP MetaG (SPAdes) (version 2) ...
AAGACCTGGGATCGCGGGCGTCCCCGCCCGTCCGCGCTCCCAGGGTGGCGGATGAGATGTCCGCAGCGCAGGAACACCTTGCCCGCGATGAGCGGCAGCCGTGACGACGGGAGAGGAAAAACATGCGCGAGATGGTCGACGATCTGCTGAGCTGGCTCGAGGCTGGAGAGGCCGTCGCCCTGGCGACGGTGATCCGCGCCGAGGGGCCCTCTCCCCGGCCAGTGGGCGCTCACATGGCCCTCAGCGCCTCCGGCCGGCTGGCCGGCTCGGTCAGCGGCGGCTGCGTGGAGGGCGCCGTGGCGCGCGAAGCGGAGGAGCTGCTGGCCGGCGGGCCGCCCCGCCGCCTGCGCTACAGCACCAAGGACGAGGATGGCTGGGAGGTGGGCCTGGCTTGCGGCGGCGCGATCGAGGTCTACCTGGAGCGGCTGACGCCGCTGCATCGACGGCTGCTCCAGGTCCTGCGTGCGGGCGAGACGGTGGCCCTGGTGACCTGCCTCGACGGCGGGGGACACGCCCTGGCCTGGCCCGACGGGCGCGTCGAGGGCGACGCGACGCTGGCGCCCGAGCCGTTCAGCCTCTTTGCCAGCGGCTCGCCTGCGGGACTGCGGCCTGACCCCCAGGGCCAGGTCTTTGTCCAGGTCTTTGGCCCCCCGCCCACGCTGACCGTCATCGGCGCGGTGCATCTGGCGCAGCCGCTGGTGCGGCTGGCGCAGGAGCTCGGCTTCCGCGTCCGCGTGGCCGATGGGCGGCGGCTCTTTGCCACCCGCGAGCGCTTCCCCACCGCCGACGAGCTGCTCGTCGGCTGGCCGCGACAGGTGCTGACGCCCGAACACCTGCGCCCTCAGGACGCCGTGGTGATCCTGACCCACGACCCCAAGTTCGACCTGCCGGCGCTCGAACTGGCGCTCAACAGCCCCGTCGGTTACGTTGGCCTGCTGGGCTCGCGCACGACGCAGGAGCGGCGGCGGGCGGCGTTCGAGGCGCGCGGTGGGCGCGCTGAGCAGTGGGCGCGCGTCCACGGGCCGGTAGGGCTCGATCTGGGCGGGCGGGAGCCAGCGGAAATCGCCCTGGCAATCCTGGCCGAGATCGTCGCCGCGCGGCACGGCAAAGCCTGAGCTACTGCCGCTCGCCCAGCACCACCAGCACCTGGCTGCGCCCGACCGGCACCCACTCGCCGCGCAGGGCCAGCCCGCTCTGCAGCCAGGCCGAGGCGTCCACGGCGGGCAACGGCGCGCGCTGGCCTGTCACTTTGTACAGCCACTCCAGGAAGCGGGAGAAGGGATCGCGCCCCAGCAGGCGGCAGGAGGCGACCACGGCCACACGGCCCTGGGGGGACAGCACGCGCATCACCTCGCGCGCCGTGCGCGGGTCGATAATGAACTCGGTGGGGAATGTGGCCACGACGGTGGGAAAGGCGCCGTCGCGGAAAGGCAGGGCCTGGGCGCGGGCGCGCACCAGTCTCGGCGGCAGCCCCGCCCGCCGCAGCCGCCGGCGGGCCAGCCGCCCCATCTGCGGCGAGAGGTCCAGCCCAACTGCCCACTGCCTCTGGCGGGCCAGCGCTTCCTGCAGATGGCCCGGTCCGTGGGCCAGCTCCAGCGCCGGCACAGCGTTCACATAGCGCTGCGCCACCTGCACCCAGTCGACCCACTGGCCCAGCGAGACCAGCCAGGCCACGGCGTCATAGGTCCAGGCCATGGGGCCATAGAGAAGGCGGAAGAAGAGGCGGATACAGGCTGACCACAAAAGAGGGCTATTTCTCATGAACTGTCAGGTGGCCAGAACGCGGGGACGAGTCTGCAAGTGGGCAAGTCTGGAGATCACCTCTTGCATTCTTGCCTCTTGCTTCACCTCACCCCCCACAGCCGCACGCTGCCATCATCCGACCCCGAGGCCGGGAACTCTGCCAAACCGCCGCCGATAGCCCCGTCCGCTCAGCCGCTTGTTAGCCAGCGATCCACCCTGAAGCAAGCCCCTTCAAGCAGGTTGAAGACCACGCGCAGCGGTTTTTTGCAGCACAACCCCCAGGCGGAGATTGCGCCCAAACTCGCGGGAGGGTGAGCACAGGCCTCCCCCCAGTTACGAGGAAACAGCAACATACTCAGCAAAAGATCGTGGCTTCGGAATAGGCAAGTTGTCCTCAAGCAAACCGCGAATGTGCATCTCAATCGCCTGGTGCATATTGCGCGTAACCTGTTCGCGTGTCCTGCCTGTCGCCACGCAACCCGGTAGGTCTGGTGAGTAGGCTGAGTAGTTCCCATCCGCTCTCTCAACAACGATCAGAAAACGATACATCTTTATCTCTCACCCTTCCTCGGCTTTGGCAATTGGGCCTGTTTGAGAACACTGTTCAGTGTGCCTGGCGCCAAATCATCGTTGAGATGTCCGGCTATTGTGACCCGACCAGGCTTGGTCGGATGCTTGTATTGTCGGTGACTGCCTCTCGTGACTACCAGATACCAGCCGTCCTCTTCGATCATCTTGATGACATCACGAACTTTCATTGCCGCCTATTCTCATCCCCAACAGCCAGCCCTCACCGATAACACAATACAATTCTAGCATAAATCGTCAAGTGCCGCGGAACTTGCGGTTTTTTTGCAGCACAACCCCCAGGCGGAGATTGCGCCCAAACCGTTCGGCTGAGCTCACGGCGAAGCCTGCGGGAGGGCAGGCAGTTACCAGCCTCCTAGAAGGGAGAAGCGGGACCCTCCTCGCCAGATGCTGGCGCGCCCAGCGACCAGACGCCGAGCTCCAGAGTGAGGCGTTGGAAGAAACTGTTGGTGGGCAATTGCCCCATGCCGTACTCCATATCGAGCACCCGCGCCCGCAGCTTGAGCGTCTCGGTGGTCAGGTCCAGGATCGTTCCGGGCCGCGCCAGCAGCGTCTCGCCCTTGGCTGACAACTTGCTCTGCAACGCCTCGTCGTTGTAGGCGAACTCGCTCATCAGCACCTTGGTCACGGTGCGGATGTCGTTCTTGTCGAACAACCAAATCTCCAGGGCAGTCACCTTTCGCGGGTCGCCCACGCCGATCGTTTCGGAAATCCCCACGCCGCACTCGCCCAAAAAGTCACCGTTGCTGTCCTCGATGCTAAAGGACGGATCGTAGTGGTCATCGCCCAGCGAGTAGGTGGTCTTGAACTGGGCAATGGGGGGCAGGGCCACGTCCCACTCGATGCGCTCGCTGACCTGTTGCGAGGCGCCGGCGCGGGCAATGCCCTCTTCCGACGGGCGCCGGCCGCGCAGGAAGCGCGCGAGCAGGAAATAGGCCAGCAGTCCCAACGCCGCTGCCAGCGCCACGCCGCCGCAGAGGCCCAGGATCGAACGCCAGGAAATGCCCCTTGCTGGAGCTTCTTCCACTGGCTGACGTAGGGCTGCCAGTAGCAACTGGATGTTCGTTGCGTCCTGCCCGCCGCGAGCCTGCGCCAGAGCTTCCAGCACCTGCAGGGGATCCTCTTTCTTCCAGTACTCCACACCCAGCCGCTGGCGTGCCAGTTCCACGTTTCCGTTGGCTGCATACTCCCTGGCCACCCAGGCCAGATAGTCGCTGCGAAAGTCCTGGCGCAGAAATTCGGGCGTGGTGTTGGTGTAGGTCACGGGCCAAATCCCCCACCCGAAGACAAGGCCCAGGACGAGGCCAATCAGCACTCCGCTTCCAAAGATGATCTTGGTGGTGTGCCGGTTGTAGAGGTTTAACAGTTTATTCAGCATGGCGCTCCCCCTGTTTCTGGCGAACGAGCATAGCCAGGCGAAATTGGACCCACTTGCTCAATCAGGTTACCATAAAATCAAAATAAACGCAAGTCGCACACAAGCGCAGGTGTGAGATTTTTTATGTCGCATAAAAACCTTGACGCTGTTCATTTTTTCTGTTATAATGTGACCAGCGAGAGAAAGGAAGCCGGGCCGTTCGCTTCATGCTCCGTTGATAGATGCTTTTGCCAGGCTCTTTTTACTCATGAGTATACTGCAATTCGACCTCTCACCGCTGATTGGCGGGCGACCAGGCGAGCGGTTGAGTTTTTTTTTAGACGAAGGGCCCCGCTGGCTCGACGACATCCAGGTAGCCTTTCTTCGCGGCCCGATCAACTTTACCCGCGTCCAGGGAGGGATCTTGGTACAGGCGAATCTCCAGGTCCAGGCTCAGGTAGAGTGCGTCCGTTGCCTGGAACCTTTCCCTTTCCCCTTTGAGATGGAGGTCGAAGAGGTCATTGGTTTTGCCGGTAAATTGCGACCTGGCATCACCTATCAGCTCGACGAAGAAGGCGGCTTCAATCCTCTCCCTCTGCTGCGCGAACAGGTCTGGGTCTCCCTGCCGATGAAGCCAATCTGCCAGCCCGATTGTCGCGGACTGTGCCCCGAGTGCGGCGCAAATCTGAACATCGAGCCCTGCACTTGCAACCGTGAAGAGATCGACCCCCGTTTGGCCATGCTGGCCAGGCTCAAAAGGCACTAGCGCATAGTGATGGGGAGGCGTATGAGCGTGCTTGAGGATTTGCTGGAAAAGGCTGAACTCCAGGGATATCTGACCACAGACGACATCCTGGATATGCTGCCAGAGGTCGAAGAATCGCTCGAACAGCTTGAAGAAACGTACATTTTCCTCCAAGAAAACGGCATCGAAGTATATGATGACCGGCCAGAAGATGCCGACGATCTGATAGAAGAAGAAGCCCCCGAAGACCTTTTTGATCTTGAGGAAGTGTCCGTAGACGACACGGTTGGACTCTACCTCAAAGAGATGTCGCGTGTTCCCCTCCTCTCGATCGAGGAAGAAGTATGCCTGGCCCGCGCTGTTGAGGCGGGGCGCAAAGCCCGCTGGCTGCTGAGCAAAGACGGCCATGACCCCGCCGAACGCGCCCGCCTGGAGGCCCTCATCGAGCAGGGACAGGAAGCCCGCGAGCATCTGATCAAGGCCAACACTCGCCTGGTGGTCAGCATCGCCAAAAAGTACATGGGCCGTGGCGTCCCCTTCCTTGACCTGATCCAGGAGGGAAACCTGGGCCTGATGAAGGCGGTGGAAAAGTTCGACTATCACCGCGGTTACCGTTTCAGCACCTATGCCACCTGGTGGATCCGCCAGACCATCACCCGCGCCATTGCCGACCAGGGCCGCACGATCCGCGTCCCCGTGCACATGTCCGACCGCATCCGCCGTCTCTACAAGGTGGCCCGTCAACTGGAGCAGGAAAACGGCCGGGCGCCGACCCCCGAGGAGATCGCCGCCGAGCTGGACCTGGAACCGCGCAAAGTGCAGTGGATGCTCAAGGTCTCCTGGCGACCGCTGAGCCTGGAACACCCCGTCGGCGAGGAAGAAGACAGCGAGCTGGGCGCCTTTATCGAGGACGAGGGCACCCCCACGCCCTCCCAAAGCGCCTACCAGAGCCTGCTCGCCGCCAAAATCGAAGAAGTGCTGTCCACCCTCAGCCCCCGCGAGGCGCGCATCCTCCGCCTCCGCTTTGGCCTGGTCAACGGGCGCAGCTATACGCTGGAAGAGGTGGGGCAAAAGTTTGGCCTCACCCGCGAGCGCATCCGCCAGATCGAGGGCAAGGCCCTGCGCCGGCTGCGCCACCCCTGCCGCAGCCGCCAGTTGCGCGAGTATCTCGGCTGACACGGGTTCCCAAAAGCCACAAGCGCAGCGCTGCCCCGGCACGGGCGTCAGCCGACGACCAGGCGGTAGCCGCGCCCGCGCCCGGTGACGATCAGCAGCGGGTGACGCGGGTCGGGCTCCAGCTTCTGGCGCAACCGCTTGACCAGGCTCTCGATCTGGTAGTCATAGACCTCGGCGCGGTACTCCGGCCAGACCGCCTCAGCGATCTCCTGCTTGCTGCAGTCCCGCCCCCGGTTGCGATAGAGAAAGTCGAACAGCGCCCGCTCCTTGGCCGAAAGGGAGACGGGTCTGCGGTTGACCCAGAGCTCGCCCGTCGCCTCGTCAAAGACCAGGAGGGGAAAGTCGATCACCCGCAGCGTGGCCTCGGGGTCGTGAAAGGTGAGGATCGCGCTGGCGATGGCGATCTCGTCGCCGTCGCGCAGCACGTGGGGAGCTGTGATCCGCCGCCCGTTGACGAACGTGCCGTTGGCGCTTTCCAGGTCCACCAGCGTGCAGCTCTCGCCGTCCCAGCGCACCTCGGCATGGCGGCGGGAAGCGCGTTGGTCGGGGATGAACACGGGGCAATCGGGAGAGCGACCCAGCAGGGTCACCTGCCTGGTGAGGGGAAAGCGCCGCCCGGCGCGGTCCACCAGGTAGGGCATCTCCCCGCTCACGGCCCCGCCTCGTAGACAACCGTCAGCGTGGGGCGGTCGGCGGGCGATGGCTGTTCGCTCGTATAGAGCCAGTGGTGGGCGCGGTTGTCGCTGTCTTCCGACATCATAACCACCAGGCCGTTGTTCGGCTCGCCTCGCTCGCGCCAGGCGGCCAGCGCCTGGCTGACATCGAACGCCACAATGCCCGTACCGGGCAGCGGAACGATGTCCAGCGGTGTGGGGTCATAGTCCCAGCCGGCCACCAGCCCCGGCCCGCTCCAGGGCGAGTTGTAGGTCGCCGTGATCGGCTCCCACGGCGTCAGCACGCGGTAGACAACAGCGGCGCCGGGGAAGGACTGTTCGTGCCACAGCTCCACGCGCAACGTCAGCGTGGCGGAGAGCACCCGCGCGTCCGCCGGCAGGCCGCTCAGGTCGAAGCGGACAAGGAAGCGGTCCGGCGTCAGCGGCCCCTGCAGATGGACCAGGTCGGCCTCGTGCCAGGATTCGTCGGGCGTGTCGGGGTCCAGCCAGGTGTCAGCGGTGACTTCTGGCCCTTCCAGGGCCAGCGTGACAATGCTGCCGGGGAGCGGGGTGGGCGCAGGGGACGGGAACAGCCGCCAGGGTCGCACGACGAGCAGCAGCCCCACCAGCACCACCAGCGCGGCCAGCCCACCCATCGTCCACCAGAAGCCGCGCCGGATCGGGCGACGGAGCCTGAGGGGGGCCGTCTTGCACGAGCGGAGCGCCTCCTGGAGGGCGCGGCCCATCTCCCCCGCCGTCTGGTAGCGATGAGCGGGGTCCTTGGCCAGCGCCTTGAGGATGACCCGCTCGACCGCTTCCGGCAGGTCAGGCCGCAGCAGGCGCGGCGAGGGCAGCGGCGCGGTGATGTGCTTGAGGATCACCGCATAGGGCGTGTCGGCGTCGAAGGGGACGCGCCCGGTGCAGAGCTGGTAGAGCAGCACGCCGAGGGCGTAGATATCGGAGCGAGCGTCGCCTGGTTCGCCCCGTCCCTGCTCGGGCGACATGTAGGCTGGCGTGCCCAGCGTGCCGCCGCTGCCCGTGATGGCCGTTGTGTCCACCATGCGGGCGATGCCGAAATCGCACAGCACCGGGCGGCCCTCGTCGGTGATCATCACATTGGATGGCTTGATGTCGCGGTGGACCATTCCCTGACGGTGGGCGTGGTCGAGCGCGTCGCACAGCGCACAGATGATGTGCCCGACCTCTTCCAGCTCCATCCGCTCGTTGCGGCAGCCCAATTCGCGCAGTTTCTCGCGCAGGCTGATGCCTTCCAAGTACTCCATCACCAGGAAAGCCAGGCCGTTGTCGGTGTCGAAATCATAGACACGGACAATGTTCGGGTGATCCAGCGCGGCAACGGCACGGGCCTCGCGGCGGAAGCGCGCCGCGAATGCCTCGTCACCGGTCAGGTTCGGATGGATGACCTTGACCGCGACGTAGCGGTCCAGCTCGGCCTGGTAGGCCTTGTAGACCTGCGCCATCCCCCCCTGGCCGCGCTTTTCCACAAGTCGATACTTGCCAATGGTTTTCCCTGTCAAGTCGAACATACTTAAAGTATATCCATCTGACAAATTTGGGCAAGGTCGGAGGGGGGGAAGGTGTTCGTAGCAGCACGCCGACGTGGGGCAATCCTTGCCTGGCGGCGTAGGACAACTGCTCGCAGTTGTCCTACAAAGTGTCACTCGATCACCACGAGCACGCCGATGTCGACCCACTCGTACAGCGTCGCCGCCTCTTCCACGCCGAGGATGATGCAGCCGTAAGAAGCGGGCGAACCCAGCGCCCCTTCCCACAACCGCCTGCCGCTGGAGAGGATCGGCAGGGCATGGATGCCGTTGTAGACGTCCCCCCCGGCCCGGTAGACGGCGATGAAATGGGGCATCCACAGGTCCCACTGGCTGGCATAGGCGTTCTCTTCCTTGCTCAAGACCTGGTAGATGCCGGTGTAGGTCGGCGAGCGGGCAATGCCGGTGGAGACAGGCCAGTCGTAGAGCAGCATCCCGTCCTGGTACACCCGCATGCGCTGCCCGGCGATGCTGACCACGATGCGCCGGCTGGGATCGGGGATGTAGGGCGTCAGCACGTCCTGCGAGGGGATGGTCAGTGTTTGTCCCACCTGCAGCCGGTTCAGGTCGATGTTGGGGTTGGCCTCGGCGATGAGGCCGGGCGGCATGCCGTAGGCCGCCGCGATGCGGGTCACCGTGTCGCCGGGCTGGACGATGTGCGTGCGCGTCGGATGGGTCAGGTAGAGCTCGGTCGCGCCGCCGCCCGCCGCGAAAAGCGCCATCACCTGTTCGGTGGCCTCCTGCAGGCGAAAGCCGCGTCCCTCTCCCAGGCCGGCAGCCAGGTTGGCGAGCGTGGCCTGCACGGCAGCGGGATCGACCACGACCCGCGGTCCGTCCTCTTCTGTCACCCGCAGCCAGGAGAACAGTTCGTCGCGGCCCAGCGTCCAGTGAAAGCTCTCGTCGGTCAGCACGTCATAGGCCGAGAGCTCGATCTGGCGGGTGAGCATCGCCTCGGCCTCGGCCTGGGCAGAGCTGGCATCGGCGATGTCGGGCAGCACCACCAGAAAGGTCAGCGCCACCTGGTTATCCGGACCCAGGTAGTTCACCGTCGTCACCAGGTTGTCCAGCGTCGCTTCGATGTTCAGCCCGCGCCCGGAGCGGCCAGGGACGGCGACCACCTGCCCGTCGACCAGTTGCAACGTCGCGTTTTCCGGCGGGTCGTACACCTCCTCCGCCAGTCGCCCCAGCAGTTCCCGCGCAGCCTGGGGATCGAGTGTCATCACGGGCGACACTTCGTGATCGCCGGCCAACAGGCGCAGGCGCGCCAGCGGGTTGGTCTCGCCGCGGCCCACGGCGAAAGCGGCCTGGGCTGTGGCCTCCGGTTCGACGTGCAGGCCGATCTCGGCCCACGGCACGGCCCAGCGGCGTTCCCCATCGCGGAGGATGAGCACCCTCTCCTGCCAGAGAGGCGCGTCTGCCAGGCGGGCTGCCGCCTCCGCTGGCGTCAGCCCACCCAGGTCGATGCCGGCCACGTAGACATGGGGGTAGATGCGGTCCTGGTAGGGCCGTAGCATGCTCTCCGCTGCCATCCAGGCAGCAAAGAAAGCCGCGGCGCCCAGCGCCAGCAGCAGGACAGCAACGAGGAACAAGGCAGGGCATCCCAGCCCATGCCTGCCCGAAGCGGTCTGGACCGGTTGGGTCTCGACCAGTTGCCTCATTGCGGCAGATCGGGGTAGAAATCGATCACGCGCTCACCGCTGGGGAGGGTGGACCAGGCTGCCGCGCGGCCGATCATGGCCGCCGGGTCGAGCGTCACGCCGCTGGCGGCAGCGACGGCCTGACTCAGCGCATCCAGCGAGATGGCCAGTCCGACCGCCGAGCGCGTCTCGTTGAGCATGTAGCGCACCTGCAGCGGGCTGGCCTGCAGCGCGCCCGCGTTTCTGTCCCACAGCAGCAGATAGCTGCCGAACTGGCTGGCGGGGTCATAGTAGACGGCCAGCGCTGCTTCCATTCCCAGGTCAGGATTGATGCGCGCCGCGCCGACCGGCCGCCCGGTGGTCGGGTCGCCGTCGACATCGAGGGCAAAGATCCACTCGGTGTAAGCTGGCGGCGCTTCGGGGATCGGCTCGTGGAGGCGCACCCACAGCAGCAACTCGCCCTCGTTGACCCATTCCAGGAACTGCGCCGGCGTCCCTTCGGGAGGCTGCAGCAGGACCTGTCGCTCCGGGCCGATGCTGGCGGCCCAGATGTCGATGCCGGGAGGTGCTCCCTCCACCGGCGCGTCGCTGGCATAGCTCCCCACATCTCCCTGCGCGTCGCGGGGGCCGGGGGGGAGCGGCTCCTCCGTCGCCGTGGCCGCCGGCAGCGGCGTTGCGGTGAAGGGAGCGGCTGTTGCCGTCGCGGTCTCGGCTGCCTCCGAGGTCGGCGAGGGCGGCGGCAGCGTCGCCGTGGGCGTGGGCTGAGGGCGCGGCTTGAGCGCCTGGTTCAGCAGCAAGCCGAGCAGAACGCAGCCCAGAAGAGCCAGCAGGGCCATGCTCCCAATGATGCTCAGCTTGGTGCGTGTATTCTGGATCGTCCACCATCGACCGGCTCTTCGGAGCGGTCTCAACTCGTCCATCTGCTGCTGCCAGCGAAAGGCCATAACCTTTTCTCCTGTCTCGGATCTGCCTGCCAGGTCCAAATTGCCTGCCTTGGGCCTTGAGCCTGGGGTTGGCTCGCTGACCGTCGTTGTCGCGTTGGCGCAGGGGCGCAGGCGAAACCCCCTCGCTCAAAAACCCTGGGCAGGCCCAACCATCCAAGCCACCACAGGAGCGCGGACGGATGAAGCTAACGGTCAGGCGCAAACCGCCTATCCGTACCGCCTTCTCCCCTCCCGCACTATCCCCACTATCTCCTCCGCCGTCAACCCCAAATCCAGCCCCTCCACATCCAACGGCGACCCCTCCTCATGCTCTAATCTCACTACAAACACACGACCATCCCGCCGCCGTATCCTCACCTCCTCTTCCCTTGCTGCCCTCTCCAGCAACTCTGCCAATCGCTGTCGTGCCTCCGTGTAGGTGTACACGTTCATTTCTCCACCCCCACTTCTACAACCTCCACTCCCATCTCCCTGGCCCACCTCTCCAAATCCTTGTCCAACGTCATCAACGGCGCTCTGTACTTCTGCGCACACCGAATCAGATACGCGTCGTACGCATAGATTCCCGCTTCCCCGGCCACCTTCAAAGCCTCCTCCAGCTCCACCTCCACAAGCCTTATCGGTATCCGCCCATACACGTCGATAGCCCTCAGCGCCTCCACCAATGTCACTCGCTTCTGCCTCAACATCGCCGAGAAAGCGTTCCCAACCTCCCAGTGCACAGAAGATGGCGCCAACAGATTGCCCCCCCTGGTGTGCTCGATCAGCGCCTCACGCTGCGGCTTGTTCACGATGACGGCGATGACGACCGAAGTATCCACCACGATGTCCATCGCTGCCTCCTCGCACGAGGGTTGTACAATTGCACATCCGTATCATGATTATACTGTACAACCCACAAAGGCGCAAGAAAGCCTCAGGGCGGGGGTTCGCAGCACAACACCGACGTGGGGCATCCCTTGCCCGGCGGGGGCCTGTGACCCCCGCCAGTGGGGCCCGCCGGGTCACAGACCCGGCGGGAGCAGGGCAGGCGGGGCGCCCCGTTCTTCTTTTTCGAACACCCAGGACCCGGCAAGGTCCGCGCCTGACCTGTATTATACGAATTCAGGTCGAATCGGTCAATTACGTCTTCACTCCACCCGCCAGACATGCACCACCGGCCTGGCCCCCTCGGCGTACAGCTCCAGCACGTACAGCAGGCCCCGCGCGCGGTCAAAGGCTACGTCACCGATGCGCGCGCGGCGCTGGTCGCCCCAACCCAGGTCAGGGACATCCCACTCGGGCGGGTTGAAGTACAGGTGCTCGTCGATGTCGATGACAGCGTAAGGCTGCGGCTGCCACGGTTCCATCTCCCCCCTGGCAACGCGCGCCAGGTCGTCCGTGTCATAGAGGATGAGCTGCGCGTCGAAGCGGGTCGACCACCAGCCGCGGCTGCTGACACAGTCGACGCCCTCCTCACAGCACCCGTTCAGGTCTTGCGGCGGGCAGGGCGTGCCGTCCGCCAGCCGGCAGACGGTAAACTCGCCGACCATGGGGACGTCCACGCAGGGATACTCTGCGCCGAGCGGGTTGATGAAACCGTACCAGTATTTCGTCCCCGTGCTTTTCGTCCCACCAAAGAGCAGCGCGCTGCGCCCGTCCGCCGTGGTCAGCCAGGCGCCGCCCTCCCACGCGTCGGGGTGCTGGTAGCCGTTCATGCAGCGGACGATCTCGTCGGTGTTGTAGACGTTTTCATAGAGCAGCAGCGTCGTCTCCTGCAGGCGCGTCCCCGCCGGTGGGGCCGAGCCGTCGGGCAGCCAGGGGCGATAGGCGAAGAGCGCCGGACCCATGCCCCCCTGCCCGCCGTCGCGCATGCGGCCCGTAGCCAGGTAGCGACCTTGCGCGTATGTGTCGGCCCAGGCAACAGGGATGTCCAGCATGTAGCCGTTGACGCTGTAGAGGTCCTGCTGACCGATGAACCAGGTGCCACGAAACTGGGGATTGTCGAGCGTGGCGTTGAACCAGCCGTGCGATGGCTGGTCTTCCGTTTGCAGGTGTGTTCCCCAGGCAATGTGGATGAGCGGCCCGGTCGCCGCGTGGTTGAGATATTGCAGGCCGATCCTGGGGATTTCGTCCTGGTCGACAAAGTAACCGGCGGTGACGTTGTAAAAGCCCTGGACGAACTCGGCCACGGGCAACGCCTCCACGTTGCGCGAGTTGACGGGGGTGGGGATGCTGACCTCGGCGACCTGGCTGCCGTCAGGCAGAGTGCCCCACGCCTGCCGGTCGTGCCCGGTAATAAAGAGGGTGTTGTGGTCGGGGTTATAGGTCATGGCGTTGCCGCCGTAGGCAAAGGTCTGCGGCGGCGTGTCGCCGCCGGGCAGGCGGAAGGCGCCCAGGTAGACCAGGTTTTCTGGCTGGATGCGCTGCCCGCTGCCGCCCGGCGTAACGGTGACGATGGGCAAATAGCCGACAGGGCTCATTTCAGGCGGCGGGGTCGCCGTGTTGCCCCCCTCGGCCGTAGAGGTGGGGGCAGCGCAGGCAAAGGTGATCGACAGGATGATCAGCAAGATAGCCGTTCTCTGTATTTTCATGGCATCTCCTTTCTGTCTGCTACGTTTGTCTACTCCAGCCGCGTGATCCGCCAGCGCGCCCACACCTCCACGCCGACGATGCACTCGCCGCAAAGCGCATCGTTGCAGTCAGAGGTAGCCTCGAGAAACCCGGTATAGGCATCGGTGCTCCCTCCCCAGTTGTCGCGCTGGGTGTAGGGGTAGACCGGCGAGGCAAACGGATCGTCACTCGTCCACACGTCGAGCTCGGTCGCCGTGACCATGACGTACAGATTTTGCGCGGCCGGTACGTCGAACTCGAAAGCATAGCGCCCGTCGCCCTCCATGACCCAGTCTGCGTCCGAACTGGCGTGACCCATGCACGCACTGTGCGAGCAGGCAACCAGGTCGCCGCCCGATGGGAAGCGCACGTTATGGGCGACCCACGAGATATCGCTGGCGGTAGGGCCATAACCGGCCCAGAAGCGAAATGCCCACTCGCTGTCACAGTCAAAGATGCTGCAACCGCTCTCGCTGCAGTGGGCCCCCCAGACCTCCAGGAACTCGACCCGCATCGTGACCGGCGTCTCAAAGCTGTTGTTGCCGCGGTTGCCGTCGGGGAGCATCTCGTCGGGATCGAGAACGAACATCATGCCGCCGATCTCGTCCACCGGCTCCATGAGCTGCAGGATGCGGCTGCCACCGGAGGGGATCTGGACGTTCTGCCACGTGTGCCGGCCAACGACCTCGGTCGTGTTTGCGCGCACCCACTGCACGGTGATGTCGGCTGGCGCAGCCATGTCGGCGGCGTTGTTAAAGACGTGGACCCGCAGTTGGCCGGAAGGCCCGTCCCGGTCGACGTTGGTGATGGTCAGGTCGGGCTCCCGCCCGGCCTCCGGGCCGACGAGTACGTCGATCACAAACTCCAACCGCACCGGGCCACTCACCAGCGCGTAACGACCGGGGCGCAAATCATCGGCTGAGCGAGTGAGTGAACGCATGTAAACTTCGCGGTAAACGTAGCCTGCCCCCGACCGATCCCACTCATAGATCGCCCCGCCCAGGGTCAGGTCCTCGTCCGGCCCCAGTTCGACGGTGACCGAGTTGGAGTCGGGCGCCCGGTAGGGGCTTCGGCCCATACCCGACCCCCAGCGCCAGATCGTGTCGAACATTTCCTGAACGTCGTAGCGCGTGTGGGGGCAGAGTCTGAAGCCGTCGAGGCCATCTGCTCCCTCGAACGGGAGATACCTGGATTCGCTGCCCTGCACCCAAAAGCTGCCAAAGATGGGCCCCACGCAGTCGTTCTCCTGGTCGCCCGAATCGAACGTCCACAACCGGTCGAACGTGACGCGCACGACGCGCGGGCAGGGTGGGGCCTCCCAGGTTACGACATTGCTGTGGGGCGACTCGCGTCCATCCGCGCCATAGGCTGTGACGGTGAACTCGCGCCGTCCGCCGCAGAGCGGCGCATAGCTGCCGACATCCATCGAGGCGACGTTCGACGTGCCGCGCATGCGCATGACGCGGCTGCCGTCCACGTACACACCGTAGCCAGCCAGGCGGCTCATGTCGCCATCCCACTGCCAGATCAAGAGGTCGTCGCGCCCATGACTGAGCAGCACGAGCGGCGGCGGGAAAGCCGTCTCGTCACACGAGCCGGAGCAAAGGCGGTATTGCGCTTCGAACCAGCGGCCCTCATCGCCGCCAGTAGAACGCACGGTGATCACATGGCCATCCCAGTCGCTGGAGGGGTGGCTCATGTCGATCGCGCCCATGCTCCAGTAGCTGCCCCAACCTTCGCCCTCGCCCATAAAGACGACGTCGCCGCCGCACTCGGCCTGAACCACGATGGGCTGATCCAGCCCGGTCAGCAACAGCCGGCTGCCCAGCGGCGTGGCAATGTCCCATTGCTGTGCGCCCAACGGTTCGAAGCTGTATCGCTCCACTGCTCCACCAGCCAGGCGAGGGTAGCAGTAGACGCCGTCATAGTCGTGGCTCACCCCAAAACTGAGCGCCTGGAACTCGACGACGAGCGGAACCCCGCCCGGCCATTCGACCTCGCCAGGACCAGGGGCCATCTCTTCTTCGTCATCTGTCGGCGCTGGGCAGCCGCCGTCCTCCGGGCGGCCGCTCTCGTCCGGGCAGAGATCGACGTCATCAGGCGCGCCGTCGCCATCGCGGTCGCCGACGCCGCTGCCGGGGCAGCCGACCGCTTCGGGCGTGCCCGGCTCGTCCGGACAGCGGTCCCACCAGTCAGGAATGCCGTCGCCGTCGCTGTCGGGGCAGCCGTCGTGCTCGGGCGGGCCTGGCTCCAATGGGCACGGGTCCAGCCCGTCGGGGATGCCGTCGCTGTCGCTATCTCCACCGCCGCCAGGGCCACCACCGGGGCCCACATCCGGGACGGGGCAGCCGCGGTTCTCCGGCGGCCCCCATTCGTCGGGGCAGCCGTCCTCGCTATCGCGCACGCCGTCGCGGTCACGGTCGGGACAGCCCCATGTCTCCGGCGTGCCAGGCTCGTCGGGGCACATGTCCTCGCCATCGGCAAAGCTGTCGCCGTCGCGGTCACCGCTGGAGGGAGCCGGGCAGCCGCCCTCGAACGGCCCGGGCGCGTCGGGACAGGCATCCTCGGCGTCGGGTATGCCATCGCCGTCGCGGTCGGAGCAGCCAGCAGCTCCCGGCGAACCGGGCACGTCGGGGCAGGCGTCCTCGTCGTCGGCAACGCCGTCACCGTCGCGGTCGCCGACCAGCGGACAGCCGCTACCGGCAAGGCCTGGCTCGTCGGGGCAGGCATCCCCCTCGTCGGGCACGCCGTCGCCGTCGCGGTCATCGGCGGCGGGAGCAGGGCAGCCATCCGCGCCAGCGCCTGCTGCAGCGGGGCAGGCGTCCTGGGCATCCGCAACGCCGTCGCCATCGCCGTCGGCGCAGCCGCCAGTGGACTGGCGCCCCGCCTCGTCCGGGCAGGCGTCGACCTCATCGGCTACGCCGTCTCCGTCACGGTCGTTTGCGGCAGTGGCCTCCACGTCGAGCGTGGCCTGGGCGCGGCCGCCCTGCCCATCGAAAGCCCGTGCGATCAGGGCGTGTGTCCCCGCCGTGATGGGCTGCCAGGAGACCACCAGCGGGAAGGGAGAAGCGCCATCAGGCAGCGTGCTGTTCTGCGCGGCGTGCAATTGGCCGTCGATCCACAGCTCGACGCGCGTGATCTTGTTGTCGCCGCTGGCGACGACGTGGACCATCAGCGGTTGCCCCACCGCCACCTGCGCCCCGGCCTGGGGCGAGGCGAACAAGACGTTCAGCCGCGCCTGCGCCACAGCCTGCGGCTGCGGCGTCGCCTGCGGCCACAGATAGGAAGAGCCAATGGCAACAGCCGCCACCAGCAGGCTGCACAGGGCCAACCCCATAGCCACCAGGAAGAACGCTTTCGCATGGGACTCTTTCATCGCTCGACCTCCTGTGATCTCGCACGCTCATCCGATCGTGACGGAGAAAGTGAACCAGTTGGACCAGGCGCTGACGTTGCCAGCGCCGTCCCTGGCGCGCACGCGCCAGCGGTAGTAGACGCCACACTGCACGTCGACCTCGGACTGCTTGGCCGTCAGCCCGGCCCGTTCGATCACCAGGTTCCATTGCGTGGCAGAGACCTGGCTTTCCAGTTGAATCTCGTAGGTCACGCCGCTGGGATCGGTGACGGGCAGCCAGGCCAGCATCTGCTTGTTGGTGCAGGCGATTGTCAGGCCGTCGGCTGGCACGTAGGGCTGAGGCACTGGCGGCGGCGTGGTATCGGCTGGCGCAGTGACGGTGATGGTGACGCTGCGGGCCACCTCCCCGCCGGGCGCCTCTACGCGCAGGACGTAGGTGGCAGTGCTGGTCGGGCAGACCTGCTGAGTGGCGTGGCCGACCACCCCCACGCCGTTCAAAAAGACCGCCGTAGCATGCTCTACGTCCCAGCGCAGGTTCACACATTCCCCTGCCGTGATGGACTCGCGGTCGGCGGAGAAAGAGACCTCCACCGAGGGGATGGGAGTTGGAGTGAAGGTAGGTGGGAGAGGGGTGAAGGTGGGTGGGACAGGGGTGAAGGTGGGTGGAACAGGGGTGAAGGTGGGTGGGACAGGTGTCCAGGTCGGTTCGGCTGGCGGCGGGGGTGTAGGCGTCACAGGGGAAGGCTCCGGCTCGGCCGTGACCGGCGTGACCTCGCCAGTTACCCGCACGGTAATCGCGCTGGAGCCGCCGAGAGCGCCAGCGGTGTTGTAGGCGCGCACCTCCAGCGTGTACAGGCCTGGCTCTGTGGGCACCCACGTCTGCCGCACCTCGACCAGTGTGTCGCCGATCGCTGCGGGCGGGTCACGCCGATAGGCTACGCCGTTCACGGAGAGCAACACCTCGGTTATGCCGTCGGCGGCGTAGGCGTGCGAAACGACGACAACCGAAGCGCCCACAGGGATGGTGGCGCCATCGCGGGGAAAGTCGATCCAGGCGCGGGCTACTGCTTCGGCCACAGTCGTTGCCTCTGGCGTCGGCGCGCAGGCAACCAGACCGCCCAGCGATGCCAGGAGTACGATCAGAATGATCGCCCGTGATACAGACTGCTTGTTCATTTGTCCTCCTCCTGCTCGAGAATCCAGGAGCGGGCCACTGCCAGGCTGAGGTCTTCTTTCGAGACAAAGCTTTCGGCGCCGGCGCTGGCTGCCGCCTTGCGCAGCATCGCGGCGCGGTCGACATAGGCGCTCACCAGCACAACGCGCAGGTCAGGGAGAAGCGCCTTGAGCCGTCGCGTGCCCTCCAGGCCGTTGACACCCGGCAGCATCACATCGACCACGGCCAGGTCGGGCCGCAGCGCCTCGACCAGTTCTTCCGCCTGGGGGATGTCGCTGGCGATGCCGACGACGGTCAGGCCGGCGCTGGTGAGCAGACGGCGCAGGTGACGACAAAAGACAGGTTGATCGTCGACAATCAGCACGCCTGTCATGGCAGCTCCTTGCCCTCCAGAATAGCACACATAGGCGCGTCTGTCTTGAAGGGCAGGTACTGTTTTTGCGGGGGAAAATCCGGTACTCCGGTACCGGCAGGGGCACGTATTTCGTTTATGGAGAAACGTCAACCCACGTCAGTACAGTTGTCCCTTTGCCGGGAGCCGACACCACCTCCAGCCTTGCGCCGATCAGCGCGGCGCGCTCCTGCATCCCGGCCAGCCCATAATGCCCCGCCCCGGCCAGCCTTCCCAGGTCTGCCGGGACCTCGAAGCCGCATCCATCGTCGGCCACGGTCAGGAGCCAGCCGTCTCCTTCTGCGCTCAGGGAGAGGGCAACAGAGCGGGCATGGGCGTGGCGGGCGATGTTGGTCAGCGCCTCCTGCGCGATGCGGAAGAGGTTGACGGCAATGCCGTCGGGGATGGCGGGCAGCGCCGCCTCGTCGGGGACGTTGACCGCCACCTCGATCCCGTGCTGCGCTGACCAGTCCGCTGCCAGCGCGAGCAGGGCTGCTATCAGCCCCAGTGCGTCGAGCAGAGGGGGACGGAGCTGCGCGCAGAGCTGGCGCAGTTCGCCTAGCAACACCTTGACCTCGGCGCGCATGGCTTCCAGTTCGGCCTGAAGGGGGCCGCCCTCGGCGGCCAGCAGCCCCAGTTGGATGTTGAGCCCCACCAGCGTCTGGGTTGGCCCGTCGTGCAGCTCGCGCGCCAGGCGCATGCGCTCTTCCTCCCGCGAGCGCAACAACCGCTGCTGCGCCTGGGCCAGCATCTCGCGGCTGACGCGGACTTGTTCCAACTGCTGGCGCAGCGCCTCGATCAGCAGGACGTTGCTCAAGGCGACCTCGGCCTGATCGACCAGGGTCTGCAGGATGCGGCGGTCGGCGGGGGTCAACTCATCACCGTCACGGCGCGGCATCACCGTCCACACGGCCTGACCACGCCCGGCAAAGGTGAAAGAAAAAGAAAGCGCCGGCCCGGGCTCCGCCTCCGGCGGCGTCTCTTCCGGCGCGCCGATCCACAACCGCGCCGGGCGCAGTTGCATGAGCGAGGGCACCTGGCAGGTCAGAATGTCGGTCACCCGCTCACGGTCAAGGCTGCGGGCCAGTGCCGCGCTGACTGTCTCGACGACGCCCGCATAGTCGTACCAGCTGCCGTAAAAGAGGCGGTCGACCAGCCGCTGCACGCGGGCGCGCGAGGCGTCAAAGGCCAGGCCCACCAGCAGCGTCAGCCCCGCGCCGACCATCACCTGCGCCAGCGGGTCGGCTGGCGCCAGGCGATAGAGGAGCAGGAACGGCCCCAGGTAGACCAGCAAGATGCCCAACGCGAGCAGCGCATAGACGAGGGTGCGGTTGAGCAGACGGTCGATGCCGAACAAATTGTGGCGCACGGTGGCATAGAGATAGCTCAGGGGGGCGAGAACCAAAAAGAGACCGGTTAGCCATTCGGGCAGGTAGTAGGGCGAGCCGGCCATAAAGGGCAGGATATACAGGAGAATGGTCGGGGTCGCGGCGGCGACTGTACCCAGGACAGCCAGGCGCAGGCGGCGGCGACCATCAGGGGGCGCCCGCCGCAGGTAGACAACCACCAACACGGCAAAGGCGGCTGTGAACTGCGCAACAACGTAAGCCGCCCCCCAGCGCATGAACGGCGCCCGCGCCAGCCGACTGGCGAGGGCGAGCAGTGCCAGGCCATAGACCACGCCCAGCGTCCAGCGGCGCTGCTTCGACGAGCCCAGTTTAGCCGGGAAGGTGAGGTGATAGTGCAGCAAGAGAGGCGCTGCCAGGTAGAGCGCCGCGTTGCCCACGGTCAGCCCCCACATCGAAATGGGCCGCAGAGGAGGATGGGCCAGGTGAAAGAGCGCCGCCACGCCAAACGCCTGCGCCAGCAGGTAGAGCAGGTGGACATCTGCCCGGCCGCCGCCGCGCAGCAAGAGCAGCAGACCAACAGCCCAAAAGGTCAGCGCGACCAGGATCGCGCTGCTCAGGGCCAGCCCATTGACCCGCGCCAGCGCGACAATAGGCAGTTCCATGGTCAGGAGCTCGCCATCGCGCTCGACCTCGACCATGTACAATGCCGGCGCCAGAGCAGGCCAGGTCGAGAAAGGCTGGCCTTCTATCGTCAGAATCACGTCGCCGGGGTAAAAGCCGGCATAGTTGCCCAGGCTGTGCGGCGACACGGCACCGACCAGGCCCGTCTGTGGGTCGACCTCCATGTCGATGACGGGGGTGCGCAACTGGAAGTAGATTTCGTAGCCAACCAGGATCGGCAGCGCGAGCGCCAGCAACGTCAGCAGCCCGCGCCAGAGGGGGCGCAAGCGGTCAGCGAGGGCGGCCACGGTCATCGTCCGGGGGACTGACGGTGGTCAGGCCGCAGCGGATGGCGCAGAGAGCAGCTTCGGTGCGCGAGGAGACGCCCAGCTTGCTGTAGATGACGCTGACGTGATTCTGCACCGTGCGGGTGGTGACGACCAGACGCCGGGCGATGGCGGCGTTGTCCAGCCCCTGCGCCAGCAGGCGCAGGACCTCGAGTTCGCGGGGGGTCAGCTCGTCGAGGGGAAAAGACGCAGGCCGGCCGGCGGCGCGCTGCACGACCTGACGGGCGATCGGCGGGCTGAGCCAGCTCTGCCCGGCAGCCACGGCGCGGACCGCGCTCAGCAGCGTCTCCAGCGCCTCGTCCTTGAGCACATAGCCCATGGCGCCGCCTTCCAAAAGCCCCATCACCATGGACGGGTCGGCATGGGCGGTGAGGATGAGGATGGCGGTCCGCGCCTGCCGTGCGCGGAGCTGCCGCACCACCTCCAGGCCGTTCAAGTCCGGCAGATTGACGTCGAGCACGAGCACGTCGGGGCGATGCTGCTCGGTCAGGCGCAGGGCATCTGCGCCGCTGCTGCCCTCGCCCGCCACGATGACATCCTCCGCCGCATCCAGAATCGTGCGTATGCCGGCACGGACGACGGGATGATCGTCGATCAGAACGACTGTGACCATGAACTGATTATACCATCGTTTTGTAATTATCTGCCACAGATTACACAGATTGCCTCGATGTAACCGCTCACCACCAGGTACACAAAGGATACAAAAACAGCCTTGATGGGTTCAACCTTCGTGTCCTTTGTGTCCTTCGTGGTAGAGGAAAACGTGCTACGCTATGCGGAAGGTGCCCATGGTGAGCAGTTACTCCTCATGGACAAATACACTCGACCCGACCTGGCCCGCTCGGCCCTCTTGACCATTGACGTGCAGAACGATTTTGTGCTGCCGGGCGCGCCGATAGCCATTGTCGGAACCATCGACATCGTTCCCAACATCCAGCGTCTCCTCCTGGCCTATCGCCAGCGACGCTGGCCCATCGTGCACATCGTCCGCCTCTATTTGCCCGACGGGTCAAACGTCGACAACTGTCGCCGGGCGCTGATCGAATCGGGCGTGCGCATCGTCTGTCCTGGCAGCGACGGCGCAGAGCTGGTCGCCGCGCTCAAACCGTCGCCCGATGTCCGCCTCGACGCGGCGACGCTCCTTGCCGGGCGGCTCCAGCCGCTCGGCGACAACGAATGGGCGCTGTACAAGCCGCGCTGGGGCGCCTTCTACCGGACGTGCCTGGAGGAGCACCTCAAAAACCTGGGGGTGAACACGGTTGTCGTGACCGGCTGCAACTTTCCCAACTGTCCGCGCGCGACGATCTATGAGGCCAGCGAGCGCGACCTGCGCGTGGTTGTGGTCGATGACGCCCTCTCCGGCCTCTACGACCGCGGCCGTGAAGAGCTGCACAGGATCGGCGTCCTGCTCCTGAGCACCGCTGAGCTGCAGGCGGGCTATTCCAGTTTCGGCAGCTCCTCCACCCCCTCCAGCCCAAAGTGCTGCAGGAACGAGAAAGTGACCCCGTAGAGGATGGGGCGGCCCACGGTCGTTGCCCGCCCCACCTCTTCGATCAGGCCGGCCGAGAGCAGCGAGCGCAGCACGCTGTCCGAGTTGACGCCGCGGATGGCGTCGATCTCGGGGCGGGAGACCGGCTGGCGGCAGGCGATGATTGCCAGCGTTTCCAGCGCCGCTGGCGAAAGGCGCCGCCGTCCTTCCAGCCCCAGAAAACGCTCGATGTAGGGGGCCGCCTCCGGCGCGGTGACCAGTTGCACCCGCCCGCCCAGCCGCTCCAGGCGCAGGCCGCGCCCTTGCAGCGACGCTTCCAGCGCCTGCAGCGCCTCCTCTACCTCGGCCTGTGTTGCCTCCAGCGCCTCGGCGAGCCGGCCCGCCGTGGCCGGTTCATCGGCCACAAAGAGCAGGCTCTCCACCAGGGCAACCAGGTCGAGCGAACCGTTCTCACCCGCTGTCGCCAATGCCCTCTTGCTCCTCTTCAGCAGGTGCCGGGGCCGGCAGATGGACAGGCCGTTGGGGGATCGGCGGGATAGGCTGCGCCCGCAGGTGGACCCGCGGCGGGCGGGCCAGTTTGACGCCGACCTTGTCCTCGACCACCGTGCGCACCAGTTCGACGACACGGGAGGCGCGCAGAGGCACCGCCTCGTCGCCAGCCGTGTCGACGCGGACGTCCACCAACACGCCATCCTTTTGCGCCGTCACGCGGGCCTGGCTGCGCAGCACGCCGCGCATGCGGTCCAGTTCGTAGGTGAGGTGCTCCTCCACCGTCCGCAGGCTGACCTCTACTCTGCCACCGTCGACTTTTTGCACGCTGACCTCGCGGCGACGGCGCGGGGCAATCTCGAGGATCAGGAGGATGATGCAGATAAAGACCCAGGCCAGGGCAAAGAGGACGCCCAGGGCGATGCGCCACACCGCCGGCACCCCTGCCAGCCAGCCCACCAGCCCCTGCAGGCCCTGGTTCAGCTCGCCCAGAACGGGAATTGGCGCAACAAAGACCGCCGCGCAGACGACCATCACCACCAGAAGGCCCAGCACGACCAGGATACGATTGATTGTGTTCATCTCCTCCTCCACGCTTATGGCTCGGCTGGCTCTATCTTACGCCAACCCTGCGCCTTGTCAACTGCCTCGTCTTCGGCCAGGCCGGGCTGGGGGGAGCGACCTTGCAGGACCATCTGCGCCAGCTCTGCCTGGCCCTGCGCGATCAGCGCTGCCGCGGCGCGCTCGATGTCGTACTCGACGCGGAAAAAGCGTACCTCCATGCGCTGTGGGCCGATCCGCAACAGCGCATACGAGGCGCGGGGGTCGCCGTCGGCGGGCAGGCCCACGCTGCCCGGGCTGATGAAGCGCACACCGTCAACGCGGCGCTTGAAAGGCTGGTGCGAATGACCGCAGAGGACTAGATCGGCATGGGCGGCTTTGGCCAGCTTGCGCAGCCGTTTGAGCGGCATCTCGGCAGTGACCGCCTCCTCGTTGGAGAGAGGGCTGCCGTGGGTCAACAGGATACGCCGTCCGGCGATCCTGAGCCGCGCCTCTTGCGAGAGGAGGCGCAGGGCCTTGCGGCTCTTTTTGGACAGGTTATCCCAGGTCCGCTCCAGAACGGCGTACCTTTCCGGCGCCATCTTGCGCCGCCATTTGTCCTTCTTCTGCTTGAAGGCCAGCACCGCCAGGTCGATCTCGCCGAGTATGCTCAATGCCTCTTGTTGCAGCAAGAGCTGCACAACCTGATCGGGAAAGGCGCCATAGCCCACCATGTCGCCGACGTTCCAGATGGCGCTGGCCTTTTGGGCGCGCGCGTGGGCCAGCACGGCTTCCAGCGCCGGCAGGTTGGCATGGACGTCTCCGATCAGCGCGACTTTCATTCCTCTTCGTTCCACAGCCCGCGGTGTTCGATCATCCAGGCCTGGGAGTCGAGCTCCGGCTCGCCCTCGCCGGGCTGGATGCGCTCATACGCCCCGTCGGGCAGCAGCCGCCGCGCCTGCACGTTGTCCCGCAGATGGACCCGCAGGATGTACTGGACGATGGCTTCGCGCAGGCGGGGGTTTTCCACAGGGAAAAGCTGTTCCACCCGGTGGTCGAGGTTGCGCGGCATCAGGTCGGCGCTGCCCAGAAAGACCTCTTCGTCGCCGCCGTTGCGGAAGTAGAAAATGCGCGGGTGCTCCAGGAAACGGCCGACGATGGACGTGACCCGGATATTCTCGCTGACGCCGGGGATGCCGGGGCGCAGGCAGCAGATGCCGCGCACCTGCAGGTCGATCTGGACGCCAGCCTGCGAGGCACGGTAGAGGGCCTGGATGCACGCCTTGTCGACCAGCGCGTTCATCTTGAAAGCCAGGTAGCCGTCGCCGTGCTCGCGCTGCTGCTCGATCTCGCGCTCGATGCGCTCCAGCAGCCCCTGACGCATCAGGCCCGGAGCCACCAGCAGCTTGCGGTACTGCTGCTTGGTCGAATAGCCGGTCAGGGCGTTGAACAGGTCAGAGACGTCCGCGCCAATATCCGGGTCGCAGGTGAAAAAGCCAATGTCGGTATAGACCCGCGCGGTGACATCGTTATAGTTGCCCGTGCTCATGTGGACATAGCGCCGGATGCCGTCCTGCTCGCGGCGGACCACCAGCAGGATTTTGGCGTGGGTCTTGAGGCCGACCAGGCCATAGACCACGTGCACGCCAGCGCGTTCCAGGGCGCGGGCCCAGATGATGTTGTTCTCTTCGTCGAAGCGGGCTTTGAGCTCGACCAGCACGGCGACCTGCTTGCCGTGCTCGCGGGCCTCCATCAGCGCAGCGACGACCGGCGAGTTGGGGCCGACACGGTAGAGCGTCTGCTTGATCGCCAGCACGTCCGGGTCGCGCGCGGCAGCGCGGACAAAATCGACCACCGGCGTAAAACTGTCGTATGGATGGTAGAGCAGGATGTCCTGGCGTCTGATGACGGAAAAGATGTCTTCGCCCGTGGTCAGCGCAGGCGGCAACGAAGGCAGGAAGGGCGGGTCTTTGAGGTCGGGCCGGTTGATCTGCGTCAGTTCCATCAGCGCCGCCAGGCCGATGGGCGCCGGGAGGGTATAGACCTGGTAGGGGGCCAGTTGCAGGTTGGTCAGCAGGATGTTGCGAATCCGCTCCGGCATGGCCGTGTCGACCTCCAGGCGCACGGCGGAGCCAAAGTGGCGCATGCGCACGCTCTCTTCGATCGCCACCAGCAGGTCCGAGGCCTCGTCCTCCTCGATCTCGGGGTCGGCGTCGCGGGTGACGCGGAAGGGATAGGCGGCGACGATCTCCAGGCCCGGAAAGAGCAGGTCCAGGTTGGCGGCGATGACCTCTTCCAGCCAGACATAGTTGTTGGCTTTGACCTCGGCCAGGCCCAGGCCCTCGTACTCGTCCGCTTTTTCCTCGCTGGGGATGCGGATCAGCCGCGGGAAGATGGGCGGAACCTTGATGCGGGCAAAGCGCTCGCCGTACTGGGGGTCGCTCACCACCACGGCCAGGTTCATGCTGAGGTTGGAGATGTGCGGGAAGGGGTGGCCCGGGTCGAAGGCCAGCGGGGTGAGAGCGGGAAAGATCTGGCGCTCAAAGTGGTGGCGCAGCAGCCGGCGCTGCTTGCGCTTGAGCTCTTCGTAGTGGAGCACGTAGATTCCCGCCTCTGCCAGCCTGGGCCGCAGGTCGTTGTGCCAGCAGGCGGCGTGTTGCTCCCAGAGCGGCATCAGTTCGCGGCGGATAGCGGCGAGCTGCTCGGCGGGGCTCATGCCGTCGGGCGGCGCCTCCAGCGCTCCGACAGCCAACTGCCGCCGCAGGCCAGAGACGCGGATCATAAAGAACTCGTCCAGGTTGCTGGCGAAAATCGCCAGGAACTTGACCCGCTCCAGCAGGGGGTGGCGCTCATCCAGCGCCTCCTCCAGCACCCGCTGGTTGAAGCGCAGCGTGCTCAACTCGCGGTTGATGTAGAGGCGCGGATCGTCCAGGTCGATCGGCGCGGCGGGAATGTTTTTCTGCCGGTTGCGTTTTTCAGCCATTGCCACCCTTGCCTTTTTGGCCCCTGCCACGGCCATTGCCCCGTTTTGCCGTCGGCTTTTTCGGCTTGTAGCCCAACTCGCGGCTCAACACGTTGACGAGCGTGCTCAGGGTCTTGATCCGCGCATACCACTCACTTGTTGTTCCCCTCCACGATCGTCCATGGCGCGGTGACCGTGCTGGTCTTACCTCCTACCCTCCCGCAGGTTAGAGAGTGGCTGGCAGGAGGGCAAGCAGTTGCCTCCTCGCTATGCGGCCGGCGGTTCCAAAACGGCCATCACCATGCGGTTGAACGCTGGCTGCCGAAAGCGCGCCCACAGCGGCGGGAAGGCGGTCAGCAGTTGCCTCAGCTCCTCCTGCCGCGCCGCCGTGTAGGCCGCCCCAAAGACGCTGGCCTCTGCCTGCGGCCCCGCCGGCAGTTCCAGGATCAGCTCCTGCACCAGCCGGCAGGCCACAACCGCGTCCTGGATGGCCCCCAGGTGGTCCTGCAACTCGACGATCCCATCGATCAGTTTGCCGGCCTGTGGCTGCAGTACCTCGCGAAAGTACTCCAGCGTGTAGCGCAGCTTTTTGGCCGCGATGCGCAGTTGGTGCAGCCGTTCGAACGGCACGTCCGGCTGGCTGACCCACTCATCGTAGGCCTGCACCTCGGCCAGGCGCTGCTGCACCAGGAGCGGCATCACGTGGCGCAGGCGATATGGCCGAACTGGCCCTTCTGTTGGCACTTCCAGCCCTCCCAGCGCCCCTGGCGTCTGCAGGATGGCTCCCCACTGCGCTTTGAAGCGGGCGTACCGCTCGCTGTCGAGGTGGGCCAGCAACGCCGACCGCGCCGCCTGGCGCCGCGCCCGCCAGGCAGCTCGCAGCGGCTCCACGCCGGCCTGCTGCGCTGGCGGCAGTGTCTGGGCGTAAGCCTCTACGCGCTCCCAGAAAACATCCAGGTCGCGCACCGCCCCCAGCGCGCGGCCGAGCCGCCGCAGCCCCCTGGCCAGCGGCCTGACCTGCGCCGCGTCCAGGCAGGCGTCCAGGACCTGCAGCGCGGTGCGCATGCGGCGCGTGGCGACGCGCATGTCGTGCAGCGCTTCGGAGTCCTCGCCCTGGCGCGTTCCCGGCTCGTGGCGCAGCATGGCGCGGAAGTGAAAGAGCAGCGTCTTGCGCGCCGCCTCGGCCATTGAGTCGTCTGGCCGCAGGCCCGGCCGCTCCTTCAGCGGCCTGCCCACGGCGGCCAGCGCCCGCTCGAACTTGGAGCGGGGCTGCGGCGTCAGCCCCCACTCGTCCCGCAGCGCCGCCGCCAGCGCCCCCAGGTCGTCCGCGCTGCCGCCAGGCAGCAGCTCGACCTCTGCCTCCAGCGCCTGGAAAGCCCCTCCCTCCAGGCGGACGCGGTCCAGGCTCAGTTCTGCCACCTGGCGCTCGCCCTGGCAGACCGGGCGCACGACACGCTCCTGGTGAAGCACCAGGAGCGGCATCAGCGGCTTTTCAGCGGTCAACTGCAGCACCAGCGTCCGCAGGGGGCTGTCGGGCCAGGCGGTTGGCGGACCGGCTGCTGGCAGCAGCGTCTCCAGTTCCGTTCGCTGATGGATGCCGTCGCGGCTGCTGCTCATCCCCTTGAGCGTGATCAACACGCCAGCTTCTCTCTCCCGCTGGCGCAAGGCGTAGCCAGCGGCCAGGATCGCCTGATCGTCGGTGTCCAGGAAAGTATCCCGCACCTGCTCGACAAGGCCCTCGTCCAATGTATAGCCACACAGCGCCTCGGCAGTCTGCAGGCGCTGCAGCGTTTCCTCGTCGGGCAGGATAAACTTGGCTTCGATCTCGTCCACCGCGTGCCCCTGGGTGACACATCCGCTGCCCTTGTGCGCGATCTCTGGCCGCGCACAAGGGGGAATCATCTGCTGTGATTGTACCAAGTGATAACAACTTTTGTCAAGTTGGGCAAACAGGAACGTTGACAAGCTTTTGCAATGGTGTTATCATAGATTTCGCTATGGCGCCTTCGGGAGAATCGGCAACTCGTCCTATCCATCTGGCATTACTGGCCATCATTCTGCTCACGCTGCCGTGCTATTGCCTGGGCTTTAGCCTGCTGTACGTCTTTTCTACGCCGGCAAGGCCCACGCCACAGCCCACGGCGATCGTCGTCACCGATACCCCGACGGCTGCTCCCACCCTGACCCCGCGCCCGCCCACGGCGACGCTGCGCGCCACGCCGACCCAGTCGTGGCCGCCCACCAACACGCCCACATCCTCTCCCTCTCCCTCTCCCTCTCCTTCGCTTTCTCCTTCGCCTTCTCCTTCGCCTTCTCCTTCGCCCTCGCCTTCACCCTCGCCTACCTCATCGCCGACACCTACCGTCACCGCCTCGGCTACGCCGACCGAGACGCCGACCAGCACGCCAACGGCATCGCCAACGCCGACCGAGACGCCCACCGCTACCCCAACAGAGACGCCCACCTTCACGCCGACCTGGACGGTGGAGCCAACCACCCCTGTCACAACGACCGTCACGCCCTGACGTACCAAGGAGCTTTGTGTGGAAACCATTCCCCTGTTGAAACAACTGAGCGAGACCCGCGGCCTGGCCGGGGCCGAAGGGCCGATCCGCGAAGCGGTGCGCTCGCTGTGGTCGCCCCTGGTCGACGAGGTGCGCGAGGACGGCCTGGGCAACCTGATCGCTCTGCGCCACGGCAGCGGCCCCGCCCCACGGCCGCGGCTGATGCTGGCCGCGCACATGGACGAGATCGGCCTGCGCGTCAGCGGCATCGAAAAGGGCTTTTTGCGCGTCACGGCGGTGGGCGGGAGCGACCTGCGCGTGTTGCCCGGCGCCCTCGTCGTGGTGCACGGCCAGCGCGACCTGCCCGGCGTCATCGGCATGCGCCCGCCTCATGTCACGCCAGCCGACGAGCGGGACAAGGCTATCCCGTGGGACGAGCTGTTTGTCGACGTCGGCCTGCCCGAAGACCAGGTCAGGGCGCAGGTGCGCGTCGGCGACCCGATTTCGTTCGAGCGGGAGCTGGTCGAGCTCAAGAATGGCCTGGTGGCGGGCAAGGCGCTGGACAATCGCGCCTCGGCGGCAGCGCTGACGCTGGCGCTTGAGCAGTTGGCGCGCACGCGGCATGCCTGGGACATTGTGGCCGTGGCGACGGTGCAGGAAGAGGTCGGCCTCTACGGGGCCATCACTTCGGCCTACGGCGTCGCCCCGACGCTGGCCCTGGCGGTCGATGTGACCTTTGCCGACCAGTCCAACTACAGCGACGAGCACACCTTTGCCATCGGCAAGGGGCCGGCCATCGCCATCGGGCCCAATTTCCACCCCCACATCGTCGAGCGCCTCAAAAAGACCGCCGACGCGCTCGAGATTCCCTACCACATCGAGCCGACGCCGGGGCGCAGCGGCACCGACGCCTGGGCCATCCAGGTCAGCCGCGAGGGCGTCCCCACTGGCCTGCTCTCTATCCCGGTGCGCTACATGCATCAGCCGGTGGAAGTGGTCGCAGCGCGCGATGTGGAGCGGACGGCGCGGCTGATGGCTGCCTTCGCCGCTGAACTGGAGCCGGCCTATCGCCCGGCCTGGGAGGACGAAGCATGATGCTCAAAGAACTTGCCGAAGCCTTCGGCCCCTCCGGCAACGAGAAAGAGGTGCGGGCCGTGCTGCGCGGGGCGGTCGAGGGCCACGTCGAGCAGATGTGGGTGGACAGCCTGGGCAGCCTGCACGCCGTGAAGAAAGGCACGAGCAGCAGCGGCATGCGGGTGCTGCTGACCGCGCATATGGACGAGGTCGGGCTGATGGTCATCGGCCATGACGAGAAGGGCGGGCTGAGGGTGCGCACCATCGGCGGCATAGACGAGCGCGTGCTGGCCGGCAAGGCCGTCTGGGTAGGCAGCGAGCGCATCCCCGGCGTGATCGGCCTCAAGCCCATCCATCTCCTGGAGAAGAAAGAGCGCAGCGAGGTCACGCCGTTGCGTCAACTGGTCATCGACATCGGCGCGGAGGGCAAAGAAGAGGCCAGGCGCCTGGCGCCGGTCGGCACGACGGCGGTCTTTGCCACGCCCTTCCGCGAGCTGGGCACCGCCGTCATGGGCAAGGCCTTCGACGACCGCGCCGGCTGCGCGGTGCTGGCAGAGCTGTTGCGCGGCGAGCCCTTCCGCCACACCCTGCACGCCGTCTTTACCGTCCAGGAAGAGGTCGGCCTGCGCGGGGCGCGGGTGGCGGCCTATGCGGCCGAGCCCGAGTGCGCCTTTGTGCTGGAAGGGACCATCGCCGACGACCTGCCCAGGGAGAAAGAGGGCAGTCCGACCAGTGAGCTGGGCAAGGGGCCGGTGATCACGGTGATGGACCGCTCGTTCACCGCTCATCGCGGCCTGCTGCGGCTGATCGTCGCGGCGGCGGAGGAGGCCGGCATCCCTTACCAGTTCAAGCAGCCCGGCATCGGCGGGACGGACGCGGGGGCGATCCACGCGGCGCGGAGCGGCGTTCCCAGCGCTGCCGTCGCCGTGCCCTGCCGCTACATCCACGGGCCGGCCTGCCTGTTGCAGTGGAGCGATCTGGAACACACCGCGCAGTTGATGCGCGAGACGTTGACGCGCCTGACGCGGCGCGCGTTGAGGAGGGATTGAGGTGAAAAAGACCATCGAGCGTTTGACGCAGGCCTTTGGCCCTTCGGGGTTCGAAGAGCGCATCCGGGCGCTGATCCGGGACGAGATCGCAGGGCTGGCAGACGAAGTGCGGGTGACGCCGCTGGGCAGCCTGGTGGCGACGCGACGAGGCAGCGGCAGCGGCAAGCGCCTCATGCTGGCCGCGCACATGGACGAGATCGGCGTCATGGTCACCTACGTCGACGAGAAGGGCTTTTTGCGCTTTACCGGTATCGGTGGTCTGTTCCCCGGCTACTGCCTCGGCGCGCGGGTGGTTTTCGAGAACGGGACGGTGGGCGTCATCGACGTGGAGGGCAAGTTCGACCGCCGCTCCAAAATGCCCGGCCTGGAAGACCTGTACATCGACGTCGGCGCGAGGAGCCGGGCGGACTGCCCGGTGCGGGTGGGGGACGCGGGGGGCTTTGTTGGCCCCTTTGTCGACCGCGGTCAGCATCTCATCGCCAAGACGATGGACGACCGCATCGGCTGTGCGGTGCTGATCGAGGTCATGCGCCGTCTGCAAGAAACGCCGCACGAAGTGCACGTCGTCTTTAGCAGCCAGGAGGAGACCACCCTCTCCGGGGCGCAGACGGCGGCCTTTGAGATCGATCCCGACATTGGCATCGCCGTGGACGTGACCGGCACGGGCGACAGGCCGGAGAGCAGGCCGGTGGCGGTGGAACTGGGCAAGGGGCCGGCGGTCAAGGTGCAGGACGCCTGGATGGTTGCCCACCCCCGGGTGCGCGAGCTGCTGGTCGCGGCTGCCGAAGCGGCGGGCGTGCCCTACCAGATGGAAGTTATGGAGATGGGCACCACCGACGCGGCGACGGTGCAGACCGTCCGCGCCGGTGTGCCGTCAGGCTGCCTCTCCATCCCCTGCCGCTACATCCACAGTCCCAACGAGCTGGTCGATGTGGGCGACGTAGAAGGGGCGGTGAGGGTGCTGCTGGAGCTGTTGCGCCGCGAGGTGTGAGACAGGGGGACAGAGAGACAAGGAGCAGGCCGTTTCTCAAGAGATGATCTCCTTGTCTCCCCGTCTCAATACGCGCCTTTGCCGGAGAGCACCACGCCGATCGTGCGCCAGAGGATGCGCAGGTCGAGCCAGATCGAATAGTTCTGGATGTAGTACAGGTCATCCTCGACGTGCAGGTGCATCATGCGCTCGCTGCGGCCCGAGATCTGCCACCAACCGGTCATTCCCGGCGGCGCGGCGAAGCGTTTGCGCTGCCAACCCTCGTAGCGGTCGACCAGCCAGGGAAGTTCCGGGCGCGGTCCGACCAGGCTCATCTCCCCGCGCAGCACGTTCCACAGTTGCGGCAGCTCATCCAGGCTGTAGCGGCGCAGGAAGCGGCCCACGCGGGTGATGCGCGGGTCGTCGGGCCGCTTGTGAATGAGCTGGCCGTCGGCGGTCTCCTGCACCACCTGGGGCAGCAGTTGGTCAGCGTTCTGTACCATCGTGCGGAACTTGTACATGCCAAAGAGGCGGCCGTTCTCGCCGACCCTTTCCTGCCTGAACAGCGCCGGGCCGGGGGATTCCAGGCGGATGGCCAGGGCGATGAGGGGGAAAAGCGGGGCGCAAAGCAGCAGGCAGGGGATGGCGATGAGCAGGTCAAAGAGGCGCTTGGTCAGCCGCGCCGGGCCTTCGATGGCCGAGGCGCGCAGGCGGATGAGAGGGAAGCCAAACATCTCGTCCGTGCGGGCGCGGAAGAAGGCCAGGTCGAAGTAATCCGGCACCACCCCCACCTCGACCGGCAGCCGTTCCAGGTCGAGCACCCGCTGCATCAGCCGCTGGTGGGCGCGCAGGGGCAGGGCAAAGACCACCTCGTCCACCCGTTCGCGCTGGATCACCTCCTCCAATTGGTCGAGGGTACCCAGCACCGGGATACCGGCGATAGTTTGGTTGGCCTTGGCCGGGTCGTCGTCGAGGAAGCCGATCAGTTGCCATTCCCCGCGCTCCTCCTGAGCCTGGCGGGCGATCTCCGTGCCCACGCGGCCAGCGCCGGCGATGAGCAGACGGGGGACGTGGCCGTTGCGGCGGAAGTGGGCGATCCAGCGGACCAACGCCAGCATAAGCAGGTCCAGCAAGCCAAAGTAGAAAAAGAGCCGTCGTGGCACCTGGCGATAGGTAAAGTACAGCGCGCCGGCCAGGGCGAGCAGGGCCAGCCCCACGCCGGGCAACAGCGCGCCGACGGCGAGGGGAGAGCGGCGCAGGGGGCGCAGCCGCGCGACATAGTTGCCGGTGAAGGCCAGGACTGCCGGCCAGATCAGCGCCGCCATCAGATAGACCGGCCAGGGAAGCGCCACCAGTCGCCAGGGAAGGCGCACGCCCCAGGGGATCAGGTAGCGCGCCCAGGTGGCCAGGTAGAGCGCCAGGAGGG
>Ga0209162_1000818_pt1 | contig 32781 bp, 31 predicted proteins | sample YNPNPMetaG_FD_187121 | JGI IMG/M metagenome (GOLD analysis project Ga0209162, IMG submission 187121) | Anoxygenic and chlorotrophic microbial mat microbial communities from Yellowstone National Park, USA - YNP NP MetaG (SPAdes) (version 2) ...
CGCAGACCCCCTGCGAGCAAGATATTAGCTTTGAAACTGCTTCCAGCCGGTCTGCGACCGGCGTCGTCGGCCTGCACATGTCGTCTCGGGCGGCCAGACGGGGGTCGCAGACCCCCTGCGAGCAAGATATTAGCTTTGAAACTGCTTCCAGCCGGTCTGCGACCGGCGTCGTCGGCCTGCGACCGGCGTCCCTCAGGTTATTGAACTCGTAGGGGCGCACGGTCGTGCGCCCCTACGAGATTCTTGGGCCTTTGCGGCGCGTCTTACGGGTTGATCTGCTGTACCGGCAGCTCCACCGGGATCGGCTCCGGCGGCCGGGCCGTGAAGGTCAGAGCGGGCTTACCGTCGGCGCCTTCGGCCACATCCACCACCACCGTATCCCCCTCCTGAAATTCGCCCGCGAGCAGCCGCTTGGCCAGCGGGTTCTCGACGTAGCGCTCCAGGGTGCGCCGCACCGGCCGCGCGCCGAACTGCGGATCGTAGCCCTCTTTGGCCAGCCAGCGCCGCGCCGCATCCGTCAGCTCGATCTTGAGGCCGTGCTCGGCCAGCCGCTCGGCCACTTCGCGCATTTGCAGGTCCACGATCTGCATCACGTGCTCCTGCGTCAGGCCGTGGAAGATGATCACCTCGTCAATGCGGTTCAGGAATTCGGGCCGGAAAGTGCGCTTCAGATCGGCCTCGATGTTCTCCCGCAATTGCCGCTCCTGGGCCGTCAGCCCATCGGTGCGCAGGAAGCCCAACGTGCCGCCCGATTTGACGAACGCCGTGCCGATGTTGGAGGTCATGATGATGACCGTGTTGCGGAAATCCACCACATGGCCCTGGCCATCGGTCAGCCGGCCGTCTTCCAGGATCTGCAAGAGCGCGTTCCAGACCTCCGGGTGCGCCTTCTCGATCTCGTCGAAGAGGATCACCCGATAAGGCCGGCGCCGCACCGCCTCGGTGAGCTGGCCGCCCTCCTCGTAGCCCACGTAGCCCGGCGGCGCGCCGAACATGCGGCTGACGGTGTGCCGCTCTTGATATTCGCTCATGTCAATGCGGATGAGCGCGTCTTCGTCGTCGAACAGGAACTCGGCGAGCGCCTTGGCCAGCTCGGTCTTGCCGACGCCGCTGGCGCCCAGGAAGATGAAGCTGCCGATCGGCCGCTTCGGGTTCTTCAGGCCGCTGCGGGCCCGGCGCAGCGCATCGGCCACGGCCTTGATCGCCTCGTCCTGGCCCACAATTCGCTTGTGCAGCTCCTCTTCCATCCGCAACAGCTTGGCGGTCTCCCCTTCGAGCATGCTGTTCACCGGGATGCCCGTCCAGCGGGCCACCACCGCGGCGATATCCGCCGCTTCGATCACGTCGTCCAGGCCGCTGGTCTTGCGCCACGCCTCGCGCTCCACCTCATATTGGCCGGCGATCTTCAGGCGTTCGCTTTTCAGCTCGGCCGCGCGGGCGTAATCGTTGGCCAGAAACGCGGCGTCCTCCTCGGCCTTCAGCTCGGCCAGGCGCTTCTTGGCCCGGCGCAACGGCTCGGGCATGGTCTGCAACGCCACGCGCAGGGCCGAGCCGGCCTCGTCTATCAGGTCAATGGCCTTGTCGGGCAGGCGGCGGTCGGTCACATAGCGGTGCGAGAGCTTGACCGCAGCCACCAGCGCGTCGTCGCTGAAAGTGACCTGATGGTGGCGCTCGTAGCGGTCGCGGATGCCGCGCAGGATCTCGATGGCTTCCTCGACCGTCGGCTCGTCCACGTAGATCGGCGCGAAGCGGCGTTCCAGCGCGCTGTCCTTTTCGATGTGCTGGCGATATTCGTCCAGGGTCGTCGCGCCGATGCAGCGCAGCTCGCCGCGCGCCAGGGCCGGCTTGAGCATGTTGCTGGCGTCCATGGCGCCCTGCGCGCTCCCCGCGCCCACCACGGTGTGCAGCTCGTCTATGAAGAGGATGATCTCGCCGGCCGCGCGCTGCACATCCTCGATGGTGGCCTTCAGGCGTTCCTCGAACTCGCCCCGGAAGCGGGTGCCGGCGATCATCGCGGCCAGGTCGAGGCTCATCAGGCGCTTGCCGATCAGGAGATCGGGCACATCTTCGGCCACGATCTTCTGCGCCAGCCCCTCGACGATGGCCGTCTTGCCGACGCCGGCCTCGCCGATGAGCACCGGGTTGTTCTTGGTGCGTCGGCTGAGCACCTGGATGACCCGCATGATCTCGGCATCGCGGCCGATGACCGGGTCGAGCTTGCCTTCGCGGGCCAGTGCGGTCAGATCGCGCGCGTATTTCTCCAGGGTGCGATAGCGGGTTTCGGCCGCCGGCGATGACGCCCTCTGTCCGCCGCGGCTCTTTTCGATGGCCGCCAGGATCATATCGCGCGTGATGCGGGCCTCGCGCAGCAGCCCGGCCGAGAAGCCGGTGCGTTCGCCGGCGATGGCCAGGAGCAGATGCTCGGTGGAGACGTACTCGTCTTTGAGCGCGCGCGCCTCTTCCATCGCCTGGTCTATCACCCGCTTGAGCCGCGGGGTGATGAAGACCTGAGCCACGGCCTGCGGGTACATCATCGGCCCGGCCGTGCGCGGGGTACGCTGCAGGTTCTCGTGCAGCCGCTCCTTGAACAGCGGCAGGGGCGCGTCCATGCGCTCCAGCATCTCGGCCACCAGCCCTTCGGGCAGCTCCAGCATCGCCAGGAAGATGTGTTCGACATCCACCTGGCTGTGGCCGTAGCGCTGCATGATTTCGTAGGCCCGTCGCGCGGCCTCTTGTGCCTGTTCGGTAAATCGGTCAAATCGCATCATTCAAAAAATCCTTCTCTTCCTGATTGCCTCGTCCGCCCCCGCTGTGGATTGCGGGGCCCCGGCCCCGCTTTGCACCCCTCCATCTCGGGGAGCGGACGAGACGGGCCAACATGTGGCGGGTCAATAGCGCAAGACCGCCGCGATCCCGCCGATCTCATTCAGCAACGGCCCCGGCTCCAGGATCGAGATCTTGACGCCGTTCTCGACGGCCTGATGGAGCGCCAGGTTGACCACGTCGGCAGTGGGCGTGAGGCCGTTGCCGCAATAGGGACAGGCCGTCAGCGGTTCGATCACCAGGGCGTTGCAGTGGGTGCAGTGATGGCCCGGCACGTGCAGGTTCCGGCTGAGCAGGAGCTGATACACCCGGCCGGCCTGCATCGCCACCAGGGTATCGGCCAGGCCGGTGGCGGCCGCGCCGCCCTTGCGCGCCACGGTGACCACCTCTTGCAACAGGTCGGCTTCGGCCTGTTTCTGGGCCGCCTGCGCCACGGCGAAAGCGTGCTCCCACACCTCGGCGGCCGAGGCGTTCATGTCCAACCGCATCTCGCCGACGATCTTCTCGAGCAGGCTGCGCGGAGCCACATCGCGGAAGAGGGCCAGGTTGCCCTCGCTGCCCGAGACGACGATGCGCTCCACCTTGCGTTCGCGCAGGTAGTCGTCGGCCCAGGCCGCCGCCTCTTTGAGGTTGTGGGCGGCCGCCTGATCTTCGTAGCGTTGCAGCTTTTGCGCGGCCCAGCCGCCTTGCTTATGCCGCTTGACCTCTTCGCCGAGGGTGCCGGCCGTATCTTCGAGCGCGCCCAGGTGGTAGATGTGCACGCGCGCGCCCTCGCGATCCACCATCACCACGCCGAACCGACCGTAGTTGTCCATCACATCGCTGAGCGGCTTGATATAGGGCCGCGGGCCGAGAAACACGAAGTCTTCTACCGGAACCAACAGCTCGTACTTCCGCCAGAAATCCTTTTGTTGGAGGCTGAAACAGGCCACCCCGCGGCCCTGGCGGCTGTATTCGTGATCGAAGAAGCGTTCGATGCGCGCGATATCGGCCGGCGCTGCACCCTGATCTTCCGCCTGGGAAAGCAACTGGCGCAACGATAGCCTGTGCTCTTCATTGGAGCGACGATGCGGGTCCACGTTCAGATACAGGCTCAGGACGGGAGCTTCGGGGCTCACCAGTTCTGCCAGTTCTTGCAGATCTCGTTCTTGCATCATGGGATACGCTCCTTTGTTGTAGGATTCGGCGTGAGATCACGCCGGATAACCCGTCCCGGCGTGGCCCGCTCGGGACGGGGGAACATCGGCGGGCCGCAGTTACATGCGGGCTAACTGCGCCTCTAAAGCGGTGATCTGCGCTTCCAGTTCGGCGCGGACGCGCTGCAGGCGCTCGATCTCGGCCTCCAGCTCGTTAATGCGCCGGTTGAGGCGCAGGATCACCTCGATGCCGGCCAGGTTGAGGCCCAGCTCAGTGCTGAGACGGGAGATGTAGCGCAACAGTTCCACGTCGCGCGGGGAATAGAGGCGACGTCCGGCTTTGCGCGCAGGCACCAACAGGCCGAGCTCCTCGTAGCGCCGCAGCGTCTGCGGGTGGAGCTCGACCATCTCCGCGACGACCCCGATCGCGTAGCAGGGTTCATCCCAAAGATCGGACGACGCTGTCATAGGTCACACCGCAACGCCGCGCAGGGCGGCCCATTCACGGACGAGTTTCTGTTCGCGGTCGCTCAGCTTTTCGGGCAGGACGACGCGCACTTTGGCGTAGAGATCGCCGCGTTCGCCGGCCGCGCGCAGCCGGGGCATCCCCTGGCCGGCCAGGCGGAACGTGCGGCCCGATTGCGTGCCGGGTGGGATGCGCAAGACGACCGATCCGCTCAACGTCGGCACGCGCACTTCGCCGCCCAACAGCGCCACGAACAGGTCTACCGGCACTTCGCAATACAGGTCGTCCTCACGACGTTCGAACACCGCATGCGGCAAGACCTTGATGCGCAGATACAGGTCGCCGCGCGGCATCCCCTTGATGCCCGCGGATGGCGCTTCGCCGGCCACGCGCACCCGCGATCCGGTCTTGACCCCCGGCGGGATCTTCACCTCCAGGCGACGGCCGTCCAGTTGGATGATCCGCTGCGCGCCCCGGAAAGCCTCTTCGAGCGTGATCTCGACTTCCTGCTCGATGTCCTGGCCGCGCATGGTCGTTCCGGTCCGTCCGGCGCCCATGCCCATGCCGCCGAAGATCGCCTCGAAGAAATCGGAGAAACCGGTCCGGCCGAAGATCTCGTCGAGGTCGCCGTAGGCCACCCGCGTGCCGGCCGGGCCGCCGGCGGTCCACTGCGTCCAGTCGAATCCGCCCGGTCCGCCGCCCGTCTGTTGCCACCGCTGATAGCTTTGGCCCAGCTCGTCGTATTTGCGCCGTTTCTCCGGATCGCTCAGCACTTCGTAGGCTTCGTTGATCTCTTTAAAACGCGCTTCGGCGGCCTTGTCACCAGGGTTCACGTCAGGGTGAAACTGGCGAGCCAGCCGCCGATAAGCCTTCTTGATCTCTTTTTCGTCCGCGTCCTTCGCCACACCCAAGATCTTATAATAATCCTTATACTCCATACGTCGCCCCCGAAACCTCGTCGGTTTCCCACATGACGACCTGAGTATAGCACTTTAGTATGTGCTTGTCAAGAGTGTGATCGAAGAAAAAGCCGCTTCATTTCGCCGGCGTCTTGAACAGATCGCCCGGCAAGATGACGTTGCTGCTGCCCAATACGGTAGGATAGCTGCCGTCCCACTGTTGGATGGCCTGCCAGCTCAACATGTTGGCGTCGAGGCTCCCGGCGATCAGGCGATTCGCCTGGGCCTGGGCCTCGGCCTTGATGCGAATGGCCTCGGCGTCGGCGATGGCCTTCAGCCGGATCGCCTCGGCCTCGCCCTGCGCCTGGCCGATGCGCTGCAGGCGTTCGCGCTCGGCCTCGCCCTGCGCCTGGGTGATGAGGCGCTGTTTCTCGAATTCGGCCTGCTTGGCCAGGTTCTCCTTGGTAATGATGTTCTCTTTTTCGATCTGTTTCTGCTCCACCGCCTTGACGTACTCCGGCTCGAAATGGATCGAGCGCAGGCCGAAGAAGATCAATTGCAGGCCTTCTCGTTCGAACTCGCCTTCCAGGCGCCGCCGGATCTCCTCCTGGGCGCGCTCGACGTTGCCGGAATAGAGGTCGGTGGCGGGGTGCTGCTTCAGGATGTTGCGGACGTGCACCCGGCTGGTGGCCTTGACGACCTTTTCGACCACTTCCGGCTCGGTGCCGAGGTTGTTGACGATGTCCACCAGGCGGGTCGGATCAATGCGGAAGCGGATGGTAAAGCGGGCGCGGATCTGTTGGCCGTCCGAGGTGGCGGTATCCACCTCGATGTCGCGATAGTCGGCCTGGCTGGACTTGGGGTCTTCGCTGGTCTCGTAGACGATCTCCTGGGTGCGATAGGTCACCACTTCCTGGATGAAGGGCGCCTTCAGGTTCAGGCCCGGATAGAAGACGCCGATCACCTTGCCGAACTGCTTGACGACCGCCACCGAGCCGGCCTCGACCTGGACAAAGGCGTCCGTCAGCGCGGCCGCGCCGAAGACCAGCAGGAGCACGATCACGCCGGCCCGATAGGCCGAACGGTAGTTCGGCCGGCCCTGGCGCGCGGTCGCCGCGCCGATCAGAAACGCCACCGTTGCGCCCAACGCCAGGGCGATGATGAAGGCACCGAACATCGTATTCATAGCCATCCTTTCATGGGATCTTCAATACCTGACCGGTGTAGATCTTGTCGGGGCTGGACAGGTTGTTGAGCTGTTGGATCGCCTGTACCGTCACGCCGAACTTCGTGGCAATGCCGACCAGCGTGTCGCCGGCGCGCACGGTGTACGTGCGGGTCGCGCCCGGTTGCGCGGGTGCCGTTGCCCCGGCGGCCGGGATGCGCAGCTTTTGGCCCGGATAGATGAGGTTGGGGTTGGCGATCCCGTTGAGATCGGTGATCTGTTTGACCGTCACGCCGTAGCGGGCGGCGATCTTCGCCAGCGTCTCCCCGCGCTCGACGACATGGATCGTTTCGCCACCGGCGCCGGCCGGCTGTTGGATCGGCGCGGTGGGCGCCGCGCTGGTGGCGAGCGGGACCGGCGTGGGAGGCGGCGGGCTGGGGGGCATGGTCGGGGTCGCCGCGGCTACGCCGACTTGCGGCGTCTGGCCGGGCAGGGCGACCCTGGTTGTGCTGGCGCCGGGCGGCGCCGGGGTGGGCGTGCCGGCCTTCACGGCCGGAGTGGGCCCTACAGGGGTCGGCGCGGGCCGCTCTCGATTGCACCCGGCAAGGGTCAACAACGCGGCCAGCAGCAGCAAGACGACGATCAGGGTCCAGGTTCGGTTCTTCATGGATCAACCTCCCGGTCGAACGGATGATTGTTGAACAGGCAGGGCGCTTCGGCGCAGCTTTGCCGTCCCCGATACGCTGCTTCTCCAGGTTCTCAAATGACGCCCAGCTTCTTGCCGACCTTCTCGAACGCGGCCAGGCCCAGGTCGAGGTCGGCGCGGGAGTGGGCCGCGGTGTTCATCACCCGGATGCGGGCCATGCCGCGCGGCACGGTGGGAAAGCCGATGGACATGGCGAAGACCCCTTCCTCGAACAGCTCGCGGCTGAAGGTCTTGGCCAGTCCGGCGTCTCCCAGCATCACCGGCACGATCGGTGTCTGCGATTTGCCGGTGTCGAAGCCGAGGCGCTGCATGCCGGCGCGGAAGTAGCGCGCGTTGTCCCACAACTTCTGCACCAGTTCCTCGGATTCCTCCAGCAGGTCCACGGCCGCCAGGCACGCGGCCGTGTCGGCCGGCGTGGTGGCGCTGGAGAAGAGGAACGGCCGGGCCTTCTGACGAATGAAGTCCACGATGATCTTCTTGCCCGCGATGACGCCGCCGACGACGCCGAACGCCTTGCTCAACGTGCCGATCTCCACGTCGAAGACGCCGTGCAATCCGAAGTGATCCACGATGCCGCGGCCGCCCTTGCCGAGCACCCCTTCGCCGTGCGCGTCGTCCACCATCGTGAGCACGCCATAGCGATCGGCGACTGCGGTCAACCGGTCCAGCGGCGCGATGTCGCCGTCCATGCTGAAGACGCCGTCCGTCACCATCAGCCCGCGGCGATAGTTGGGCAGGTGCTCTTGGATCTTGGCCTCCAGGTCGTCGGGATCGCAGTGTTCGTACACAACGATCTTGGCGCCGCTGAGCCGCGCGCCATCTATGATGGAGGCGTGGTTCAGCCGGTCGGAGAAGATCACGTCTTCCTTGCCGACCAGCGCCGGGATGGCGGCCTGATTGGCGCAGAAGCCGCTTTGCACGAAGAGCGCGTCTTCGACCTTTTTGAACGCGGCCAGGCGGGCTTCGAGCTGCAGGTGGAGCTCTTGCGTGCCGGCGATGGAGCGGACGGCGGCCGGCCCCACGCCCCACCGTTCAATGGCCGCCTGGGCAGCCGCCTTCAGCTTCGGGTGGTTGGCCAGGCCCAGGTAGTTGTTGGTGCAGAAGTTGAGCACCCGTCGGCCATCCACGATCATCCAGGCGTCGGCCGGCGAGCCCATGGTGCGAATGGTGATGAGCAGGTTGCTCTGCCGGAGGTTGTCCATCTCCGTGCGGATGAAGTCGAATTTGTCAGACATCGTCTTTGATCTCCGTGCGCATGCATAATGACGCTTTCATTCTACATCGGGGTCGGAGGGAAGTCAATACGCTGGGGACTGGAAGCTGGGGACTGGGGACTGGAAGCTGGGGGCTGAAACTAACCTGAAAATGGCCGTCACGTGCCAGGCACTCTGCAGAGTGCCTGGCACGTAAGCGTCGCTCATGATCAGAATCGGCGCAGCTTCGTATGGACGGCGCCGCAGATCGGGCATTTCTCGGGCGGCTCGCCTTCGCCGGTGAAGCCGCACACTTCGCACACCCACACGGTGCCCAGCTCGACATCCTTGCCGGCGGCAACCGCTTCTTTGGCCTTCGCATACAGGGCGGCGTGCACCTTCTCGGCGGCCAGGGCGTCTTCCATGCTGCCCTGGGCGCGCTTCTCTTCCTGCGCTTTGGCGACCTCGATGTAGGCCGGATACATCTCGGCGATTTCGAACGTTTCGCCGGCCAACGCGGCCTCCAGGTTGGTTGCCGTCTTGCCGATGCCGCCGAGCGCGCGCAGGTGATTGGTGGCGTGGGCCTGTTCGGCGAAGGCCGCGGCGCGGAACACGCGCGCCACGTTGGTCAGCTTCTCCCGCTCGGCCATTTCGGCAAAGGCAAGATATTTCATGTGCGCCTGGCTCTCGCCGGCGAACGCAGCTTGCAGGTTGTTCTTCGTCATCTCTTTCATGGGAATCCCTCCTCGACGTTGCAGGCGGATAGTCCGGTCATCATCCGTGAAGCTGGCAGTGTGCGATGACATTGTTCAACATAGCACAGCCGCGGTAGTTTGTCAAAAAGTGAAGTCTTTCGTTCGCGCCGCTCAGTGTTGCAAGATCTTGCTCAGGAACTGCTTCGTGCGTTCGTTCTTCGGCGCGGTGAAGAGCTCGGCCGGCGTGGTATCCTCGATGATCTGACCGGCATCCATGAAGACGATGCGGCGCGCCGCCGCGCGCGCGAAGCCCATCTCGTGCGTCACGCAGGCCATCGTCATGCCGGTCTGCGCCAGATCGAGCATCACATCGAGCACCTCTTTGATCATCTCCGGGTCGAGCGCGCTGGTGGGCTCATCGAACAGCATGATCTTCGGATCCATCGCCAGGGCGCGCGCGATGGCCACGCGTTGCTGCTGGCCGCCGGAGAGCTGCCCCGGAAAGGCGTGCGCCTTCTCCGGGATCCCCACCCGCTCCAACAGCTCATAGGCCTTCTTCTCGGCCGTGGCGCTATCGCGCTTGCGCACCACCCGTTGGGCCAGGCAGATGTTTTCCAGCACGCTCAGGTGCGGGAAGAGGTTGAACTGCTGAAAAACCATGCCGATCTCGGCCCGCACCGCGTTGATGTTGGTGGTCTTGGCGGTGAGATCCACGCCGTCCACCAGGATATGCCCGGAGCTGACCGTCTCCAGATGATTGATGCACCTGAGCAGCGTGGACTTGCCCGATCCGCTCGGCCCGATGATCACCACCACCTCGCCCCGGCGAATGTCCAGGTTCACCCCATTCAACGCATGAACCCGCCCAAACCATTTATGTACATCTCGAATCTCAATGATATTCTCGGCCATTCAACCACCTGGTTAGCGTTTCTCCACCGCCAGCCGACGTTCGAGCGCGGTGCTGAGGCGGGTAAACAAGAGCGTCAGGATCAGGTAGGTGAGGGCGACCGCCGCGTAGGTGTCGAAGCTGGCGAAGGTGCGCCCCACCCATTCGCGGCCGCGCCGGGTCAGATCGGCCAGGCCCAGGATCGAGACCAGCGAGCTATCCTTGAGCAGGGTGACGAACTCGTTGCTCACCGGCGGCAGGATCACGCGCACGGCCTGCGGCAGGATGATGTAGCGCATCGCTTCGATGTAGGTCATGCCGAGCGAGCGGGCCGCTTCCATCTGGCCTTTGGCGATGGATTGGATGCCGGCCCGAAAGATCTCGGTCATATAGGCACCGTAGGCGAAGGTGAACGCCACGACCGCGGCCGTGAAGTCGGGGATCTGGATCTGCAACAGGCCCGGCAGGCCGAAGTAGATCCAGAGGATCCACACCAACACGGGCACCCCGCGCACGATCTCCACGTAGAGCGAGGAGATCCATTGCAGGATCGCCACGTTCGTCACGCGGAACACGCCCATCACCATGCCGACGATAAGGATGAATGCAAAGGAGATGATCGTCAGCTTGAGGGTCATGAAGATCCCGTCGCCGCCGGCAAACGATCCCCAGATGAAGCGAAAGATGGGCGCAAAGCGTTGCGGGGAACCGACATAGAGCAGGACAACAAGGGCCACTGCTCCGAGCAGGAGCAGCCACATGTGATCTATGCGTCTCCAGCGACTCGTCGCCTTGGGCTGAAACCCGCCGACACCCATGCCGCTGAAACTCGCCGGGGGAAGGGCCGGACCCGATCCGTCGGCCATGCCATGCCTCCAACTTTCACGTGCCGGGCACCCTCTCAGGTGCCCGGCACGTCCGTCGTGATTCTCAGGTCAGGATCAGGGCGCCTTGCCGATCCACTTCTCGTAGATCTTCTTGTATTCGCCGCTGGCCTTGACGTTCTTCAGGCCGGCGTTGAACAACGGCAACAACTTCTGCGGATCGCCCTTCTGGACGGTCAGGCCATAGACTTCGTCGGTGACGATCTCGCTGGCGATCTTCAGCTTGCCCTTGAACTGCTCCGCCTGGAGCGCGTAGTTGGCGGCGACCGGCGTGTCCACCACGACCGCATCCACGTTCTTGTTGACCAGGTCGAGCATGGCCAGGTCGGGTGTGTCGAACTGCTTGATCTTGGCGCCCTCGATCTTGCGCACGGCGATCGCGCCGGTCGTTTCGATCTGCACGCCGACCGTCTTGCCGGCCAGGTCCTTTTCGCTCTTGATCGTCGTGTCGTCCGCGCGCACCACGATGCCCTGGTTGGCATTGAAGTACGGCTCGGAGAAGTCGTACTTCTGCTTGCGCTCGTCGGTCACGGTAACCGAGGAGAGGATGGCATCGTACTGCTTGGATTCCAGGCCGGCGAAGATGCCATCCCATGCCACGTTCTTGATTTCCACCTCGAACTTCTGATCTTTGGCGATCGCCTTGATCAGGTCAATGTCGAAGCCGACGATGTTCTTCGCCTCGTCCACGAACTCCATGGGCGGGAACGATGCATCGGTCGCGATCACGAACTTCTTGCTCGCAGGCGCCTGGGCGCAAGCCGAAAGCAGCGTCAGCACCATTGCGACCGCCGTCAACACGCCGATCAACTTCCACGTCTTCATAGGGCTCCTCCTCTTGAAGTAGTGCCTGAATCTGCGATATTATAGTCCCCCGCGAGGGAATGTCAAACGAGGCCGCGCTGCCAGATCAACCGGTTCCCTGCCACCCGCACGGACGCCTGTCCCGTGCGCTGAAGCGCGCTCAAGCAGGCCAGGATGGTCGTCTGCACCAGGCAGTAGGTGACCGGATTGCCGATCGCGAGGCCCAGACGATCGCCGGCGTAGCACAGCAGGCCGGCCAGGTCGTCGGTCGTTTGCAGGCCGTCCAGCACGGCGTCGCGAATCGCCAGCAGTCGGTCGCGATTCTCGCGCGCCCACGGCCCGATCTGGGCCACGGCCGCGCCATGGCCGGGGACGAAGGCCGCATACGCGCCGTCCATGGCGGCCACCCGCTCCAGCGTAGCCAGCGCCTCCGTCACGTCGGCGTAGAAAGGGATGACATGTTTGGCCGCGATCTCCGGCGCGAAGACCGCGTCGGCCACGAAGCAGACGCCGCCGCCCGCGATCATCACCTGGTTGGGCGCGTGGCCCGCCGCGGGGATGATTTCGAGCGGCACGCCTTCGACAACCGTCTTCCCCGGCGCCAGCAGGCCATCCACCGGGCACGCCTCGGCCAGAAGGAACTTGCCGCGCAGCTCTGCGATGGGCGACGCGCCGGAATAGAGGTAAAGCGGTTCGAGCAGCGGATTGGCAACGATGGCCGCTTCCAGGGCCGGCGCGTAGACCGGCACCCCCAGCCGGCCGCGGATGGTGGCCGCGCCGCCGAAGTGATCGGCGTGCGCGTGCGTGATGACGACGGCGGCCAGCTTGAGCTTCAGGCTGTCCACATGGCGCAAGATCTTCTTCGCCGTGTCCTTATCCAGCCCCGTGTCCACCAACACCGCGCGGCCATCCTGCGCGATCAACCCCGCATTCGAGCCCCCGCGCAGCGCATAGACGGACGGGGCGAGCGGCGCCAGCTCCATATCCCCCAATTCCTGATCCCCAACCCTCTCCTGATCAATGCCCGCCCAGATAAGCGCTCTGGACGCGGGGATTCTCGAGCAGCTCGCGGCCGGTGCCGGTGAGGACGATGCGGCCGGTCTCCAACACATAGCCGCGATGGGCGATGGAGAGGGCCATCAGCGCGTTCTGTTCCACCAGCAGCACCGTCACGCCCTGCGAGTTGATCTCCTGGATGATGCGAAAGATCTCTTCGACCAGGATGGGCGCCAGGCCCATGGAGGGCTCATCGAGCAACAGCACCTTGGGCCGCGCCATCAGCCCGCGGCCGATGGCCAGCATCTGCTGCTCGCCGCCCGACAGGGTGCCGCCGTACTGGTTGAGGCGCTCCTTGAGGCGGGGAAAGCTCCGGAACACGCGTTCCATGCTCTGGCGGATCTCGGCCGGATCGGTGCGCGTGAACGCGCCCATCTCCAGGTTCTCCTGGACGGTGAGCGGCGCGAAGATCTTGCGGCCCTCCGGCACGTGCACCACCCCGCGGCGGACGATCTCCTGCGCGGGCGTGCTGCGGATGGATTCCCCGCGCAACAGGATGTCGCCGGAACGCGGCCGCAACAGGCCGGAGATGGTCTTCAACGTCGTGGACTTGCCGGCGCCGTTCGCGCCGATCAAAGTCACGATCTCGCCTTCGTCCACGCTGAAGCTGATCCCCTGCAAGGCATGGATCGCGCCGTAGTAAACGTTGATGTCTTTGACTTCGAGCAACATGCTAAGCGCTCACTCCCTGTCGGCCGGCGGCCCCGCGTCCCAGATACGCCTCGATCACGCGCACATCGTTCTGCACCTCTTTCGGCGTGCCGCGCGCGATCACCTCGCCGAAGTCCATCACCGTGATCTGCTCGCAGATATTCATCACCAGCCGCATCTGGTGCTCGATCAGCAGAATGGTCAGGTTAAACCGATCGCGAATGAAGTGGATATACTCCATCAGCCGGGTGATCTCGGCCGGGTTCATGCCGGCGGCCGGCTCGTCCAAGAGCAGCAGCTTGGGCTCGGAGGCCAGCGCGCGGGCGATCTCCACGCGACGTTGTTCGCCGTAAGGGAGGTTCTTGGCCAGCTCATCCTGGTACCTTTCCAGGCCGAAGATCGCCAGGAAGTCCTGGGCGCGTTCGACCATCTCGCGCTCCTTGGCCTCGAACTTGCGATTGCGCACCAGGCCGTCGAACAGCCCGTAGCCCGCGTGCGGGTGATAGGCGATCAACACGTTGGTGAGCACCGTCAGGTTGGGGAAGAGCCGGATGTTCTGGAACGTGCGGCCGATGCCGAGCTGGGTGATCTCGTGCGGCTCCATCCCCACCAGGTTCTCGCCGTAGAAATAGATATCGCCGCTGGTCGGCGTGTAGAGGCCCGAGATCATGTTGAAGACGGTCGTCTTGCCCGCGCCGTTGGGGCCGATCAGGCCATCCAGCGCGCCCTTGCGCACCACCAGATCGAAGTTGCTCACCGCGCGCAGGCCGCCGAAGACCTTGGTGAGGCCCTCGATCTCGAGGACGGGTTCGGGTTCGGTCGTTGTCGTGGCCGTCGTGGCGTAGAGTGTTTGCGTCATGGCGCCCTCCCCCTATTTCCCCGCGGCCCTGGCCCGCAACGCGACGGCCGGCCGTTTCAGGAAGCCCCACTCGATGTTGCCCAGCAGGCCCTGCGGCCGCAACAACATGAGGAGCAACAGGGTGATCGGGTAAAGCACGTAGCGCCAGGTCGGCGCCTCGGTACCCATCTGGCTCAGCAGGACGCGCAACAGCCCTTCCAGGAAGAAGATCCAGCCGAACGAGGCCGCGATCGTGCCGGTCATGCTGCCCAGTCCGCCGAACACGACGATGATCAGCGGGTTGAAGCCCACCAGGAAGTCGAAGGTGCCCGGGCTGAGGAAGCCGATGTAGTGCGCGTAGACGCCGCCGCCGATCCCGGCAAAGAAACTGCCCATCACGAAGGCGAAGAGTTTGTAGAACGCCACATCAATGCCCATGGCCCTGGCGGCCGTCTCATCTTCGCGCACCGACATGATCGCGCGGCCCGTGCTGGAATGGATCAGGTTGCGCATGATGACGATGACGGCCAGGAGGAACAGGAACGCCCAGAACCAGGTGGTCAGCTTGGGAATGCCGATCATGCCGCGGCCGCCCTTCATTTCGGGGAAGGGCAGGATCGTGTCGGTGTTGACCATCAGCGTCTGCACCACGATCGAGAAGCCCAGGGTGGCGATGCCGAAGTAGTCGGAGCCAAGGGTGAGCACGGGCAGGCCGAAGAGGAAGCTGACCCCGGCCGCGAACGCGCCGGCGATCAAAACGGCCAGCAGGAACACCACCTGCATCACGGCCGGACTGGCCAGGATGCCGGGCGCGTCGGGGGTGCCGAACAGGGGCACCAGCAACGGATTGAGGACATTGCCGATCACCACGGCGACCGCGCCGGCCAGGACGCTGCCGATCAGGTAGAGGGTGAATTGCGAGAGGACCGGCATGCCCTGGTAGCGCCGCACCAGCCGGCCCACCGCCAGGATCATCAGGCCGCCCAGGATCACGCCGATGCCGGCCACCAGCAGGCCGCGCGCATCGCGCACGTTCCAGCGATAGGTGATGTCGGCGGCCGTGTACGCGCCGATGCCGTAGAAGCCCCACTGCGCCAGGCTGAACTGGCCGTTGAAGCCATAGATCAGGTTAAGCCCCAACGCCACCATCGTCATCGTGCAGGCCTGGAACAGCAGCCCGCGGTCGAAGTCGTTCAGGATCTGCGTCTCGCCGATCTGCACCGACAGCGCGATCTGGATGATGCCGAACGCGAGCACCACGCCGGCGACCTTCACGAGCCGATTGGCGTGCCCCATCGCCCAGAAAAGGCCGTACAGATAGGCCAGGATGGCGACGATCTTGACCAATGAGAGGACAATGAAGCCCAGGTTGACGCTCATAGGTCGCCTCCTACGCCTTCTCGCCGGCCGCTTCGCCGAACAGGCCGGTCGGCTTGACCAGCAGGACGATGATCAGGATGGTGAACGCCACGGCATCGCGCATCGGTGTGGAGATGTAGCCCGACGTCAGCGCCTCGGCCTGGCCCATGATCAGCGCGCCGACGAACGCGCCCGGCAGGCTGCCGATGCCGCCGAGCACGGCCGCCACGAACGCCTTAAGCCCGGGCAAGATGCCCAACTGCGTCCAGATCGAGGAATACGCGATAGCATAGAGCACGCCGCCCAGGCCGGCGAAGGCCGCGCCCACGGCAAAGGTGAACGAGATGACGCCGTCCACATCAATGCCCATCAGGCGGGCGGTCGGCTTGTCGAACGAAGCCGCGCGCATCGCCTTGCCGATCTTGGTGCGCCGCACCAGGAACTGCAGGACGAGCTGGACCAGGATGGAAGCCGCCACGATGATCAGGAAGATGTTGGAGAAGGTGATGCTGCCCGGCGGCGGCGCCTGGCCGGCCTGGACCAGATGGATGCCGTCCTTGATGTACCAGGTGACGACCTCGAACGGCCGTTGATACGGGATGAAGCGCGGGGAGAAGACGAAATAGAGCGCGCCGAAGAACTCCAGAAAGAACGAGACGCCGATGGCGGTGATGAGAGCGGCGATGCGCGGCGCGTCGCGCAGGGGCTTGTAGGCCACCCTTTCGATCGTTACGGCCATCGCCGTGCAGACGATCATCGAGAGGAGCACCACGGTCAGCGAGCCGATCACCACGACCAGCCCGGACGGCAGGCCGGGGAACACCGCGGCCGGCCAGATGTGCAACTGGAAGCGCGTCACCGCGTAGAAACTGACGAACGCGCCCACCATGAAGACGTCGCCGTGGGCAAAGTTGATCAGCCGGACGATGCCGTACACCATCGTGTAGCCCAGGGCGATCAGGGCGTACACGAATCCCAGTTGTAGCCCGCTGAGCACGAAGGCCGCGAACAAGGGCGGATCTTTGATGAGATTCGTGATCAGGATGTACAGGACGACCGCGGCCAACAGCAACAAAAAGCCCTGGCCGATCCAGGCGAGCCTGGCGCCGGGCCGGCCCCTGGCCCGACGGCGGGTCGAGACGGTCCGCTCGCCAGGCGCGGTTTGAAGGGGAACGCTGGCTTGTTCCATTTCGCGCGCTATCTCCAGGAAAGAAAAGCGGGTGTTTGGGGCGGCTGGGCCGTCCCAAACACCCGCCTGCTATCAAGGCGACACGACCGAGTCGAAGACGACCTTGCTCTCAGTCACCTTCAGGATCGTGGCCGATTTGATCGGGTTGTGTTGCTTATCGAGCGTGATCTTGCCGGACACGCCCTGGAACGAGATGGCCTCCAGCGCGGCCTTCACCTTGTCGGTATCATCGGTGCCGGCGTTCTTGATCGCGGTCAACAGCATGTTGGTCGCATCGTAGGCCAGGGCCGCCAGCGCATCCGGGACCTTCGGCTGGCCCTTGTCGTCCTTGAACTTGGCGCCGTACGCCTTCTGGAAGGCCACCGCTTCGGGTGCGGTCGAGTCGGGCGCGTAGTGGTTCGTGAAGTAGCCGCCGGCCGCGGCCTTCAGGTCCAGATCCGACGAGTCCCAGCCATCACCGCCCAGGAACGCGGAGGTAATGCCCTTCTCCTTGGCCTGCTTGGTCACCAGGTTGACGATGTTGTAATAGTCGGGCAGGTAGACCACATCCGGCTTGGCCGCGGCGACCTTCGCCAGGATGGCCGAGAAGTCGGTGTCCTTGGCGGTGTAGGTTTCCTTGCCGACCACCTTGCCGCCGCCCGCCACATACGCCTTCTCGAACTCCTCGGCCAGGCCCTTGACGTAGTCGTTGGCCTGGTCGAGCAGGATGAACGCGGTCTTCGCCTTCATGTTCTCGAGGGCGAACTTGGCGCCGACCTTGCCCTGGAACGGATCAATGAAGCAGGCGCGGAAGATGTAATCCTTCGTCTTGCCGTCGGCCCCGACGGTCACCGAGGCGTTGGTCGAGGTCGGGCTTACCTGGATGACCTTCTTGGCGTTGGCAATCTCGGAGACGGGGATCGAGGCCTTGGAGCAGACCTCGCCGATGATGAACTTGACCTTGTCCTGGTCAATCACCTTGTTGGCGGCGTTGACGGCAGGATCGGGGGTGCACTGGCTGTCCTCGACGATCGGGACGATCTTCTTGCCGAGGACGCCGCCCTTGGCGTTCCATTCCTCGATGGCGAGCAGCGCGCCGTCGCGGGTGGAGACGCCGAAGGTGGGCACCGGGCCGGAGAGCGGGGCCAGGATAGCGAGCTTCAACTCGCCACCGGCCGGCGCGGCGGCCGGGGCCTTGGTCGGCTCAGCAGCCGGGGCCTTGGTCGGCTCAGGGGCCTTGGTCGGCTCGGCCTTGGCGGCCGGCGCGGCCGGAGCCGGAGCCGGCGTCGGCTGGGCGCAGGCCGAGAGCACGAACGCCACGATCAGGATCACGGACAACAACTTGAACGTGCGCATGGGAATTCTCCTCCGTAAAAGTGTTACAAAGATGGATGTCATCGCATCTGCCCGCCAGAAGGATCGCGCGACCAGATGCACATCGCGCGCCCGGTCCGAAATCACCTGGTCAGATCACCTCCTTCACTGTATGCGATAGTGTCAGTAGATCACCATTTTCATGCTCCCAGCCGATCTACGACCGGCGGACGGGGGTCACAGACCATAGACATCAAGCTAACAGGAAGATGGCATCTTACGCCATGTTTTCTCTCGCTCGCAGGGGGTCTGTGACCCCCGTCTGGCCGCCTGAGACGACATGTGCAAGCCGACGACGCCGGTCACAGACCGGCTGGAAGCAGTTCCAAAGCTTAGCTTGATGCTTATGGGGTCACAGACCCCCTCTGAGCCTCAATCTGTGATCTACTTATGCCCGACCAGAGCCTTACATCCCATCGGCGAGACGTTCCGCGTCAACTCCCTTGTTCAGGGCTCAGCTTTGGGACCGCTAGAATGATGCGAGGGAAGTGCCGCCTGCACTTTTTGGCTCTATATGACGGCGATTATAAACGGCCCGCAAACAAATGTCAAGCAGCTTGACATCGGGCCGCCCCTCATTCTATAATCAAAGCCTATCATGCCGGTTGAAAGGAGCTTTGTTCGAATGTTGCGCCGTATCCTGACCACCCCACCCATGATCGTCGCCGTTCTCGTTTTGCAGCTTATTCCTCTGCTTTTGTTCCCGGCTGAATCGTTCTCGCCCAAGACGCAAGAATGGTGGTTGCCCGTTTTGCTGGCCGTGATGGTCATCATCGCGGACATCGAACTGCTCGTGCGCCGCAGCGAAGCCCCCTGGCCCTGGTATCTGATGTCCTTTGCCCAGGGCTTCAACATCATCAGCCGGCTGATGATGGTTTGGCCTCATGCCACCGTAGCGGTCGGCAAGCAGTTCGTGGCCGACGTCCCCTATATCGTCCTGACCGCGCTGTCGCTGGCGTGCTCCGCGTTCGTGCTGTGGTACATCGAACTGCCGGAGACCCGCATCGGAGTGCCGCGGCGGGCGTAGACGCCTACGCGGTCGCGTCTTCGTCGGCCGATAGCGGGATCCTGGCCCCTTCGGATGGCCGCGGGGTAAGCAACGGCGGCTTTTCCTCTGCTTCTTGCATCAGCAACTGGCCGTGAAAGTGCGCGCCTTCGTCGAGCAGGAAGGTGCGCACATGGATCGTGCCCCACAAGCGGCCGCCCTCCAGCAGTTCCACGCGATCGGCCACGATGACGCCGTCGTAAGCCCCCGCAATCGAGACCGCCTTCGCTTTGATGTCGGCCTTCACGCGCGCGCCCTCGGTGATCAGCACGTTCGCGGGCGTCTCGATCGTGCCGCCTTCCACCGTGCCGTCCAGGCGGATGCTCCCATCGCAGCGCAGTTGCCCGCTGAAGGTCGCGCGCGGGCCGATGATCGCTTCGATCTGATCGGGATTGGGGCGGATATTGCGTCGAAGTAACATGGTTTGTCCTCGGTTGTCGAATCTCCGTGCCTGATCTACGTGCCTGGCACTTTCGGAAGTGCCAGGCACGTACGGGCATATCTTGATCTACGGATTCAGGGAAGCGCCGCGAGCGCGGGCGATGGCTTGTTGCTCCTCGTCGGTCAACGGATAGTTCGTCTGCCAGGCCACCAGCGGCTTGGCGTAGACGCGCGTCACTTCGCGGCTATGCAGGCTGCTGATGACCACGCCGTTGCCGCCTTCGTCGGCCAGCGCCAGCGCGAAGCTCTGATCGCCCCCCGTGTCCCGGAACGGGTTGAAGCGCAGGAAGCCCACCCGTTGCAGGTGGCTGCGGTTGTTGCGCTCCAGCCGCATGACCAGCAGGTTGAGCTCCTCCACGCGGGCGGTCGCCTCCTGCACGCGGCGGATATGATCCTCCAGGATGGCCTCCAGGTTGCCGCCCGAGGCGCCGGTCATCAGCAGCCTGTAGTGCTGCTCCAGCCGGCGCATCCGCAAGTATAGCCATACCGCCAGGCCGACGGCGAGGCCGGCCAAGACCACTGCGGCCCCCAGGATCGCAAGCTCGCTGTTGCTCATCGGGCACCTCGTTTCACTGTTTGCTCAACAAGGCGCTGATGGATTCGCCCGCATGGATGCGGCCGATGACGCGCGCCAGCAGCTCGGCCACCGACACGATGGTGATCTTCTCGTGTCGGCGGATCGCCTCCGGCTGGCAGATCGTGTCGGAGATCACCAGCCGCTTGATGCGCGGATCCCGGTCGAGGCGCTCGATGGCCGAGGGCAACAGAACGCCGTGGGTGATGGCCAGATACACCTCGGGCCGGGCGCCGGCCTGGATCAGGCTATCTACCTGGTCGAGGACGCTGCCGCCGGCGATGATGTCGTCTATGATGATCGGGATCTTGCCTTCGATGTCGCCGACCACATGGGTCGTTTCGGCCACCTCGAAGCTGCGCCGACGCTTCTGCATCACGACCAGGGGCAGGCGCAGGCGCTCGGCATACGCGCCGGCAAACTTGGCCCGGCCCACGTCCGGCGAGACGATCGCCGCGTTGCGAAACTCTTCGCGATCGAAGTACGCGGCCAACACCGGCAACGCCGAGAGCGGATCCACCGGCACCTGGAAGAAGCCTTGGGTGGCCGGCGCATGGACATCGAAGTAGATCACCCGGCTCACTCCCAGCGCCTCGAGCATCACGGCCACCACCTTCGCGCTGATCGCTTCGCGGCCCCTGGCCATGCGCTCTTGCCGGCCATACGGATAATAGGGGATCACCGCGGTGATCTCGTGCGCGGAGGCGCGGCGGAATGCATCTATGTAGAGCAGCAGTTCCATCAGATGGTCGTTGACCGGCGCGGAACACGGCTGGATGATGAAGACGTCCTGATCGCGCACGACTTCGTCAATGGAGACGTGGATCTCGGTATCCTTCAGTCGGGTCGTCGTGCATTGGCCCAGTTGGGTGTCCAGGATGCGCACGACCGCTTCGGCCAGGGGCCGATTCGCGCTGCCGGCAAAGATACGCAATGGATGGGTGCTCATGGTCTCCCTCGATTTGCCCATGGTAAGGACAATATGATAACATCGAGCCCGATGTCTGGCAAAAAGCGAAAGGCCAACCACGATTCGAGATGAGCCGCAAACTGCTTGTCGCTACCCACAATCCGGGCAAGGTGCGCGAGTATCGCGCGCTGCTTGCCGATCTGCCCGTCCAGGTGACCTACCTGGACGAAGAGGGGATCGCGCTGGAGGTGCCCGAGACCGGCCAGAGCTTCGCCGAGAACGCGCAACTGAAGGCCGTCACGTATGCGCGCGTTTCCGGCCTGTGGGCCTGGGCCGATGACTCGGGCCTGGAGGTAGATGCCCTGGCCGGCGCGCCGGGGATTCATTCGGCGCGCTACGCCGGCGATGCCGCGACCGACGCCGACCGCTACCGCAAGCTGCTCGACGCGCTGGCCGGCGTGCCGTGGAGCCGACGCACGGCGCGCTTTCGTTGCGTCGTGGCGCTGGCCACGCCGAAAGGCCAGGTGCGCACCTGCGAGGGGATCTGCGAGGGGGTGATCGCCTTCGGCCCGGCCGGCCAGAACGGCTTCGGCTATGACCCGATCTTCTATCTGCCCGACCGCGGGGTGACGATGGCGCAATTGCCGGCCGAAGTCAAGAACGAGATCAGCCATCGCGGTCGGGCCGCGCAGCAGGCGAAGGCGTTGCTCGCGGCCATGTTGGCCGGCGAGTGAGAGGGCGGCGCGGCGGGCGAAGTCAAAACCGCCGCACCATCACGGACAGGGCGTCGCCGGTGGGCCAGAAGCCGAGCGCTTCGTAGAGCCGGCGCGCGGGCGCGTTGCTGCTTTGCGTGTTGAGCGACAGGCCGATGGCGCCGGCGTTGGCCGCGTAGCGAACGGCGTCGGCCACCAACTGCCGGCCGATCCCCCGGCCCTGGTGGGCGGGATGCGTTGCCACGCGGATCAGATGCGCGTGGCCATCGGCCAGGCGGAGGGTTGTCAGGGCGAAGCCGACCGGCCGGCCCTCCAGTTCGGCCACGACGGCATGATCGGCGAGCAGCAGCCAGCTCAGCAGGGTGCGCTCGTCGTAGCGCCACAGCGGCCCGAACGCGGCCGCGTTCAGGGCGAGGATCGTCTCCGCATGGCCGGTCTTTGCCTCGTGCAGCTCGCAGATGCGCGGCGGCTCCGCCAGGGGATAGCGGGTCGGCCGCGTGTAGCTGAGCACCCGATCTACCTCGCGAAAGCCCCCGGCTTCCAACGCTTTGATCAGCCAATCCTGCGCGGTCAAACAGACCAGGCCGGTGATCGGTTGCTCGCGCCAGGTCGGCGCGATGCCGGCCAACAGCGGCCCCAACACGCGGCCAACGGCCAGATCGGGAGCCGTCGCGATCAGGGCCACGTCTACCCACAGCTCGGCGGTTCCCGTGGTGGTGCGCGGGGCCAGGCCGAGGAAGCCGACCGGCTCGTCGCCCTGGAAGGCCATGAGACTGGCGCCACTGCTGAGGAGCGCGATCTGCTCCTCGACCGCCAGCAGGCCGTGCCGTCGCCATGTGCCCGCCAGCAGCGCGGTCAACAGCGGCCGATCGGCCGGCCCAACCGACCTCACCATGATCTCGTCCGCTCGCCGTCGAAACCATCCGATCATGGGGATAAGTAAATCAGCAAATCGGCAAATCAGCAAATCGGCAAATCGTTCATTAGCGACTTCCCCCAGCCCCCCAGCTTCCAGCCCCCAGCCCCTAATCCCCCATCTCCTCCCGCACCTTCCCGCCCTCCATCACCCACAAGGTGGTGGCGAGGCGATCAATGAAGTAGCGGTCGTGGACGACGGCCAGAAACGTGCCCTCGAAGCGCGCCATGGCGGCCTCGAAGCGTTCGCGCGAGGGGATATCCAGGTGGTTGAGCGGCTCGTCGAGCAGCAGGAAGTTGCAGCCGCGCACGGCCAGGAGCGCCAGCGCCAGCCGGCTCCGCTCGCCGAAGCTCAGACGGCCGACCGGAACGAACACCTCATCGCCTGCGAACAGGAAGTAGTGCAGGAAGCTGCGCGCTTCGGTCTCGTCCAGGGGCGCGGCCCGACGGATCAGCTCCAGGGGCGTGGCGGCCGGGTCGAAGGTCTCCTGTTCCTGCGCCATGTAGCCCAGGCGCACCCCGCGGCCCAGGCGGATCTCGCCGGCCCACGGTTGCAGCTCGCCGGCGATGCACTTCAGCAGCGTCGTCTTGCCCACGCCGTTCGGCCCCACCAGCACCGCGCGTTCGCCGTAGCGCAAATGCAGGTTGACCTGGTCGAAGAGCACCCGTTCTCCGAAGCCCATGCGCAGATTTTGGATGTGGAGCACATCCTGGCCGCTGCGCGGCGCGTCGGCGAATTCCAGCTTCATCTTCCAGGAAAGAGCCGGCTTGTCCACGCGCTCTTCGCCGGCGAGCATCCGTTCGAGCCGGGCCTTTTGCACCACGGCATGGCGGGCCAGGTCTTTCGCGATGCGCCGATAGTGGAAGTGGATCGTCTCCTGTTCGATGCCGCGCGCCTGGTCGCTGAGCTTGCGGATCGAGGCTTCCAGCCGGCGGATCCGCTCCTGTTGTTCCTTGTAGGCCGCCCACTGTTTTTCCAGCGCGCGGTCGAGCGCGACCGCGTAGTCGGTGTAGTTGCCCTCGTATTCGCGCAGCGTGTGCGTGACGTCATCGAGCGCCAGGATGCGGCGGACGATGCGGTCGAGGAAGGTGCGATCGTGCGAGACGATGAGCGCCGCGCCGGGGTAGGCGCTCAGATACTCCTCCAGCCAGGTGAGTGCGGCGATGTCCAGGTGGTTGGTCGGCTCATCGAGCAGGAGCAGGTCGGGCCGGGACAGCAGCAGCCGGGCCAATCCCAGCCGCGTCTTCTGGCCGCCGCTGAGCGAAGCGACCGGCCGTGCGGGGCTGATGTCCGCCAGGCCCATGCCGGCCAACACGGCCGCGACATCGGCCTGACGGCTCCGATCGGCGGCGGCCTGCCATTCGGCCAACCCGCGCTCGTACTCGGCCAGGGCCAAGGGGAGCTGTTCGCCCTGCGCGCTGGCCACGGCTTCGGCCAGCTGCGCCAGCCGCGCTTCGAGCGCCTCTGGATCTGGCGTCGCGACCGCCAGATCCAACACCTCGCCGACCGTGGCCCCGGGATGAAATTCGAGCGCCTGCGGCAGGTAGCCGACGCGCACCGTTGCGGGCGAAAGCTGGACGCGCCCGCCATCGGGGGGCAACTGGCCGGCGATGATGCGCAGGAGGGTGGTCTTGCCGCAGCCGTTGGGGCCGATCAAGCCGGCCTTTTCCCCGCGGTTCAGGTTGAAGCTGATGTGGTCCAGCACTTTCACGTCGCCGAACCACTTGGTGATGTCGCGTACTTGCAACATGGCTTCCGGTCCCTTTGCCCAAACAAAAACGCCGTGGACATGGGCGCCCACGGCGTTTGCAACAGATTTCAAGAGAGCATGACGATCCCGACAGGCGCGCGGCTCCGCCACGAACCTGCCGGGCCATCACCCGCGGGTGATGGCTCCCAACAGGCGGTTCCCCACGGCTGCGGGAAGCGGAGCAGACCTCAAGACGGAATCGTGTTGATCATGGCACGCATCAGGAACGGAATTCCGATCCATTATGCCACAGGATCGGGCAAGGGCGCAAATCGCGGCTCACAGGCCCGCCAGGCTCATGACGGCGCGGGCCGCTCGATAAGCCGCGGCCATATCGGCCGCGGTCACTTCGATGGTCTTGCCGCGACGCCGCGCGCCGGGCACCAGCGACGCGGCATCGGCCATCTCGGAGCGGATAAGCTCGACCGCGATGGTGACGGGGGTGGCAACGCGCAGCGGCGGGGGCGCGGTACCCTCGCGCAGCCGCTCGACGCCGGCCCGGGCGGCCAGGTGGATCAGCTCCTGCGTCACCGCGGGCGGCAGGCATTCGGCGGCGGTGCGGCCTGTGGCGTGTTTCACCACGGCCGTCTCCACCGGGCCGAGGAGCGCCACGGCCTCGGCGCACGCGGACTGATCGCCCGAGATCATCAGCACGGCCGCGCCGAAATGGCCGGCCACGGCCGCGTTCAACCCGATCTCGCCGACCGGCTCGCCGTTCAGCCAGACGCCGGCCACGCGCGCCGAAGACCAGGTGTGATCCAGGATAGCGTTCGGCGTGCCCATGCGGGCATGATAGCCGACGAACAGGACGCCGTGGACGCCGCCATCTATGCCCTGCACCATCGAAAAAGGGGAAGGACTGCCGGAGTTCAGCCGCGCCCGGTCGTCCAGCTCTTCGATCAGGATGTTGCGGCCGCTGCCGTGCCCGTCGCTCACGATCACTTCGTCCGCGCCGGCGTCGAACGCGCCGCGGATCGCCGCGTTCACATCGGCGGTCATCAGCCGGCGAAAGCGCTGATATTCGGCATGGGTCGAGTCGGTATGGTCGGCATGGACGACGCCGGTGATCCCTTCCATGTCGGCCGCGATCAGGATCTTCATGGTCCCCTCCGTAGTTGTTCTTAATGGGGCAATCATGGTCGTGGCGCAGAGGACGTCCCCGAAGTCCGCATCCGTCCGCGTCCTCTGTGCCTCTGCGGTGGATAAGCTCATTGCCCGCGCAGGTATTCGCGCATCATCAGCGCGGCAGTGGCGCCCTCGCCGGCGGCCGCGGCGGCCTGCTTGGTGCTGCCGGCGCGCACATCGCCGGCCGCGAACACGCCCGGCATGGTCGTCTCCAGGTTGTTGCCGGTCACGATGAAGCCCCATTGGTCGCGCTGGATCTCGGCGGGCAGGAAATCGGTGTTGGGCTCCAGGCCGACGAAGATGAAGACGCCGTCCGGGTGCCACACCTTCAGCTCGCCCGTGCCGCGATCGAGCACCTCGACGCCTTCCAGCTTGCCGCGTTTGGCCCGAAAAGCCTGGATCGCGTGGTTGGTGATCACGCGCATGCCCGGCTGTTCGGCAACCTTCTGTTGCAGGAGCTTGCTCGCTCTGACCTGGGGCAGAAACTCCACGATGGTGACGGTCCTGGCGTAGCGGCTGAGGAAGAGCCCCTCCTGAAAGCCGCTGTTGCCGCCGCCCACCACCAACACGTCTTTGTCCTTGTAGAATGGCCCGTCGCACACCGCGCAGAAGTGGATGGCCGAGCCGATCAGCTCCTTTTCGCCGGGCACGTTCAGCCGACGATAGCGCGAGCCGGTGGCGATCAGTACGGCCTGAGCGCCGTACTCGTTGCCGTCGGCCGTGTGGACGCACAGATAGCGACCGTCGCGGTGGATGCCGTCCACCGCGGCCGATTGCAGGATCTCCACGCCGAAGCGTTGCGCCTGCGCGACGAGCCGTCGCGCCAGCTCCAGGCCGGGGATCCCTTCGTCGAAGCCGGGGAAGTTGTCGAGCATCTGGGTATCGCCGATCTGGCCGCCGGCCGTGTTCTTCTCCAGGATCAGGGTGTTCAGGCCCTCGCGCGCGGTGTAAATGGCGGCGGTCAGGCCCGCGGGGCCGCCGCCCACGATGATCACGTCGTAAAAGCTGTGTTTGGCCGCGCTGATCAGGTTGAGCTTCGCGGCCAATTCTTCGTTGCTCGGCTCCACCAGCACGTCGCCGTCGGCAAAGACGATGGTCGGGACGATGCGCTTGCCGTGATTGATCCGCTCGACCTCGGCCATGGCCGCCGGGTCTTGCTCGATGTCCACCCAGGTATACTGGATGCGGTTTTCGGCCAGAAACTGCTTGGAACGTCGGCAATCCGGGCACCAGGTGGTGCCGTAGACGATGATCGCTGGACGATCAGAAGGCATCTCGAAATCTCCTCCGGCAACGCCGCAGTTTGACAATTCGGGGCGTCGTCGGCATAGTATAGGGCGTGAAGCGTGAAACGTCAAACGTGAAGCGTGAAACGTGAAGGTGCATGATGGAGGCGTTGAAGGAGGGGTTGAGGGGGTGGCGCTGGGTCGCTGCGCTGGCGTGCGTGGCGGCGTTGGCCTGGCTGGCGCTGGCCGGATTGCCGGACGGCAAGCTGCACGTCCATTTTCTGGATGTCGGCCAGGGCGATGCCATCCTCGTCGTGACGCCCGACGGCCGCCAGATCCTGATAGACGGCGGGCCGAGCCCCACCGCGCTGTTGAACGAGCTGGCCGCGGTGTTGCCGTTTTGGGATCGAAGCCTTGACCTGGTGATCCTCACCCATCCGGACGGCGACCACATCACGGGCCTGATCCCCCTGTTCGATCGCTACCGGATTGACCGCGTGCTCGACACGTCCCTCTCGGACACGGCGCCGGTGGCCGCGGAGTGGCGCGGCCAACTGGTGCGCCATCGGGTCGGCCGCACGCTGGCCGCGCGCGGCATGCGCCTGGTGGTCGGCCGGGCGCAACTGACGGTGCTTCACCCCGGACCGCAACTCTTGCGCGGCACGGCCTCCGATGACAACAACAACGCTATCGTCTTGCGGCTGGACTACGGCCGGACGAGCTTCCTGTTGACCGGCGACGCCGAGGTCGAGGCCGAGGCGGACATGATGCGGGCCGGCCTGCCGCTCAAAGCCGATCTGCTCAAGGTCGGCCATCACGGCAGTCGCGGCTCGAGCTCGGCGCCGTTTCTGGCGGCGGTGGCCCCGCGCTGGGCCGTCATCCAGGTGGGCGCCGACAACGACTTCGGCCATCCGCATCCCGAGGTCTTGCGTCGGCTGGAGGCGGCCGGCGCGGAGGTCCTCCGCACCGACCGCCAGGGCCGCATCGAGGCGATCAGCGACGGCCGCGCGCTGGAGCTCCGCACGCGGGCGCGTTCGTGGCGGTGAAGCGGCCGTTCAGCGCGGCCGGCCGGCCCGGACATCCGCCAGGAATTCGTCCACCATCTCCTCGCGCGTCGCCCACGAGGTGACCAGCCGGATCGCCGCATGGCCGGCGTCGGCTTTGCTCCAGATGTAAAAGCCGTAGCTTTTTTGCAGTTCGGCGATCAGATCGTTGGGCAGGATGGGGAAGATCTGATTGGTGGCCGGCGGCACCAGGAAGCGGAAGCCCAGGTCGGCCAGGCCGCGCGCCAGCTTCATCGCCAGCGCGTTGGCGCGGCGGGCCAGCTCGAAGTAGAGACCGTCGCGGAAGAGGCCGATGAACTGGAGGCCCAATACCCGACCCTTGGCGAGCAATGCCCCGCGCTGCTTCAGGTGAAAGCGGAAGTCGGATTGCAGCTCCGGCCGGTTGATCACGATGGCCTCGCCCAACAGCGCGCCGTTCTTCGTGCCGCCGATGTAGAAGACGTCCACCAGGCCGGCCACCTCGGGCAACGTCAGATCGGCTGCTTCGCTGGTGAGGGCCGCGCCCAGCCGCGCGCCGTCCAGATAGAGATAGAGGCCGTTCGCGCGACAACACTGCACCAGGGCCGCCAGCTCGTCGCGGCGATAGACCGTGCCCACCTCGGTGGAATGCGAGATGGACACGGCCCGCGGCTTGACCATGTGCTCGTCGGTGTGCTCGTCCATCACCTGCTGCACCAGCTCCGGCGTCAGCTTGCCGTCGGCCGTCGGTACCGTCAGGATCTTGTGGCCGGTGGCTTCGATCGCGCCGGCCTCGTGGACGTTGATGTGGGCCGTGCGCGGGGCGATCACGGCCTCGTAGCTCTTGAGCAGCGCCGAGAGCGCGATCAGGTTGGCCTGGGTGCCGCCGGTGACGAAGTGCACGGCGGCCGTCGGGTTCCCGATGGCCGCCTTCAGCAGTTCGGCCGCCTCCCGGCAGAAGACGTCCTCGCCGTAACCGGTCTCCTGCGCCAGGTTGGTTTGCGCCAGCAGCTCGAGGATCGCGGGATGCGCGCCCTCGGAGTAATCGTTGAAGAAGCTGTACTTGTACATGAGCGCGGGCTTTTGCCTGCTTACCCTCCGCACGCCGGCGCGTAGCACAACACCAGATCCTTTGCCGCCTTCACCTCGTCCAGCCGCCTGACCGGCGCGCGGTGCGGCGCGGTGTGGAGCAGGTCGGGATCGGTGCGCGCTTCCTCCGCGATGCGGATCAGCGCGTCCGCGAACGCGTCGAGGGTCTCCTTGCTCTCCGTCTCGGTCGGCTCGATCATCAACGCCTCCGGGACGATGAGCGGGAAGTAGATCGTCGGCGGGTGGAAGCCATAGTCCATCAGCCGCTTGGCGATGTCCATCGTGCGGATGCCGGGCGCGTCCTTCAGGATGCCCTGCGCCACGAACTCGTGCATGCACGTCCGGTCGCCATGCGGGATCGGGTAGACGCCCCGCAGTCGGGCCTGCAGGTAGTTGGCGTTGAGCACTGCGTTCTCGCTCACCGCGCGCAACCCCTCTGCGCCGTGCATGCGGATGTAGGTATAGGCCCGCACCAACACGCCGAAGTTGCCGAAAAACGCCTTCACCCGGCCGATGGACTTGGGCGGCATGTACCAGTGGAGCATCCCGTCCGCTTCGTCCTGTTTCACGATCGGGCCGGGAAGATAATCCACCAGCGCGGCCGAGACGCCCACCGCGCCCGCGCCCGGCCCGCCGCCGCCGTGCGGGGTCGAGAAGGTCTTGTGCAGGTTGTAGTGCAACACGTCGAAGCCCAGGTCGCCCGGGCGGACGATCCCCAGGATGGCGTTGAAGTTCGCGCCGTCGCCGTAGACCAGGCCGCCCGCTTCGTGCACCAGCTTGATGATGTCGAGCAGGTGCTCGTCGAAGAGGCCCAACGTGTTGGGATTGGTCAACATCAGCCCGACCAGCTTCGGCCCGTGTTGCGCGATGAGATCGCGCAGTGCGGCCAGGTCCACGTTGCCGCGGCGGTCGGAGGGCACCTCCACCACCTTCAGGCCCGACATGCTCGTGGTGGCCGGGTTCGTGCCGTGCGCGGAGTCGGGCACCAGGATGATGTTGCGCTCGCATTCCCCGCGGTCGTACTGGTATTTGCGCATCATCAGCACGCCGGTCAGCTCGCCGTGCGCGCCGGCCGCCGGCTGGAGGGTGACGCCGGCGAAGCCGCCGATCTCCGCGAGCATTTCTTGCAGCTCGAGCATCAGCCCCATTGCGCCCTGGATGCTCGCCTCCGGCTGGAGCGGATGGAGCGTGGCAAAGCCCGGGATGCGCGCCGCGACCTCGTTGACCTTCGGGTTGTACTTCATGGTGCAGGAGCCGAGCGGATAGAAGCCGACGTCAATGCCGTAGTTCATCTGCGACAGGCGGATGTAGTGTCGGACCAGATCCACCTCGGCCACCTCGGGCAGGGGCAGTTCGTCGCGCACGCACCCTTCGGGCAGGGGCGCCGGCGGCACATCGCATTCGGGCAGGCTGACGGCGCAGCGGCCGGGCCGGGAAATCTCGTAGATCAGCGGCTCACCCACGGCTCACCTCCCCTTCGTAGCGGTCCAAATTCATCGTCGTCATCTCTTCCAGCGCCTCGGCCAACAGGTCTATCTGCGTGCGGCTGTTCATCTCGGTGACGCAGAGCAGCATGTGATCCTTCAGGCCGGGATAATCGGCCCCCAGGTCGTAGCCGCCGACCATGCCGTACCGGTCAAGCAAGACCTCGTTGATCAGCGCGATGGGCTGCGGACAACGCACGATGAACTCCTTGAAGAAAGGCCATCGGCTGATGACCGCGTAGCCGGGGATCTTGCCGATCAGGTCGGCCGCATAGTGCGCCTTGTGATAGCTCAGCTCGGCGACGGTGCGCAGGCCGTGCTTGCCCATCGCGGCCATATAGATCGCGGCGGCCAGCGCGTTGAGCGCCTGGTTCGAGCAGATGTTGCTGGAGGCTTTCTCGCGGCGGATGTGCTGCTCGCGCGTGCTCAGGGTCAAGACGAAGCCGCGCCGGCCCTCGGCATCCACCGTCTGGCCGACGATGCGGCCGGCCGAGCGACGCACGTCGGCCGCCTTCATGGCGAAGAAGCCCAGGTAGGGCCCGCCCAGGGAGAGCGGACTGCCCATCGGCTGGCCCTCGCCGGTGACGATGTCGGCGCCGTAGCGGCCCGGCGGCACGAACAGCCCCAGGCTGATCGGATCCACCGAGACGACGAACTGCGCGCCGACGGCATGCGCCCGGTCGGCCAACGCCTGCATCTCGGCCGGGGTGTAGAGCCGGCCCAGGAAGTCCGGGTTCTGGACGATCAGGCAAGCGGTCTGCTGGTCGAGCAGGTCGGCCAGAGTACCAAGCATGGCCGCGGTGTCGGTCGTCGGCCCGATCTCCACGACATCCTCGCCGACGATCTGGAGCGACATGCCTTGCGTGTAAGTATGCACCACCGCGCGATATTGCGGATGGAGCGTCGGACTGAGGATGACTTTGTTGCGCTTGCCGCGGCCGATCTGCAACGCCATGATCACCGCCTCGGCCACAGCGGTCGCGCCGTCGTAGTGCGAAACGTTGCTCGCCTCCATGCCGGTCAGCGCGCAGATCATGGACTGGTACTCGAAATGCGCCTGAAGCGTGCCCTGGCTGATCTCCGGCTGGTAGGGGGTGTACGCGGTGAAGAACTCCGAGCGTTGCAGGATGAAATCCACCACGCTCGGCACGAAGTGGCGATACGCGCCTGCGCCCAGGAAGCAGGCCAGATGGTGCAGGTCGTCGTTTTCGTTCGCCAGCGCGTTCAGCTCTTCGATCACCTCCATCTCGGAGAGCGCCGGTGGCAGCATCAGCGTCGGAAAGCGATGCGCTTCGGGCACATCGTGGAACAGCTCGGCCACCGATTGGACGCCGATGGCCTTCAGCATTTCGGCGCGGTCGGCGTCGGTGTCAGGTATGTAGTTCATGGAACCTCCAAAAGTGGATCGTGGATAGTAGATCGTGGACAGTGTTTTGTCAATGGATTTCCCTCTGCTATCCACTATCCTCTTGCCACTATCCACTGCCTCCACACTCAGGCGCCCGGCCGATCAGTGTCCGCCCTTCTCCTCTTCTTCGTTGACATAGGCTTCGTAGGCCGCGGCATCCATCAGGTTGTCCAGCTCGCTCAGATCGCTCGGCCGGATCCTCACCAGCCAGGCCTTGCCATAGGGATCCTCGTTGACCCACTCCGGGTGATCTTCCAGCTCGGTGTTGACGTCCAGCACCTCGCCGCTGAGGGGGCTATAGGCGTCCTCGGCCGCTTTGACCGATTCGATGGTGCCCAGGCTTTCGCCCTGCGTGACGGTGTCGCCAACTTCGGGCAGGTCCACATAGACGACGTCCGAGAGCAAATGTTGAGCGTAATCGGAGACGCCGATGACGGCAATGTTGCCTTCCAACCGCACCCATTCGTGGCTCTTTGCGTACCTGGCCTGGGGATCGTACTTGTAGCTCATGATGTCTCCTCCGGGAAATTGGTAGACGGTAGATCGGTCAACCAGTGTATATAGGGAATTGTAGATTGTAGACCGAGGTCAGTTTAGCATAGCACGACTGGGCTGTCAATGATTCAGAGCATCTTGGGCGATTGAAATCGCGGCTAACGGGCGCCCCGGCGCCGCCGCACCCACCTCCGTGGGTGCGGACATGCGTACACGCGTCGGCGCCAAACGATCCATCCATTTTGGGGCGATTGAAATCGCGGCTAACGGGCGCCCCGGCGCCGCCGCACCCACCTCCGTGGGTGCGGACATGCGCACACGCGTCGGCGCCAAACGATCCATCCATTTTGGGGCGATTGAAATCGCGGCTAACGGGCGCCCCGGCGCCGCCGCACCCACCTCCGTGGGTGCGGACATGCGTACACGCGTCGGCGCCAAACGATCCATCCATTTTGGGGCGATTGAAATCGCGGCTAA
>Ga0209162_1000820_pt1 | contig 32756 bp, 26 predicted proteins | sample YNPNPMetaG_FD_187121 | JGI IMG/M metagenome (GOLD analysis project Ga0209162, IMG submission 187121) | Anoxygenic and chlorotrophic microbial mat microbial communities from Yellowstone National Park, USA - YNP NP MetaG (SPAdes) (version 2) ...
TGGTATTGGCAAAGTCTACGGTGCTGTTCCAGGACCAGTTCGACCAGCCATTGGCCAGTGCGTCATCATAGACGATCAAACCTGATGATGGTGGTGTCGGTGTTGGTGTACCCGGTGTTGGTGTCGGTGTTGGTGTACCCGGTGTTGGTGTCGGCGTCGGTGTTCCGCCTCCGCCTGCTTCTACCAGTCTGATATCGTCAAAGTACAACGTAGGCTGGGCGCTGCCGGTACCCTCCATCCAGTTCAAACGCTGGATTGTGGACGGATTCCCTAAAGAGCTGAGCGAAATCGTAAACTGCGTCCAGGTGTTGGCCGGTATAGTTAACTGCTGCATCGGACTCTCACCACCAGTGTCGGTCTGGTGGATAAAGAAGTACACCGTCCGCGCAGTGCTACCACCGTGCGCCCAGAATGTCACAGCGCTATAGTTCGAGGCATTCAATGGAGTCTGGTAACGCAGTGATAGGCCTGCCCATCCTCCATTGTATGTCACGGCAATAGAACGCGCACCGCGTGCGGGATTGGTATTGGCAAAGTCTACGGTGCTGTTCCAGGACCAGTTCGACCAGCCATTGGCCAGTGCGTCATCGTAGATAATCATGTCAACTTGAGCACTGATACGGGTAGAATACATAACCGTAACTGTACTCACTACAAGCATAAGTATAACCAAAAGATTTACAAGCCTACTTTTATTCATTACTTCCTCCTATGGCGTATGAATTATCTTGGGAGATATTATAAAGCTAATGGAGGCCTGTGTATTGGAAAAAAGATAGGAAAAATTGGATTAAGGTAAGAAAATTTGTTTCCGATTAACTGAACTTGCGATACTGCCCCGGAGACATGCCTACAATTTTGCGGAACACGCGGTTAAAATAAGCAGGGTCGTTAAATCCAACTTCGAATGCAATAGCTGTCACGCTTTTGTCTGTATGATCCAATAGATCTTTGGCTTTCTTAATTCTGTAACGGTTGAGATATTCCCAGGGCGAAAGCCCCAACTCCTGGCGGAAGATTTCGCTCAAGTAATTGCCATTTACGCCGATAGCGCGAGCGATCTCGGCGCGCGAGAGGGGCTGCGCGTAATGCTGATGAAAGTAGGCCAGCGTTCGCTTGACCAGCGCGCCGGTCTGCGCAGGCAGTGCTTTGCCAAAGAGCGATTGGTGTAACGCGGTAGCGATCTCATCGTCGCTCAAGATCCCCTTGCTCTGAAGTGTAACCCGCGCGTGTCGCTCCAGCCGCCGCACGTCTTCCAGCGTGAGTTGTCGGTTGCTCAGAATCAGCACCGGCACGCCGCGCGTGCGTGGCTCGGCGCGCATCCAGTCGAGCACTTCGAAGCCATCCATCCCCGGCATCATCAGGTCGAGCACAACCAGGCTGGGCGTCTCCTGGGTCATCACAGCCAGCGCCGTCGCGCCGTTTTCGGCCACGCGCACAGGGTAGCCAGGCAGTTTCCTCTCGATCAGGATACGATAGCGCTCACGCGTTGCCGGGTCATCATCTACGATAAGGATCGGCCCCGCCGCCCCAACCGGGCGCAGGCGACCAATGGCTTCAGCCAACGCCTCGCCGCCGACGGGCTTGACGACGACGCTGGTGACACCTACCGGCGCGGCAGGCGGCGTGGCAGGCTCATGGCCGTATAGGATGAACGGCAACTGGCTCAGGCGCGGGTGCTTGCGCACCCGCTGCACCAGCGCCCAATCATCGGGGCCGGCGCTCGCACCGGTCAGGTCCCACGCCAGCGCCACCGGCTGGATTTCGGCGAGCAGCGCCTCCAGGTCGTCGCCCGCGCGCACCGGGTGGATTTCCAACCCCTGGCGGTGGCTGAACTCGAGAATCTCCGCCGCCGGCTGTTGCTGTGCCGAAAGCAGCAAGAGCGCCTGCGCCGTCGCTGGTAATGCCGCCGGACGATCACTCAGGCTGGGCAGCGGCAGGTAGACGTGAAACGTGCTGCCACGCCCCGGTTCGCTTTCGAGCCGCATCAAGCCGTGATGCAACGCCACCAGCCGTCGGGTGATCGAAAGCCCCAGCCCGATGCCCTCAAGCCGCCGCCCCGCCTGCACCGTCTTGACGAATGGCTCAAAGATACGTTCCCGCTGGTCGGGCGGAATGCCCACACCGGTATCACGCACCCAGATGTGCAGATACGGCGGGGCCACCTCTGCGCCGAGCACGATCTCGCCGCGCTCCGTAAACTTGCCGGCGTTGCTCAGCAGGTTCAGCACCACCTGGCGCAGCCGCACCGGGTCGGCCTGGATGACCGGGAGGCGCTCCGGCAGCTCCAGCCGCCAGGCGACCGGGCCGCCGGTCGGAATGCTGGCAGCGATGCTGCGAAAGGCATCCTCCAGCAGTGTGCGGGGGTCGAGCCACTCCGGGTACAGGTCGAGTTCGCCGATTTCGGCGCGCGAAAGGTCGAGCAGATCGTTGATGATGCGCAGTTGGTGTTCGGCGCTCTGGTGAATGTAGCCCAGGTCGCGGCGCAGATCGGGCGGCAACTCGATCCCGTATGCACCGGGCACATCCAATGCAGTGCGGGTGTAGCCAAGTATCACGTTCAACGGTGTGCGCAGTTCATGGGTGACGTTGGCCAGCAGGCGCGTCTTGAGTTGGTCGGCCCTTTCGGCGGCTGTGCGCGCCTCCAGCGCGTCGTTGTACAGTCGGATGCTTTTCAAAGCGCCGCCAATGTGCAACCGCAACGATTCATACACCACTCCTTCGCGCGGGCCCATTTCGAACACCCCAAAGCCAAAGTGCTCCTCGCGAAAGTGTAGCGGCACCACAACAGCGCTGCGCCGCCTGTCCGCCTGCCACAATCCGGCCGGCGACAATTGGCGCGCCGGGAAACGTTGCGCTTCGCGGATGATTTGCCCCTCATTGTAGGCGAGCAACAGGTGCACCCACCCGGCAGGCGCGTCAGGGTTCTCGTACAACGAAATACAGCCGCGTGGGATGCCCAGCAGCGGGAGCTGCTCCGCGAGCGCCCTGGCCAAATGCTCCATGTCGAGACTTGCTCCCAGCACCTCGCCTAGCCAGGTCAAGACCTGAAGCTGATAGTCCTGGCGGTGTCTGCGATACCCCTGCACCTGCTCCATCACCTCGCCGATCATCACCCGGGCCTGCGTCCACAAGTCTTCTGCCGCGGCACGCGCCTGTTCGCCGAGATGCGGAAGCACGCCGCGCCGCAGCGTCGAAACTGCATCCTGCCATACTGCCACGTCATCACCGGAATCGGCTACCTGACGCAGGATTTCGTCCAGTGCGTCCAAAAAGACTCCACGTGCGCCCCCGAGTTCGGCAACAAGCGTATCCAGCAGCCGCGCGGCCTGCCCGGCGAACTTATCGGGCACTGTCTGCGCGATCGCCGCATAGAGCACTTGCCGCTGTGCACTTAAAGCGTCCTGGAGTGAGCCTTGTAGCTCACTGTATGGGGCACCCACAGCGGCCTGCGTAACAGCCTGCGAGGGACAGCCACAGGAACGACGCAGCACCAGCGCTGTCGGCAACACTACCCGCGCTGCGACCGGCCGGCCTGCCAGCATGTCCAGCAACATTTCGGCGGCTGTACGCGTCTGTTCACCAATCGGTTGATGTACAGTTGTCAGAGGCGGGGTGACGAAACGGGCTGCCTCGATGTCATCATAACCCACTACGGCCACGTCCTGGGGCACGCGCATCCCACGCTCTCGCAGCGCCTCGATGATCCAGATAGCCAGCCGATCGGTGATAGCAACGATGGCGTCCGGGCGCACGCGACGCTCATCGAGCAGGATGCTGATGTTTCTGCGCGCCCCCTCCAGGTCCCAATGCTGATTCCACACCACCAGATCGGGATCAAACGGAATGCCGTGTTCAGCCAGTGTCCGCAGGTAACTCTGATAGCGTGCCTCGCCGGGTTTCTGCCCCGCCAAATCGCGGATGAAGGCAATACGGTGGCAGCCATGCGCCTCAATGAGGTGCGCAACCAGGCCTCGCATGCCTTGTTCGTACTCTTCAACCACACTGGGGACGCCTTCGATTTCTATCGTTGCGCAAGTCCAGGGCAACTGACGCAAACTATTGCACACCACGCTCACAGTATCTGCGCTGCCACGCCTGACCACCGGTCCTCCTTGCAGCACCACGCCGTCCACATTCTCCGGCCCGACCAGCTCAAGAAGCGGGTTGCGCAGGCCGGCGGGGCCGCGCTCAATCCACGCTGGCTCGATGACAAACGTGATCAGGTTGGCGTCGCGTTCCCGAGCCACGTCGAGTACAGCGTGAAAGAGTTCGTTCTGGTACGGCTCAAAGAGAACATCGGTCAGGTAGCCGATAGTAGGGCGGAGTTTGTGTTTCATAGCTCTGGCCTCCACACTTCATATTATAGCGGATCGCCAATTTGTCAACATAGAGGCATTGCATACTGGACTCGGATTGATTCATTTTCTCCGTGAAATTGGTTTACACTCTTGCCAGTAGCCACCAGTGATGGTATGATAACCTCTAGGAGAAGAGAGGTCTAAGAGCTTGTCTGAAAAATTGCCATAGGTCGTCTTTTGGGTATACTTTGGGCACGATGGACTTTAGGAGGAGATACTCTCATGGCCGAGCGAGCCCAAAGGCAACCTTATCCGACCGACCTGTCCGATAACCACTATGCTAAATTACAAGGACTTTTCAGACAAGCTCTGAGGGCTGAGCTTTATGTTGTGGGAAGATACGCTTAAGCAGGCAGGATTTCGCGTCACCGCATCGCGGCGTGTGATTATTCAGGTACTGTTGGATTCCAATGTCCCCCTCCTGCCTCAGGAGATCCTGGAACGCGGTCGGCATTTTCACGGTTCGTTGGGTCTGGTAACCGTCTATCGTACTCTGGCACTGCTTGCGGAGCTTAAGCTGGTACGCCGTGTCCACTGCCAGGAAGGTTGTCATGGCTATGTTGTGGCCTCGCCGGGACACCGCCACCATGTGATCTGCCGCCGGTGTGGCCAGGCAGTCGAGTTCCTCAGCGGAGATGATGTGTGCGCATTCGTCGCTCAGGCCGAGGCCAAAACGGGCTATCGGGTGGATGATCATTTGCTCCAGCTCGTAGGCCTTTGCCCCGCCTGTCAGGCGCAGGCGGCATGAGAAGATTTGGCCCTTATCCGGCACCGGTGCCCTCTTTATGCAGCCTGAGGGGGTTTTTTAATCGCCGGTTATTGAAAAAATTTTTCAAATAGAGGAGGCTACGATGAATAATAAAAAGTTTGCCCTGCTGGTAGCACTGCTTACGTCCATTTGGCTGTTGGTTACCGGCGGGTGTGGCTCGCATACTTTGCACGACGTCGGTCATGAGCACAGTGCAGACACGATGCCACCTCTCTATGCTGTCCCACTCAATGCGGGGGAGAGGTTACGAGTCGTGGCTACCACCAGCATTGTCGCGGATGTAGTGCGCCAGGTCGGAGGGGATCAGGTTGAGCTCACCACGCTCATGCCCGTTGGGACTGACCCGCACGCGTTTGAACCGTCCCCTCAGGATGCGGCTGCGATAGCCAATGCTCATGTGATCTTCGCCAATGGGGCGGGTCTTGAGATTTTCCTGGAGGAGTTTATTGAAAATGCCGGGGAGGAAGTCCCGGTCGTGCCTGTTTCATACGGCGTGGAACTGCTTGAGCTCGAGGAGGAGGAATCTCATAATGATCACCACGGTGGGGTTGATCCGCATGTGTGGTTTGACCCCAATAATGTGATGGTCTGGGTAGACAACATTGAGCACGCGCTCAGCGCTCTTGACCCGGGCAATAGCAGGGTGTATCAGGCTAATGCGGAGAAGTACAAAGCGGAACTGGTCGCGCTGGACGGTTGGATCCGGGAGATGGTCGCCCGGGTGGCAAGGGAGGACCGCAAACTGGTTGTGGACCACGCTGCATTGGGTTACTTTGCTCATCGTTATGGGTTCGAGCAAAGCGGTGCGCTCTTTCCGGGCTTCAGCACTTTAACGGAACCCTCGGCGCGGGAACTGGCCGAATTAGAGGAGAGCATGCGTGAACAGGGCATCAAAGCGATCTTTGTCGGTACCACGGTCAATCCGGCGCTGGCAGAACGCATCGCTATGGATACCGGTGTCCGGCTGGTGTTTTTGTATACCGGGTCTCTCAGTGAGCCGGGCGGCCCGGCAGATAGCTACATCGCTTTCATGAGGTACGATATCAATGCTATCGTCGCGGCGCTATGTTGTTAATGCCGGCAAAGACCCGGTCGCAGGACCTGCCTGCCATTATCTCAGCGGGTGTGAGAAGCTGAGGCCGGCAATATGATTGTGAAAGTGCTCCCCTCTCCTACTTTGCTGTCCACCCAGACGCGGCCCTGATGCTTTTCAACGATCGTCTTGACAATGGAAAGCCCCAGACCGGTGCCGATAATATCCTCTGTCTCCGGCCTTTTCACTCGATAGAACTTGTCGAAGATATGGGGCAGGTCTTCCTGGGGAATGCCAATGCCGTTATCCTTCACACAGATCATTACCTGTCCCTCCGCAGTGTCCGCGGAGAGGAGGACTCTTCCTCCCTCGGGGGTGTACTTGATGGCATTGCTCAGCAGATTGGCCAGGGCCTGCCCCAGCCGCAAGGGGTTGCCTGATACAGTCGGCAGGTCAGGCGCGATCTGCACCTGGAGCGATTGCCTTTTGAGATCGGCCTGAGCAGCATGATCGGCTACAACCTTGCCGATGATAGCTGTCATATCGCATTCTTCTACATCCATACGCGCCTCGGCCTCTATACGCCCCAGATCAAGCAGATTGGCAACCATCGTGGTCACCGTCTCAACGCCGCTGCGGACTTTGTCCAGGAAATATGTCTGTTGTTCGTTTAGCGTTCCCGCGACCGGCAAAAGATCAACGAATCCCTTGATCGCGGTCAGTGGCGAACGCAGGTCATGGGAGACCGCGGAGACAAATTCGGATTTCATGCGGTCCAGCTCTTTGAGGTAGGTGATGTCCTGCATCACCGCCACCCGTCCGACCTCCGGAATCGGGGTGACGTTCACGTTGAGAACACGCTCGCTGGATAATGAGATCTCGGTGTGGGCTGTTTCCCCGCTGGCTTTGGCCCGCCAGAAAGCATCGAGCAGGACTCCGTCACTTATGACTGCCGTCAGTGGCCTGCCCACGACATCGTCGGTGAGATTGAATGCCCTGCGCACAGAGCGATTGGCAAGGATGATCCTTTCCGGTTCATCATCCTCGACCAGCAGCACGCCTTCTTCGGTGTTCGTCAATACAGCGGCCAGTTTACGACGCTCTGCTGCCAGTGTCTGGATCAGTGCGTCCCTCTCGCGGCGCAGGCGCGACTCGGTGAGCGCGCGATCTATGGCTGCCAGCATCTCTTCTATGTCAAACGGTTTGGCAACATAGTCTTTCACCCCCATACGAAAGGCGCGTACCGCCAGTTCCTCTGAGCCATGGAGGGTCATCATAATGGCGGGAATTTCGCTGCCCCTGGAGTGGAGTTCCTCCAGCACCTGAAGGCCGGTCATGCCAGGCATTTGCATGTCCATGATTATCAGATCGGGGCGCTCCTGTAACGCCAGATGCAATCCAGATTTCCCATCGTTGGCGGTCAGAGGCACGTATCCATTGGGGAGCAGGACGTGATTTACAAGCAGGTCGCGATACAACAGGCTGTCTTCAATGACCAGTATGCGCTCTCCGGCCATGTCACCTCTCCTTACTTACCGCGGTGCGACAGGCCCACCGGCCTTCACCCGTCGAACTGGTTGTTAGAGCTTGTCCGAAAAACCGTACAGGCGGCACCCTATGCCGCTTATACCGACGCATGGGGATGCGTCGGTTACGTTTTTCTGGCAGGCCCTTAGTATAACCCGATTTGCGTATCTTGAAAACAGGCACAGTGCCCCAATGCAGGACAACTGCTTGCAGTTGTCCTGCAAGGTTGGACTCCTGGCCGCGCCGGACGTCGTCACGACCGGTCGCCGCAGGTGGCCCGGAACCCTGCTCATAACGCTCGCCGGTCCGTTGACTCAGGACTGCGGACTGGCGGTGTGTGCTCTGGCATAAACCACGGTGAAGTGATATAATTAACCATCAGTGACCTGCCGCCTGGGGGAGATGGCCACGCTCACACAGTGCGAGCAACTTTTGGTATGCTGCCTGAACGCGGGCATAATGACTTACACTGCTGGCTGACGAGCCACACTGCCGGGCGGGCAGGCCAGGAAACGTAACTACCTGCGTGCCGACTAAAGTCGCCCGCCATAGGCCTTCGGCCTGCACAGCATGCCCAGGAAGGCTGATTTCCAATCAGCGCATAGCGGCAGGCCAGTCGGGTAGGTAGTTACCAGAAAACACATAGATACGGAGCAGAGAGATGAGCCGAAGAGCTATGCGTTATGTCAACACGATCCTGTTGCTGATCATCATCCTGGTAAGTGCAGGCTGTGCGGGCAGCCGATCCCCTGAAGAGGAAGCCACGCCGACTCCGATCCCTACACCTATCGTGCCCGTCAAGCCCACCTACAAAGTCCAACGGGGCGAAGTGGTGAAGTTGCTCGAGTTCACCGGCCGCATCGCTCCTGTGGTTGAAGAAGAGTTATTCTTCCGTACCGCTGGTTACCTTGGGGCCGTCTACAAAAAACGGGATGATTTTGTGCAGGCCGGTGAGATCATCGCCGAACTGGAGGTGACCGATCTGAAGAACCAGCTTGCCCAGGCAGAGGCCTCCCTGGCGGCAGCTCAGAGCCGCAATGAACAGCAGATCATTGAGGCAAAAGCAAACCTCAGGGCTGCCGAATTGCAACTGGCTATTGCCCGCGCCGACAGCCCCAACGCGCGCATCGTTGAAGCCAGGATCAACCTGGAGCGAGCACAGACCGCGCTTAAGGACGCTCAGAAGGCACATCAGGATGCCCTGGATAGCCCCTGGCTGCCGGACGAGGTGCGCGAAAACACAGCCCGCTCGGTACACGAAGCTGAGCTGAACCTGGAGATGGCACAGGCATGGTATCAGCAGGCTCTCCAGGCCAGCCTCATTTATAGTTATACCCTGGAGATGCGAAAGCAGGAAGTTGACCTGGCCCGCCTCAGGCTGGAACAGCTTCAGGCAGGTCTGGATGTTGAGGAAATCAGACTGACCGTGGAGCGTCTGAAGGCGCAACTGGCCGATGCTCGCCTGATAGCCCCCTTTGACGGCCAGCTTCTCTCCATCTCGCTGACAGAGGGCCGCTGGGTAGATGCCTACAAACCTGTAGCAGTGCTGGCCGACCCTTCGCAACTGGAGGTAAGCGCCGAGTTGACGAGCGAGAACCTTCAGGAACTTACTGAGGGCATGCCGGTCACCGTTACGCTTAGCGGTCGGCCTGACGAGGGCATACCAGGTCAGATCAGACTGCTGCCGTATCCGTATGGGGGCGGTGGCCGCAGCAAGGGTGTCGGGGAGGAGGATACTTCCACGCGTATCACCATCTACCCCAATGCAGGCGCAAGTTACAGAGTGGGCGATCTGGTTCACGTTACCGTACTCCTGGAGCGTAAGGATGATGTGCTCTGGTTGCCGCCACAGGCGATCCGCACTTTTGAGGGGCGCAAGTTCGTCGTGGTGCAGCAGGATGGCGGACAGGTCAGGGTGGATGTCAAGATCGGCATCGAGGGTAAGGACCGGGTAGAGATCGAAGAGGGTCTGAGCGAGGGGCAGATCGTGATAGGACAGTAAGGCAGGAGAAAATGAACCTGTTTGCGCGTACCTGGGCAGTCTTTGTTGTCGCTGCAAAACGTCTCTTCTCGCAGAAATGGCTGGCGCTGGCTACTGCGGCAGGATTGATCGCTGCTGTGGCCTTGATCGTCAGCATCCCCCTTTATGCTGACGGCGTCTACTACCGCGTGTTGCGCAAGGCGCTTTCTGGCGAGCGTTTCGGCTCCCGTCCACCCTTTGTCTTTATGTTCCGCTACATCGGCGCCTGGTCTGGAGCGGTCGAGTGGGACAGGGTGGAGCAGGTGGACAGATATCTTTGCGATTCCGCCGGCAGGGCACTGGGGCTGCCTCAAAAACTGCTCGTCCGCTATTTTGAGACCGATAATTTCCGCTTCTTCCCTGTGAAAGATGTAGCCTACGCGGATGTCAGGGATCCGCTTGCGTGGGTGAATTTCGCCTTCGCCAGCGATATTGAGCAGCATATCAACATCGTGGAAGGAAACCCGCCCGCAGTGGCCGAAACAGCCCAGGACAGCACGGTCGAGGTGCTGATCAGCGAGCCGTTTGCCACTGAGCTGGGACTTCAGGTTGGTGAGGAATATATAACCTACCGCAGGCGCCGCACCGATAAGGGGGATATTGTCAACCAGATAACCGTGCGTATTGCCGGAGTATGGACCCCCAGGGATCCCACCGAGGAATACTGGTTCTATGACCCAAAGGCACTGAAGCAGGCACTGCTTGTGCCGGAAGCCACCTTTATGGGCCGTATCGCCCCATATATGGAGAACGAGGTCTACCTGGGTTTGTGGTATCTGGTGATGGACGGTTCTGAGGTACATGCCAGCGATGTGAATACCTTACTCGTGCGTACAGCTTCTGTGCAGCAACGGGCTGCGGCTCTCCTGCCAGATACCAGGCTGGACATTTCACCGGTACCGGCACTTCAGGACTACAGGCGTGCTGCCAGCCTGCTGACCGTTCTCTTGTATGCTTTTAGCGTCCCTATCATTGGCCTGCTGCTGGCCTTTATCGGCCTCGTCGTGGGGCTGGCGGTAGGACAGCAGCGGAACGAGATCGCTGTGCTGCGCAGCCGGGGCGCCACAGCCATTCAGGTATTGGGGATTGCAGCGCTCGAAGGGATGCTTTTGGGAGTACTGGCTCTGGCTGTGGGGTTGCCGTCGGGTGGCTTTGTAGCCCGCCTCATCAGCCACACCCGCAGTTTTCTCGATTTCTCATTGCCCTCGGACCTGCGTGTGGGGATAACGACGACGACGGTGCGCTTCGGCATCGCCGCGGTGGCACTGGCCCTGGTCGCTCAGATCGTGCCTACTATCGAGGCGGCACGGCACACTATCATCACTTATAAGCAGGAGCGTGCCAGGACTCTGCGCCCACCCTGGTGGCAGCGGGCCTGGCTGGATGTGTTTCTGTTTGTGCCGGCTGCCTATGGAACTTACCTGCTCCGCCGGCAGGGTGGCCTCGTTCTTCCGGTGGGCAAGACAGGGATGGTCAACGACCCGTTTCAGAACCCGCTCCTCTTCCTGGTGCCAGCGTTGGGTATCTTCGCGCTCACTCTATTTATGCTGCGTCTGCTCCCCAAAATTATGTCCGCCATAGCCTGGCTCTCTGCTCATCTGAGCGGTGTGGGTGTGCTTCTGGCGACCCGTCACCTCTCCCGTACTCCGGGCTTTTATTCCGCTCCGCTTATTCTCTTGACGCTCACGCTCAGCCTCTCTGCGTTCACTGCTTCGCTGGCACAGACGTTGGACCATCACCTCTACGACCAGACCTATTACAAGATCGGTGCGGATATGCGTCTGGTCGAATTGGGTGAGAGCACGGAGTCGGACCAGGGGATGGGGAGCTTCTTCGGTGGAGCACCGGGCAGTACGACCGGCAAGACCGAGGAAGAAGCGGGCCCCCGCTGGCTCTTCCTGCCCGTCTCTGAGCACCTTAAGGTGGCGGGGGTGCGCGCAGCGACCCGGGTGGGACGTTATAAGTTCACCACCCGTCTGAGCGGAGGAACGCAGAGCGGAACGTTTATCGGCATTGACCGGGTGGAATTTCCCCAGGTCGCCTTCTGGCGGCACGATTTTGCTCCGGTCAGCCTGGGGGCGTTGATGAATGCCCTGGCCGTGCGCTCGAACGGTGTATTGGTACCTCGCACGTTTCTCGCCCAATACGCCCTCAACATAGGAGATACCTTCAGGGCCACGGTGGTCGGGCACGGAGAGCGCACCGATCTTGACCTGGAGATCGTGGGTGTCTTCGATATGTTCCCTACCTGGTACCCGGATGAGGGGCCACTTCTCGTGGGCAATCTGGACTATTTCTTCGAGCAGTTGGGATGGCAGGTGCCCTACGATGTGTGGCTGAAAACCGATGCTCAGGTGGACTATGAGCGGATCGTAGGGGATGTGCGCTCTCTGCGCCTGAATGTGCTCGGCTGGGATGCTCCCCTGGAAGTCATCCAGGAAGCACAACGTCGGCCGGAGCGCCAGGGACTGTTCGGATTCCTCTCCGCAGGTTTCCTGGCTGCTGCTTTCCTGACCGTGTTGGGGTTTCTCTTTTATGCTTTCTTCTCCTTCCGCCAGCGCTTTATTGAACTGGGAGTCCTGCGTGCTATCGGACTTTCCGCAGGCCAGATGACCTCTTTTCTGGCCTGGGAGCTGGCTCTGCTCATCGGGATCGGAGTAATCGCCGGCACGGGGCTTGGGATATGGGTCAGCACACTTTTCATCCCTTATCTCCAGATAGGCGCCGGCCCCGAGGCCCGCACCCCACCCTTCATAGTCGAAATCGCCTGGCCGGCCATTCTCCGTATCTATGTCCTTTTTGGGTTGCTTTTCCTGGTCGCGTTGAGCGTGCTGGTCGTCCTGCTCCTGCGCATGAAGATTTTCCAGGCTATCAAGCTAGGAGAAACAGCGTAATATGGCACAGGAACCGTTTATCGTCTGCGATAACCTGGTGAAAATCTATAAGATCGCCGACCTGGAGACGATGGCTCTTCAGGGGTTGGACCTGGTCGTTGCTCCTGGGGAGCTGCTGGGCGTCGTCGGGCCAAGCGGCAGTGGCAAGTCCACGTTGATGAATATCCTGGGCGGCCTCGATCGTCCCTCCGCCGGACGGGTGTGGGTAGACGGGCAGGACCTGCTCAAAATGTCGGATGCGGCTCTGAACCGGTACCGTCGCTTCAGGGTCGGCTTCGTGTGGCAACAGGGGGCGCGTAATCTTGTCCCCTACCTGACCGCACTGGAGAATATCGAGCTGCCTATGACGCTGGCGGGGCAGAGCGGGCGCAAGAAACGTCAGCGCGCGGAAGAGCTGCTGGAAGCAGTCGGCTTGAGCGAGCGGCGCAACTACCGCCTGGCACAGCTCTCCGGCGGTGAACAGCAGCGCGTGGCGATCGCTGTGGCATTGGCCAACAATCCCCGCCTGCTCCTGGCAGATGAGCCTACCGGTGAGGTGGACTCGGCAACTGCGCTGACCATTTATGAGACCTTCCGCCGCCTGAATCGCGAATACGGATTGACCACGTTGATCGTAAGCCACGACCCGAATATCGCCCGCCACGTCCACCGCGTGGTCGCCATTCGCGACGGCAAGACAGCGATGGAGACGGTGCGCCAGTCTGCTCTGAACGGTCCACCTGCGACCGCCGTCGGGGAGGCCGCAGAGGCTCACGAAGAGGAGATTTTTGAAGAGCTCGTGGTTTTGGACTCCGCCGGCCGCCTGCAGATACCAAAGGAATACCTTGAAGAGTTCGGTATCAGGGGGCGGGTGCGCCTTGAGTTGACCGAGGAGGGTATCCTGATCCGGCCGGCTCCACATGCAGCCCACACTGCGGAGACTATCCTCAGCGAAATGATGAGCGCTTCTGGCGCGCGACGGGCGGGCGCTCTGGGGCGGCTGTTCACCAGGTTGCGCCAGCAAGCCGGTAATGTGCTTCACCCAGGCAGGGATTAGAGGACATGAGTATGACGACGGTAACAGAGAGTAACGGTTACGCTGTCCAGACACACGATTTGTGGCGTATCTACAAGACCGGTGCCCAGGAGGTAGCAGCTCTGCGGGGTGTCAATCTGGCGGTCAGGCCGGGTAGTTTTGTCGCTGTGAAAGGACGCTCCGGCAGTGGCAAGACCACCCTGCTTAACTGCATCGGCGGACTTGATCATCCCACTTCAGGTAGCGTTCACATCTTTGGACGCGACATCTCCACAATGAGTGATCGTGAGCTGACCCGTTGGAGACGCGAGGAGGTCGGCTTTGTTTTCCAGTCCTTTGGCCTGTTGCCCACCCTCTCCGCTTACGAGAACGTCGAGTTATTGCTACGTATCGCCGGCGTACCGGCCAGGGAACGCCGTAAGAGGACCATGTACTGTCTCGAGCTGGTGGGGCTCGGCAGATGGGCAAATCACCGCCCCTTTGAGATGTCCGGTGGTCAGCAGCAGCGCGTTGGTATCGCCCGCGCTCTGGCCAACAGGCCACATCTGATACTGGCCGATGAGCCAACCGGTGAACTGGACAGCACTACTGCCCGCGAGATATTGAAGCTCTTCAAGACCATTGTCAGGGAGGAACATGTGACGCTGGTGATGGTCTCGCATGATGTGCTTGTGGATGAGTATGCTGATGAGGTGCTGCAGTTAAGCGACGGCCGCATCATCGGCTGATTGCAAATGCGACGAGGAGGGAAGCTATGGGGCATAAAATCTCGACCTGGGCTAAGGATTTCAAGGAGTTCGCTTTGCGAGGCAACGTGGTAGATATGGCGGTGGGCATTATTATCGGTGCGGCCTTCGGCACCATCGTCAGGTCCCTGGTGGATGATGTGCTGATGCCACCCGTCGGCTTGTTGATTGGCGGCCTGGACTTCGCTAATTTCTATATTCTGCTTAAAGCAGGCTCTCCGCCAGGCCCGTATGCCTCTCTGGCCGATGCGAAAGCTGCCGGGGCAGTAACGATCAACTATGGGGTTTTCCTTAATAATGTGATCAGCTTCCTCATTATTGCTGTGGTGGTATTCTTTCTCATCCGGGGCATCAATCTTTTGCGGAAGCGCGAAACTCCTCCGCCCCCGGCGACAAAAGAGTGTCCGTACTGTCTTTCCGTTATTCCACTCCAGGCCACTCGCTGCGCGTATTGTACCTCCGATTTGCAGCTCCGTTCGTAGGAGGCTGCTGAAAGTCCTGGTTTGCGCCGCAGTTAACAAGCCCCGGCGGGGCATTATGAAGCAGAGACCTGGGGTGGTTCATAATTGTTGACACTCTGAGTTACGCACCGGATGCCGCCCGATTGAAATCGGCCTCTTTGGGCGCTTCGCGCCGCGTGTCGGCGCAGGCCGACCGTTGACCGTAGTAGGGGCGCAGTGTGCTGTGCCGGGTGCGTCCAAAAGTTGTAGGACAACTGCGAGCAGTTGTCCTACAAGCCAGCAGAGAACAGGCTTCAGGAAGGTGAGATATGGCGAGCGTAAGGGCGGCTCTGACGTATCTGTACATCTTAGCTCTGGTCTGTGTTCTTTGCGGATGTGCTCCGTCGCGTGGGGCCGGCGAGGTGCAGACGCCGGTCTCTATGCCTCCTGCCTCATCTCAAGCTTTTGTGCTGACCAGCCCCGCGTTCGCGCACGGAGCTTCGATCCCTGCTGAGTACACCTGCGACGGCGAGGACCTCTCGCCACCCCTCCAGTGGAACGATCCTCCCGAGGGCACGAGGAGTTTTGCGCTGATCATGGACGATCCCGATGCTCCGGGGGGCACCTGGGTGCACTGGGTGCTGTACGATCTGCCGGCCGGGGCACGTGCGTTACCTGAGGCCATCCCACCTGAGGAGCAGTTTGCCGATGGAAGCCGGCATGGCGTAAATAGCTGGCAGCGTTCTGGCTATGGAGGCCCCTGTCCACCCGGCGGTACGCATCGCTATTTCTTCAAACTTTACGCACTTGATACTGTACTTAATCTGGAAGGCAGCGTGACTAAAGGGGAGCTGTTGCAGGCTATGGAAGGCCACATCCTGGCTCAGGCAGAGCTGATGGGGACGTACAGACGTAAGTAAGTAGCAGGAGGAGGTCGCGGTATGGCAACCAATCCAATGCGTCCTTCCCTGGGGCGGTTAGTGGGGATACGCGATCTCGCCACCGGCATAAAGCTGTTACAGATAGAGCTGGTGGAGCAAGATGGCCGCGCGACTCTCACCGCTTACAAGCCGGGACAGTTTGCGTTTATCTCGGCATTTGGAGCGGGGGAGGCACCGTTCGGGATCGCCTCTATCCGGGGACCATATCTTGAGTTTGCTATCAATGCTCTGGGGCATGTTACAAACACCCTCCATTCACTGGAGGTCGGAGACCCGGTTGGAGTGCGTGGACCTTTGGGCAGACCTTTTCCGTTGGAGGAACTGCGGGGTAAAAATATCATCATTATAGGAGGTGGTATCGGTGGTGCACCACTGCGTCCGGTGATCCAGACCGTTTTGGACAACCGGGGCGAGTATGGTCATCTGACCATTCTGTGGGCTGCTCGCAGTCCGGACCTTCTCGTTTTTACCGACGAGTTCGATGAGTGGCGGGCTGCCCCCGACACCGGGTTTCACGTCACGGTGGACCGGGAGTATCCGGGGTGGAGCGGCAACGTCGGATTGATCACCCAGTTGTTGGAGCGGGTCAGCCCTTCTACAGAGAACGCTGTCGCTATCACCTGTGGTCCGCCGATTATGATCCATTTTGTCTTCCTGACGCTGGCTAAGATGGGCTTCAAGCCGGAACAGGTTCTTACCACGCTGGAGGCCCGTATGCATTGCGGGATCGGCAAATGTGGGCGGTGTAACTTGGGGGAAAAGTTCATCTGTATTGACGGCCCGGTCTTCTGGCAGAGTGAGATCACAGAGTTCGTGGAAAGGTCACTGTAAAGAGGCAGGAAGCAAGGAGCAAGATGCTTGCATCCTGCATCGCGGGGCATTGGTAAAACTCGCGCACCTGTAGTAAACTATGTGTCAATGTACCGCTGCGGCGGAAGGGAAATAAATTTTCACTTGACATAAGATAGGAGGTTAAGAAATGCGCAGGCAATTGATGGTTTTTATGCTCGGAGTTGTTGTGGTGAGTATGCTTTTGGCCTCTTGTGGCGGGGAGAAGATGCCCAGGGGCGGTAAGTGTTTGGGCAATGCCAGGGACGCCATCGTGGACCTTAAGTGCCGCGAGATACGCATCGCTGTTGAAAACGCCTACCTGCCCTTTAACTACATTGACCCCCAGACCCACGAGCCTGCCGGGTGGGACTATGACGCCTGGGAGGAGATTTGCACCCGCCTTCACTGCAAACCGGTCTTTGTTGAGGCTGCCTGGGAGGGCATGATTCAGGCGGTCGCCGACGGCCAGTTTGATGCGGCTGCCGATGGCATAACCATCACGGAGGAGCGGGCCAGGATTGTGGACTTTTCCGTCGGCTACATCAATATTGATCAGCGCCTGCTGGTGCGCAAGGATGAGACCCGCATCAACAGCATCGAGGACATAGTCAACAATCCGGACCTCAAGCTTGGCACGCAAACCGGCACCACCAACTATGAGACAGCCACCAGGTTCCTGCCGGAGGAGCGCATTCAGGCTTTTGAGCAATTCCCCTTCGCCGTACAGGCGCTGATCGCCGGTGACATTGATGCTGTGATCATTGATGAGGTCGCCGGCCAGGGTTACCTGGGGGAGAATGCCGATCAACTGAAGCTGGTCGGGCCCTCGATGTCGAGCGATCAACTGGGGTTCATTTTCCCCAAGGGCAGCGACCTGGTTGACCCGGTAAACAAGGCGATCGAGGCGATGAAGGCTGATGGCACGCTGGAGAAGCTGAATATCAAGTACTTCGGTCCCAGCTTCACCATCACCTACGAAGACCTGGAGTAGGCGTTGCTGAGGCGACGGCCACTGCCGCTCTCAGGTGCGGGGTGACCGTCGCCTGACTTCCACCATTCCCTGGATATTGCATCAATGGCTGTTCATCCTTCACTTTCTCTGGCTGAGGAAGGGTTTCTGGTACTCTCGCGGCGGGATCCGCTGAGCAAACGACTGGCTCAGTTCCCCTGGTGGTTTCTTACCATGATCCTGATTGCCCTGTGGACGGCTTACGCCATCTACTCCAGGGACAATTACCGTGAGGCGTTTGAACGTATCATTATTGGCCTTGGTGTGACCGCGGTCACCTCACTTGTGGCTTACGGCATCGCACTTGTACTGGGCCTGGTGGCCGGCCTGGGCCGTATCTCACACAGCGTGGTTTTTAACAACGCTGCCACCCTGTACGTCGAGCTTATTCGTGGTATTCCCATGCTCGTCCTCATCTTCTTCATTGCGCTGGTCGGTGTACCGACGGTGGTGGAGTGGATAAACGCGTTGGGGGTGTGGCTGGATCGGTTGGGATGGCGCCAGGCCGGGCAGATATTGGGTGGTATCCAAAACCAGGCGATCCCGATGAATGTGCGGGCGATTATAGCTCTGGCCGTCACTTATGGCGCCTTCCTGGCCGAGATATTCCGTGCCGGTATACAGTCCATAGGACGTGGTCAGATGGAGGCTGCCCGCTCTCTGGGTATGACTTACGGGCAGGCCATGCGTTATGTGATCCTGCCTCAGGCGATTCGTAACGTGCTCCCCGCCCTGGGAAATGATTTTGTGGCGATGGTTAAGGACTCGTCACTGGTCTCTGTTTTGGCCGTGCGGGATATCACGCAGGTGGCCCGCCTCTACGCAGGCAGTACCTTCCGCTTCCGTGAGGCGTATGTCACGCTTTCGGTGCTCTATCTGACGATGACGGTGGCCTTGTCACTGCTCGTCCAGTTGTTGGAGAGGCATCTGCGCAGGGATGGCTGACGACATTATTGTGCTCAAAAATCTGCATAAGCATTTCGGCAGCGTGAAGGCGCTGAATGGGGTGAACCTGAACGTGGAGCGTGGCACGGTTGTGGTGATCATTGGCCCCAGCGGTTCGGGCAAATCAACGCTGCTGCGCTGTATCAATTATCTGGAAGTGCCCACCGGTGGCGAGGTCTGGATAGATGGCCGATTGGTGACCTCTAACCCCAGGCAGCTCAACGAAATCCGCGCTGAGATCGGCATGGTGTTCCAGTTGTTTAACCTTTTCCCTCATCTCACCGCACTGGAAAACATCACCCTTGCTCAGCGCATTGTGCGCAAACGCACGCGCGAGGAGGCCGAGGCTATTGCTATGGAGCAGTTGAGGAAAGTCGGCATCCCTGAAAAGGCGCATGCCTATCCCGGTCAGTTATCGGGTGGACAGCAGCAACGCGTTGCTATCGCCCGGGCTCTGGCGATGAACCCCAAGATTATGCTCTTCGATGAGCCAACTTCCGCACTCGATCCGGAGATGATACGCGAGGTGCTCGATGTGATGTTGGAACTGGCCCAGGAGGGGATGACGATGGTGGTCGTTTCTCACGAGATGGGGTTCGTGCGCGCCGCTGCCGATCGCGTCATCCTGCTTGACGAGGGGCGTATTGTCGAGGATACCACCCCGGAGCTGCTCTTCACCGCACCCAGGCATGAGCGCACCAGACAATTTCTTAGTCAGATTCTGCACAAGTGATGAAAGGTGAGCTGGAGAGACGCCTGGAATATGCCATCGAGGCGGCTCGCACCGGTGACCTGAAGCGAGCACGCGATAACCTGATCCACATCATAGAGCTGGACGAGTGGAACGAGGACGCATGGATGTGGCTCAGCACTGTCGTCGAGTCCAGGGCTGATAAGATTGTATGCCTCGAAAATGTGCTGACCATAAATCCTGATAATGTCCAGGCGGTCATCGAGTTGCAGCGAGCACAGCGTTTGCCGCCCGATGGAATTGCACCTTTGCTTCCGCGCCTGACCAGGCCACGACCGGCGGTTAACCCGGTGTGTCCGCGTTGTGGGTACCGTAACCCAGCCTGGGCTTATCTGTGTGACCGTTGTGGAGCCAGTCTGCGCCCCGTAGATGTCCGCAAGGCTGTGGCTGCGCCAGCTTATTCCTGGACCCGCACGCTGGGCACTCTTCTGCTCACTCTGGTCTTTGTGCCGCTGTGGAGAAGTGTGGTGATGGCTGTGCTCTGGCTGTCATCCTCACCGGGGCTGGGGCGGGACCAGCTTATTGCGGGTTTGCTCCGCTGTGTAACCGGCTCTCTGGTACCGGCCCTGTTTCTGACGTTTCTGGGCCTGCCCCTTGCGTTCTTAACTTTTCCGGGGGCCCGCCTGCTGGGAGGACGCGGTGGTTTTGATATGCATCTGCAGTTGACACTGGTCGCCAGCTTTTCGTGGGTGTTGTTGCTTGCTTTTCTGTCCCCGCTGGCCTCGTTTGTGTCACATCTGGCAGGTGAGCATACCGGCACTCTGGCTGAGGAAGCGATGCTGTTTGTGCTCGCCGTATCTGGTGTGATGGGGGTGATCTGGCTGACACAGGCGGTTCGCGCTGCACAGCTAATATCCGCCTGGCGTGCGTTGCTGGCTGTGGTGGTGAGTCTGGCTGTGATGGCTGCTGTGCTGTCCGGAATCGATCTGGCAGCCATCGGCGGAGCAGACGTCTGGTCCATCCCGGCGGTACTCTTCAGCCCCTGTATGTGAGCACAGCCCTGGCAATCCGCTCAGGAGACACGGAGAGGGGGTTTACAGGCATAAAAGTTCTCATGAACTGGAGTGGAAAAAGGGTACTGGTTACAGGTGCCGGCGGTTTCATCGGCAGCCATCTGACCGAGCGTCTGGTTGAGCTGGGCGCGAGTGTGCGGGCGCTGGTGCACTATAACGCACTGGGCACCTGGGGCTGGCTTGATTTCTCCCCTCTCCGTGATGAGATCGAGGTGCTTGCCGGCGACATCTGCGACCGTGACAGTGTGTTGCGAGCTGTCCAGGGCGTCGAGATAGTCTTCCACCTTGCAGCGCTGATCGCCATCCCTTACTCCTATCACGCTCCGACCTCCTATGTGCGCACCAATGTCGAGGGAACGCTCAATGTGCTCCAGGCCGCCCGCGAGCGAGGGGTCGAGCGGATGGTACACACCTCGACCAGTGAGGTCTATGGCACGGCACGCTATGTCCCCATTGACGAGTCGCATCCCCTGCAGGGCCAGTCACCTTACTCGGCCAGCAAGATCGGCGCCGACAAGCTGGCTGAGGCGTTCCATCTCTCCTTTGGATTGCCCGTTGTCATTCTGAGGCCTTTCAATACCTTTGGCCCACGTCAGTCAGCCCGTGCTGTCATCCCCACCATTATTACCCAGGCGCTGGCCGGCCAGGAAATTCGCCTGGGCAATCTCTCGCCCACCCGTGACCTTAACTTTGTGCTGGACACAGTAGAGGGCTTTATCTGTGCGGCCGCATCTCCTGAGGCTATCGGAATGACGATTAACATCGGTACAGGCCGGGAGATTTCTGTAGGTAATCTGGCCCGGCTGATTCTGGATTTGCTGGGCAAGGAACTGCCGATCGTCTGCGAGGAAGAGCGTGTGCGCCCTGCGGGCAGCGAGGTCGAGCGGCTGTGTGCCGACAACCGGCTGGCCCGCCAGGTGCTGGGCTGGCAGCCGCGTCACACGCTGGAGGAGGGGCTGCGTAAGACGATTGCATGGATGGAGGAGCATCTTGAGCGCTACCGACCGGGTTTATACGTTGTCTGAGCCAGGTGCACCGCCACCGGAAGGCGACATCCCGCTGGCAGTGCCGGCGCTGCGCGGCAACGAGTGGCGTTACGTCAAGGAATGCCTGGACACAAACTGGGTTTCGTCGGTGGGGCCGTTCGTCGAGCGTTTCGAGCGCATGGCGGCGGAGCGGGTCGGCGTGCGACACGCTGTCGCTACGGTCAACGGCACGGCAGCGCTGCACATCGCCCTGCTCGTCGCCGGGGTCCAGCCGGATGACGAGGTGCTCGTCTCGACGCTGACTTTCGTCGCCCCGGTCAACGCCATCCGCTACGTCGGCGCCTGGCCGGTCTTTATAGACGCCGAGCCGGAGTTCTGGCAAATGGATCCCCAGAAGGCGGTCGAGTTCCTGGAGCGGGAGTGTCGTTGGCGGGATGGGATGCTGTGGAACCGGGCGAGCGGGCGGCGGGTGCGGGCGATCCTGCCGGTGCACATCCTCGGCCATCCCTGCGATATGGACCCGCTCCTGGAGGCCGCCCGCCGCTACGGGCTGACGGTGGTTGAGGATGCCAGTGAGGCGCTGGGGGCCAGGTATCGGGGGAAATCTGTCGGTAGCCTGGGCGATATCGGTTGCCTGAGCTTCAACGGCAACAAGATCATCACCACCGGCGGCGGGGGCATGATCGTCACTGACCGCGAGGATTGGGCGCAGCGCGCCCGCTACCTGACCACACAGGCCAGGGACGACCCGCTGGAGTACGTCCACAACGAGATCGGCTACAACTACCGCCTGACCAATGTTCTGGCGGCCATCGGCGTGGCGCAGATGGAGCAGTTGGACGACTGCATCGCCAGCAAGCGGCGCACGGCGCGCCTCTACAGCGAGCGGCTGGCCGACGTGCCCGGCATCACGCCGCCCCGCCAGGCCGACTGGGCCTTCAGCACCTTCTGGCTCTACACTGTGCTTGTGGACGAGGCGCGGTACGGCATGGGCAGCCGGACGCTGCTGCGCCGGTTGCAGGATGCCGGCATCCAGAGCCGTCCGCTGTGGCACCCCATCCACAGCCTGCCGCCGTATCGAGACTCCCAGGCCTACCGCGTCGAAGTCGCCGACCGGCTCTATGCCCAGGCCCTGAGCCTGCCATGCTCGGTGGGTATCACCGATGAGCAACTCGAAAGGGTGATCGGGCTGATCGGACAGGATCGGAGGTAAACAGGTGGCACGGATTACACGGATTTCACAGACGTATTCTATGATCGGTGTAATCTGGGATCGAAATCCACATGGTTGATCTGTTATGCTTCGAAGCCAAAGAAGGCATCGGCGCCGGCTGGGTGGCCCGCTTCTGGCGCGCCTACCGCGATTTGAACCTGCGCCGCATCGGCCGCGCAAGTGCGCGGTGCATCGCCCTGCCACAGGCCTACGCGTTACAACTGCCTGCCGGCCTGCCGGTTGTGTCTCTGGAGACTTTTGAGGAGCGCCAGCGGGTCCTGGATGACACGGAGCGTTTTCTCAATGGCTGGTACAACCCTGCCGAATTGGACTACGATGGCTTCGACCTGGGCGAGATCGTTCGCTATAAGATGGCCGTCTATGCCGGGGGCATCCAGCGCGCCATACGCGCGCTTGACATGGCCGACCGAATGCTGGGTGATACGGAGGCGCGGTCGGTGGTCTGCGTGGACAGCGTGCCCTACCTGGAACGCGGTCTGGCGGCGCTGGCGCGGCAGCGTGGGCTGACCGTGCGCCACCTGTGGCCGTGGCCCGTTCGCTCTGCACTGGCCCGCCTCTACGACGCGTTGCGATTCCGCATAGACTACCGCCCCGACGAGGTCACGCTGCTGGGCGTCGCGCCGCCCACTCAGATGCCCCGCCTGGAAGCGGCTGACGTTGCGGCGTTTGTCATCTTCCACAACCACCTGCGGGTGATGATCGCCGTCCTGGGCGAGCTGTACCGGCGGGGCTATCGGGTCGCCTTCATCCTCCCACGCCAGGCCCGCCACTGGCCGGCATTCCCGGCCATGCCGGAATGGGCGCGGGTGGTCTGGATCGAGGACCTGCTCACGCCGGAGGTCGTCGCCCGGATGGAGCAGGCGCGTCGTCGCTTCCGCGCACTGTTCCGGCGCAACGACCGCGCCCGCTTCCCGGCCCATTTCCGCCACCTGGATGTCGGTTTCTGGCCGCTGGTCCGCCCCGGTGTGCGCCTGATCTTCGAGCGCTACCTGCCGCAGTGCGTGGGCTACCTGGAGATCGCCCGGCGGGCGCTGGCAGGGCTGCAGCCGCGCGCCGTGCTGGGCGTGCACACCAAACGCGCCGCCGACCAGTGCTTCTTCCGCGTCGCCCGGCGACATGGCGTCCCGGTCGTCCTGGTCAGCACGGCCTTTAAGAGCGACATGACCCGCTACACCCGCTTCGACTACGGCGACCTGAACCTGGCCGACCGGCTGTGCGTGACCGGCGAGGCCGAGCGGCGGGCGATCGGTGGCCACCTGCGCGACCCGGACAAGGCCGTGGTGGTCGGCAACCCGGCGCTTGATCATCTGGCAGCGCAGATGGAAGCGCTGCCCCCAGCCGCCGACTGCCGTGCCGGAGTGGCCGGGGCGCTACGCATCCAGCCTGGGAAACGGTGGGTGGTCTACACGACCGGCTACCTCAACACCTTTATGTTCGCCGGCGTCCTCGAAGCACTCACCGCCCTGCCGGACAGCCACCTGATCGTCAAAGTGCATCCGGGCGAGTCGGCCTCCTTCTACGCCGAACGCATCCCACCGGCGCTGCGGGAGCGCGTGGCGCTGACGCACACGGAGCTCGACCTGCACCGGCTGCTGCGCGCTGCCGACGTGGTGGTCAGCTACGTCTCGACGACCCTCCTGGAGGCGATGCTGCTGGAGCGGCCGGTTGTCACGGTCAACTTCAGCCCGCAGGAGAACCCGCTGCCGCTGGCCGACTACGGGGTGCCGGAGGGGCGCACGGTCGAGGGGCTGCGCGCCGAGGTGGCCCGCGTCCTTGACGACCCGGCCTGGCGGGCAGAGCTGCTGCGCCGGCAGGCCCGCTTCGTGGCGGATTATGCCTACCAGAACGACGGGCAGGCCGCCCGCCGCGCCGCCGATGTCATCGAGTCGTTGCTGGTCGAGGCGCGATGAACACGCCCGATCTCTCCTCTATCCACCTGGCCCTCTTCCTCACCCGCGCCGTTCCCCTGAGCGTGTGGGAACGCCAGGGCATCCTGGAGCGCGAGCTGGCCCTCTACCTGCGCCTGCGCCCACACCTGGCCGGACTCAGCCTGGTCACCTGTGGCGGGCCGGAGGAGCTGCGCTACCAGGAGCGGTTGCCCGGCGTGCGCATCCTGCACAATCGCTGGGGATTCTCGCCCAACGCCTACAGCCTGCTGGCCCCTCTCCTGCACAGGCGGGCGCTGCGCCAGGCGACGGTCTACAAGACGAACCAACTGGACGGCGCCTGGACGGCGCTCCTGGCCGGGCGCCTGCACCGCCGCCCGGTGATCGTCCGCGCCGGCTACCCGTGGGCGCTCAACTTCCGCCGCGCCGCCGGCCGGGAGACATTCAAGGGGCGGCTGATCCGCCGCCTGGAGCGCTTCTCCTTCCGCTGCGCCGACCGCGTCGTGGTCACCACCCCGCAGTTGCGCGACTACGTGGCCGGCGAATACGGCGTCCCACCCGACCGGATCGCCGTCGTGCCCAATTTCGTGGATACGGAACACTTCCGCCCGCGGCCGGAGATCGCGCCGGAGGCGGGACGGGTGCTGTTCGTGGGGACGTTCAATTCGGCCAAGAACCTGCCGGCGCTGATCGAAGCGATCGCTCGCCTGCCCCAGGCCCACCTGGTGCTCGTCGGCGACGGGCCGCTGCGGGCCGGGCTGGAGGCGCAGGCCACTGCTCTCGGTGCGCGGGTCACCTTTGCCGGACGGCTGCCGAACAGCCGTCTGCCGGAGGAGATCGCCCGCGCCGAGGTCTTCGCCCTGCCCTCGCACTACGAGGGCCACCCCAAGGCGCTGATCGAGGCGCTGGCCTGCGGGGCAGCGGTCGTGGGGACAGACGTGGACGGCATCCGCGACGTGCTGCGACACGAGGAGACCGGCCTGCTCTGCCCGCCGACACCGGAGGGAATCGCCACAGCGCTGGGTCGGCTGTTGGGCGATCCGGCACTGCGGGCGCGGCTGGGGCGTGCCGCGCGCGAGTTCGCCGTGCGCGAGTACAGTCTGGAGCACGTCATGGAACGGGAGCTGGCCGTCCTTGCAGAGGTGAGCCGATGAGCCGCGCCCGCCTGCTCCAGTCGGTCGCCCTGATGATGGCGGCCACCCTGGTCGGCAAGGCGCTGCTGCTGGCCCGCGAGATGCTCATTGCCCATTTCTTCGGCGCCTCCGGGCTGACCGATGGCTACAATGTGGCGATGACAGTGGTAACCTCGCTGTTGGCTGTCACTGTTGCCCCTGTTGCCGCGGTGCTTGTGCCGGTCTATGTAGAATGGCTGGCCCAGGATCGGTCTGAGGCGCAGGCATTGCTAAACACAGTCTTCACTCTTTACCTCACCATCCTGTCCTTCTGTCTGGCAGTGGTGACGCTGGGAGCGCCACTGTGGGTGCAAATTTATGCCCCTGGCTTCATTGCTGAGACACAGGCGCTGACCGTTGGTTTGCTGCGTGTACTGGCACTGTTTATGGTGTTGAACGGATTTGCCGGTTACCTGCAGCAGGTACTGACCGCTCATCACGAGTTCCGGTTGATCAGCCTGGCGTCTGTGGCAGCCAATCTGCTCGCGGTAGTATTGCTGTTGGCGCTGGCCTCGCATCTGGGCATTGCCATCCTGGCCTGGGGCGCGGTGGCAGGCGCGGCATTGCAGTTAGTTATCTACCTGTGGGGGCTGCGCCGTTACGGCATTCAGCAGCGCCTCAGTCTGGGCCAACTGGACAGACTGCGCAAGCTGGGCAGGCTTTCGCTGTGGATGCTCGGCGGCCATCTGGCCGGTCAGTTGAGTGTGATGGTGGACCGTAACCTGCTCTCACGGCTTCCTGCCGGGGCCATTGCTACGCTGGGCTTTGCCCGCAACATCTACCTGCTGCCATTCGAGGTCTTCACTACGGGTCTCACTCGTGTCATCATCACTTATTTCTCGTGGGACGCCGCCCACGGAGACGTGACAGGCCTCAAACGCAACTTTTCCCTCTCTATACGCCTGGCGGCCTTCTTTATGATCCCGGCCACGGCAGGTTTGATAGTTTTGCGCTTTCCGATCGTGCGTCTGCTGTATGAGCGTGGTGAGTTCACTGCCGCTGACACGGCGGCTACTGCTCCGGTCGTCGTCTGTTATGCTGCCGGCCTGTTCTTCGAGGCGACCAAATTCATTGCCGGGCGGGTATACCTCTCGCGTCAGGACACGGCGTTCCCGGTGCTGATGAGCCTGCCGTCGCTGGCTTTCAGCGTCGGTTTCGACCTGCTGTTCATCCCCTGGCTGGGGGCAGCGGGCGTCGCCCTGGCTTACACACTGAGCAATTTGTTAATCAGCCTGATCTTTGTCGTCAGATTACGCTGGCAGTTGGGGCCAATGGACGGCAGGCGCATCACTCGCGCAACAGTGAAGATCGTTGTGGCTGCAACAGTGATGGGTCTGGCTATCAGCGGCAGCACCCGGTTGATACGCGGTCTGCCCGATGGATTGATACACCAGATAGCCGTGCTGGCATTGGGTATGACGGTAGGGTCTGGTGTATACCTGGGTATGCTTACTCTGCTGCGGCTGGAGGAATTGGGTATCGTCCGCGACATCATCTCCAATGTAGTGCGCAGGTTGCCGGAGGGGTTGATGCCATGAAGCCTGGCATCTGTCATCTACTGCTGGAGTATTACCCCCGCACCGGCGGGGCGGAAGTGCAGGCCCGGCGGTTGGCCCGCTACCAGCGTGAGCAGGGCTATCCAGTCTGCATCATCGCGCGCCGCCTTATGGACGACCAGGAGGAACGAAGATGGCCGTCCTATGAGCTGTTAGACGGTATCCCTGTTTACCGCATTCCGGTGTGGGGCCGGGATCGCCTGGCCGCGGTGAGCTACTTCCTGGGCGGATTGTGGCTGCTGCTGCGTCATGCTGGCGAGTACCAGGTGATCCATGCTCATATGCTTGCTGCGCCTGCCGTAGTGGGTGGCATCGCCGGGTGGCTGTTGGGCAAACAGGTGGTGGCTAAGGCCAGTGGCGGAGGGTTTAGAGTTCGCAGCAACATCAGCGAGCTGCAGAGTTCGCCAACTCAGCGCTGGCTGCTGCGACACACACTCTGTCACTTGCTGGCGATCAACCGCGAAATCGCCACCGACCTGGAGCGGATGGGCTTCCCGGCACAACAGATCGTTTATCTTCCCAATGGCATTGACGTGCACGAGTTCCGTCCGTCCGAGGAGCCAAAGTCTCAGGTTCGCCAGCGGTTAGGGCTGCCCGTGGGAGGTTCGCTGCTGGTCTTCACGGGCCGGCTGCGCCAGGTTAAGAACCTCAATCCACTTTTGGATGCGCTGGCCCTGCTGAGTGCCGATTTCCCGGCCGCTCATCTCGTGCTCGTCGGTGAGGGGAGCGAGCGGGGGCGACTGGAACAACATGCGGCCGAGCTGGGATTGGGCGAACGTGTCCGCTTCATTGGTGGTGTGGACGATGTACGCCCCTACCTTCATGCTGCCGACCTGTTCGTGCTCCCCTCACTTAAGGAGGGACTCTCTAACTCGATGCTTGAGGCAATGGCCTGTGGACTGCCTGTCGTCGCTACGGCGGTTGGCGGCGCGAGCGATCTGATCCGTCCTGGTGAAAATGGCGTCCTGCTTACCCCTGCACCGTCGCCGGACGAAATCGCTGCTGCCCTGCGTCCCTTGCTGAACGATCCGGCCCTCTGCAGGGAGATGGGCCGCCGTGCTCGCCAGACTGTGGTCGAAACCTGCTCTTTCGAGGTCGTGGGTGAGCGACTCCTGGCCTTGTACGGTATACTCTGAAGTAGTGTGAGAAGAGCGATGAAAGAGTGCAAAGCGCTTGTCGCCGTTTTCCTTGCTGCATTAGCCCTGCGTTTACTGGCGCTGATCGTCTTTCCCACCCACGGGGCTATCGAGGACGATGCTGTGGACTACGACCGTATCGCTCGTAACCTGCTGGCCGGCTATGGCTACTCGCTCTCCACTGCAGCCCCCCACGAGCCGACAATGGCTCGTGACCCGCTCTACCCGTTCGTGCTGGCGGCTCTCTACGCCCTGGGTGGGGGGAGTGTGCACGTAGCACTGGTCATCCAGGCTCTCCTCAGCGCTTTCACACCCCTGCTGGCATATTCCCTGTGCCAGGCCTTGAATGGCTTCGATCTGTCAACCGGGCGAGATAAAGGGGCACTGCTGGCTGCCTGGCTCACTGCACTTTACCCGGTGCTGGTCGTCTCCAGCAGTTACCTGCTGGTCGAGTGGCTGGCCACTTTGCTGTTGACTGCTGCACTGTCCCTGTTTGTACACGCCATTTATCGTGACGGGATCGGCCGGGCAGCAGAAGCTGGCATTGTGTTTGGGCTGCTGGCGCTGACGCGCGTCACGGCCCAGCTATTACCCATTGGCCTGGCGGTCCTCCTGCTGGCAGGCGGCGGGTTGCGTCGCTGGCTGCCACGGATCGGTCTGCCACCGCTGCCTGCTGCGTTACGAGTGGTCATGCCTCTGTTGATCTCATTCATGCTGACAGTGCTCCCCTGGTCGGTACGCAACAGGATCGCCTTCGGCACATTCCAGCTTGGCGGTCGCTCCGGCCAGGCATTGTGGGCGCGCACTCTCAATCTGCCTGTCATGCGCTACGACAAGGGGCCCGCCGTTGCCATAGCTCAACAGGAGCGGAAGCACCGCCAGGAGCAGGGTCTGAGCTACGAAGAGGTGGACCGGCAAATGGGGGCTGAGGCGATGAGAGCGATCCGCCGCTACCCGCTGCAGTACCTGGCTCAGAATCTGCGCGAGGTGCGACGAATGTGGATCACCACCTATAGCAGTGACTTCGGCCTGGAGCGGACCTTTGGCGATTACCTGGCGCAGCGCGACTATCCGGCCATCGCTGCCAAACTGTTGCTGATCGCCCTCAACTTCGCTACGCTGGGATTGTGCCTGTGGGGGACAGCAGTTCACTGGCGAGAGTGGATGCATTGGTGGCCACTGTGGGCTACACTCTTGTACTTCACCGGCGTATATAGTTTCTTCTGGGCCCTGCCCCGCTATGGTATCCTGCTCTACCCAACCCTCCTGGTCTTCGTCGGCCGGGGCATTGAGGCACTGATCACGAGGAGGTATCCATGGAGCAAGCCACAGGCGTAAGCATCATTGTCCCGGCCTACAATGAGGAGGAAGCGATTGCTGCCACACTGGATGAGCTGGTCGCGATTATGGAGGCCAGTCCGTACTGTGAGCGCTACGAGGTGTTGGTCATTGACGATGGTTCCACGGACCGCACCGGAACGATTGTCAGGGAGCGGTTACCCGGCCTGCCGAATGTGCGCTTGCTGGCACATTCGGTCAACCGGGGCTATGGCGCAGCCTTGAAAATGGGCATACGCCACGCCCGCTATGCCAATCTTGTTATCACCGATGCTGACCGTTCCTACCCTAATGAACGTATTCCTGAGTTAGTCCAGCTTCTGGAAGAGAATGGTTATGCAATGGTTGTGGGGGCGCGGGTAGGGCAGGGCGTTGCCATCCCACTGGCCCGCCGTCCTGCCAGGTGGGCATTGGGTAAGCTGGCTAACTTCCTCGCCCGCACTCCAATCCCTGACATCAATTCTGGTCTGCGGGCTATGAGCCGCCCGGTGGTTGAACGGTTCTTCGGCCTGCTGCCCGATGGTTTTTCATTCACTATGACCATCACACTGGCAATGCTGGCTGACGAATATGCGGTCCACTTTGTCCCGATTGCCTACCGTCCACGTGTTGGCCGGTCAAAGATCCGCCCGGTGCATGACACACTTAACTTCTTGCAGATCATCATCCGCACCACTCTGCTTTTCGCTCCGTTGCGCGTCTTCACGCCGATCAGCCTGAGCCTGGCTATACTGACCGGCCTCAAAGTTATCGCCGACATCGTCCGCTACGACTGGCATATCGCTACCTCAACCGTTGTGGCGGCAGTGGTGACATTGCAGATGTTCCTGTTGGGTTACCTGGCCGACCTGATCGTCTCGACACGAGCGAAATGAACAGACCCACAGCTCCATCCCCTCGCCCCTGGTGGCGACAATGGCTGCCTGCTACCGTCGTCTCCGTACTCCTGGTCAGCCTGCTGCTGACCCAGGTGCGGGACTGGCGGGATATTGCGGCGGCGTTACAGCGGATCAGCCTGTTCGCGTTGGGCGCGGCCCTGGTCGGGTATCTGGCGCTCAGCCTGGTGCGCGCCACGCGGTTCCTGCTGCTATTGCCGCGGCGCAGCACACCCTTCTACGTGCTATGGAACATCACCTGCGTACATACACTGGCTAACTATGTGCTCCCGGCACGGAGCGGTGAGCTGACCTACATCGCGCTGCTGCGTGCACGCGGCGTGTCCATGGCCGATGGGCTGGCCTCGCTGGCACTGGCCCGCCTGCTCGACCTGGCAGCGCTGGCAGCGCTGGTGTTGGTCGCCGTGGCACTGGCCTCGGGGCGGCAGGTGGAACTGACCCTGCTGCGCTGGTTTGCGCTGGCTCTTGGCGTGACGATGCTGGCGCTTCTTCTGTGGGCCGATCGGCTGGCCAGGCTGATCGTGCGGGCGCTCACCTGGGCTGCCGGGCGCCTGGGCGTGGCGGAGTGGAGCCTGGTGCGCCGGGCGCTGGCCGGGGCCGGGCGCACGGCCGTATCGTTGGGTGCGTTCGCGCGTGCCCGTGGATTGTACGCCGTTACTCTGGCCCTCTCGCTGCTGCAGTGGGCTGTTAACTTTGCCGTCTACTACGCTCTGCTTAACGGCCTGGGCCTGCGAATAGATCCCGGCAGCACGGTCATCGCCTCATCCATCGCCTCGCTCGTTGCCGTCCTGCCAGTCCAGGGGCTGATCGGCTTCGGCACCTACGAGGCCGGCTGGACGGTCGGGCTGGTACCGCTGGGTTTCGCACATTCGCTCGCCATCGTCATCGGCTTCAGCATCCATATCCTGATGTTGGTGCTTTCGATGCTGCAGGCCGGGCTTTCGCTAACCATGACCTGGCTCATCCGGAGGTTTTCAGCAGAGAAACGCGTATGAATTCACCCCCCGATATGCCCTGTCCTCTCTGTGGTAACACGGACTATCGGCCGGTAACCACCACCGCGACGGTGAACGTTTACGTTTGCTGCATCTGTGGTCTCAGCCGCACCTTTCCACGGCATCCCACCACAGCCACAGAGCTATACACCCCCGATTACCACCGGCAACACAGCTACCTGGCCGATCCGCTCAACGAGCGGGTCGCGTGTATGCGTCTGGATATGCTCCGTCGCCTTAAGCCGGCAGCACGGACCTTCCTCGACGTGGGTTGCGCTACAGGTTATGCCGTGCAGCTCGCCCGGGACCATGGGTGGGAGAGCTATGGTACCGACATCTCGGAATTCGCCACGGATTACGCCCGCCGTGAGCGTCATCTCACCAACATATACACCGGTTCGCTTGCCGAAGCCCGGCTCCCGTCATGTCACTTTGACATCATCTACTGTCACCACGTATTGGAGCACATGCCCGACCCGCTCGAAAACCTGCGCGAGATGCACCGGCTGCTCAAACCGGATGGAGTCCTTTTCGTCAGCGTCCCGAATCTGCGCAGTGTCAAACACTGGCTCAGGGGGGACGCCTGGTACACCCCCTATCATCTCTACAATTATGATGCCGATACGCTGCGTCTGATGATTGGCCGGTCAGGATTCAGAATCCTGAGGCTCTGGACCGACAGCCCTGGTTTTGTGCCACTACGCCGCCGGCGTGTAACTACCGCCGCGTCTCAGGCCACGGATGCACATAGGAAAAAGGCCGAAGCGCTCCGTTCCCTCAAACGCGGAATGATCCGTGCTTATGCTGCCGCTGCCAACTTCATCGCCGATCGGCTGGGCTGGGGCGACAATCTCAATGTCCTGGCAACACCGACCGGGGGATTTCGTAGCGAATTCCAATCCGGGGACGGAGTCGAGGCTTTAGCCTAACTTTTGTGCAACCAGAAGCGATTCGTTGAAAAACGGCATTGAATCACAAGATTTTGGCTTCAGTGCAGGGGCCTGCGCCCGGCCGCAAGGCCAACACTTGGCCCGAAAAGGCACTGCACGCACTGAACCTTAACATCTTACCTTGTGCGCTTTCGATCACCTGAGCCGAAACATGCGCTCCCACCTGCACCTGGCGCTTGAGACCGGTCTGACGGAGATTCAGGGTGTTGACTTGAGGGTCGGCCTGTTCATCCAGCCAGCGGGCAGCCCAGCGAATGAAGTTGGCAGCAAAGAGCGTGAGTCGTTCTTGCAGATAGATGGCAGCCTGGGTAC